>ENA-OOWK01000113-OOWK01000113.1-human-gut-metagenome-genome-assembly--contig:-NODE-113-length-72331-cov-13.543763_pt1 | contig 72331 bp, 63 predicted proteins | sample MGYA00241405_ERZ501317 | MGnify/ENA primary metagenome ERZ501317 (study PRJEB25962, sample SAMEA1972440) | human gut metagenome | biome: human gut; feature: human-associated habitat; material: faeces... | reverse complement strand
GCTGGTAGTAGGGATAGGACTCACGGGCCTGGGTAGCATAGAACATTATCTCACGCTTGGACTCCTCGTCAGGGCAAATCAGGGCACCGCCACCGCTGGTGGTTATCATCTTGTTGCCATTGAAGGAAAGCACGCCGTATTTGCCAAAAGTTCCGAGGACTTGCCCGTCAAACTTACTTCCAAAGCCTTCGGCGGCATCCTCTATGACCGGAATATCATATTTATCTGCCACTGACATGATTTGGTCCATCTTGTAGGGCATCCCATACAAAGCCACCAGAACAATCGCTTTGGGTTTCCGTCCGGTCTTGCCGATACGGTCCCTGATAGCCTGCTCCAGAAGAACCGGGTCCATGTTCCAGGTATCAGCCTCAGAATCCACGAATACCGGAGTGGCACCGAGGTAGGTCACCGGATGGGAAGAGGCACAAAAGGTAAAGCTCTGTACTATCACTTCATCACCCTGACTAACTCCGCAAGCAAGCAGGGCCAGATGCACAGCGGCAGTACCAGCACTCAAGGCCACCACCTTTTTATTCTGTCCTACGAAGCGTTCCAAATCCTGCTCAAAGGCATTCACATTCGGACCGAGCGGAACCACCCAGTTCGTATCGAAGGCTTCTTGTATGAAACCCATCTCCTTGCCGCTCATGTGGGCGAGGCAAAGATATATTCTTTTATCCATAAATATATGTGATTATTCTAATGATTCGATTTCCTCACGTAATGAGGAATAAAAAGAAAAGAAAGGATTTTATAAATCCTTTCCAAGTACTGTATAAATAATGATTTTAATGTCATACCAAAAAGACCAATTATCCAAATATTCAATGTTTATCCGTACTTTATCCGGGAACAAGACCTCATCATTATACTTCTGAGGATCGTCCTGTTCAGCCAGCAATTCTTCCTCATTTCGATATTTCAGGCTGGCAGGGCCAGTTATTCCGGGCTTCAGCAAAAGCATCCTTCGGTCATCGCTCACCAATTTATCAGCATATCCCGGAACATCAGGACGAGGACCCACAAAACTCATATCGCCAACCAATACATTCCAAAGTTCAGGCAGCTCATCCAGTTTATACTTGCGGAGTTTTGCTCCCAACAGCGTGATGCGGCTCTCACCTGCCACAGACACAGAAGAACCGCCATGCCCCACCGTCATCGAACGGAACTTGTACATCGTGAACAAACGTCCATGCTGCCCCACCCTGCACTGAGTAAATATCACCGGACCGCCGGGCATTTTTATACGGATTAGTATGGCTACAACCAATAAGATTGGAGATAAAAAAAGCAGACCGAAGAACGAAGCTGTCCGGTCGAAAAGAGATTTTATAAACATGCAAGTTATATATAATAGTGTTTTCTGTTTCGCAATTGCAAAATTCTTTCTCTTAACCAATTTGCGATTACAGTTCTTCCTTCTTTCAAATTGATGAACATCCACACTCCCCACACAATAAAGGCCAATCTCTTCTTGCTTCTACGGAAAGATTTCAATTTATCTGACTGCTCATAATATCGCCGAAGTCCTTCTTGCTTTCTTTTTCCCTCTTCACTTAATAAGAATTTCTGAAAATCAACAAGATTACTTTTTTTTTGAAGAAGATAATTCTTCCTTACATAATAAAGGCTTGTCTTCTGAGACACTCGTTTACTGCATGATATTCCTGCACTATTTATTCTATATCGCAATTTGGGTTCACAAACATTACCAAGTCTTTTGCCATCTATGGCAATCCTTGTCAAAAACTCATAATCTTCACATGCAGGAAAATCACAATAAAAACCAGACTCTAGATATACACTTTTTCTCACCAACCAAGTAGGATGTGGAACTGCACTATTTGTTTTCAAATAGTTTTTTATGACGCCATCCAATGTAGGGTAACGCGTTATTGCTCCTTGGATTATGTTCCCATTTTCATCCATATCTCTCATATTGCAACCCACCAAGTCGAGGTCGTTTTCTATGAGATATGCCAATTGACACTCTAATCTATCCACCTCTGCAATATCATCAGCATCCATGCGTGCTATAAAAGTTCCCCTAGCCAAAGCAATAGCCCTATTCAGGCTTTCTGTTAAACCACAATTTTTTTCATTGACAGATAGTTTTATACGGCTATCCCCTGACATCCTATTCTGAATATACTCAATATGTTCCGCATTATCCGGATTATCTACGATAATAATAAATTCAATATCCCGATATGTTTGGTTAAGAATAGAATTTATTGATTGCTCTATATACTCTATAGGTTCCTTATAAGTACTCATCACGACACTTATCATTATCTAAATCCTCCCATTTAATACAATAAATACTATTTCACTTCTAAATTTGCATTTCTATCCGCATAAAGCCTACCCACTATTGAATCTACGAATGAAGCCGATAAGAATAAAACTATAAACTCATAATACACATCACCTTTGTACTCAAAAGCGGCAAATACAAAGAGTATAAGCAAGCACAAAAACTTGTCCTTTCTCTTTACACTTACAATAGAGTATAACGTCGTGACATAACTCAATATCCACCCCACAATTCCCCAAAACAGTATATTCCTTATGATTCCCGAATCTGTATTCTTATAATAAGAACCATCATAAACAAAATATCCGTCCCCAAAAAGAATCGTATTCCATTCCGGCATAAATACCATTTCATGCGTCCGTTCCAAAGAAGCATTACCGAAATTACCCGTAGTCAAAAAATTAAGTATCGGTTGTGACATCCAATCATACCATTCCGAAAAAATAGGTACATCTTGCAAACAGGATATACAAACAATAAATATATACACAAAGAAAGAGAACTTTACTAATTTGGCAATATCCATTTTACCCCACACAAAAGAAGCAACAACACTCGTAATTATTGTCAAGACAAGTCCCGATCGTCCATAAAACATATTTCCCAAAAAGCAGAGTATATAGCAAATAAGCAATATTTTCTTGTTTATTTGAAAATTTCTTTTACCCACATAAAACAAATACAAAAGAAAAATGCAACTTAATGTACAATGCAACGTTAAGCGATAGCCGGAAAAGCCTTGCCAACCTATCCTAAATGTATATCCAAATGATTCCGATAACATTTCAGAAGAAACAACCTCCTCAAATACACTAAACCAGAAAGTTTTCAAACTTGGTATGAAAACCAGCAGCAATGTACCAATTACATATATTGCATGTGTCAATGCGTAATAATACATAAAACATTCTATATTTGCTCTTTCTTTGTATTTCTTGACCAGCAGAGAAATAAGAAATATGTATACAACTAATTTCCGAAAAATAAAAGTTGCTATTTTTACATACGAAAAGTCACCAGTTCCATGAATAATCGGATATAGGAAACTAAAAAAAACAAGCATAATCGTGCATATAATAAGATTCGATTGCATCTTAGTAAGCCGATTAAACTGTTTATAGTTAAGCAATAAATATACAAATGGAATTCCATACATATACGCATACGATAATGCATCGGAAAATTTGAATATTACCGGATACATAAATGAACAAAATAAAAAAGCGATTACGATGGATGTCTTTTCCTTTTTCATATCTGCCATACTCCTATTTTGAATTCATATCAACCGACAACTAATTTTCTTTCAATAGTTTAAAAATTCTTTCAGAGTTCTTTTCATCCCAATATTTAAAGATGCAATCATGTTCTCTTAAAAAATCCTCCGAAGGTTTGAAGCCACGAACCGCCATTTTCTCTAACTCTTTTATCACCAAATCTGAAGAAGAGTAGGTGTTTCCGAATGCATTATGATGATAATCAAAGTACCCTTCGCCATATTGATATTTCCTATACTTTTCCTCATCAAATTGATAGAATATAATCGGCTTTTTCATATATATCATATCAAAGAAAACACTGGAATAATCTGTTATCATTATTGCTGAACTTTTCAACAGTTCTTGTATGTCATATTTCTCCCAAGAAGCTATCACAACAGAAGTTTTTAGTTGTTCAAAAGTTTTTATGTAATTCTGCATATTGCGGTGAGGATAGAAGATAACCTCTAGCTGACACTTATTAATCAGCCGCTCCAATTCCGGACTAACCAACAACTCTTCCCAACACCGCACATACTCAGAAGTCTCAAAATCATTATCCGTATTCTTATTCCGTTTCGATTTAAGATTAAACCAGTATCTCCATGTAGGCATTATTAAAATCCTATTAGAAATCACTTGAATCTTATGCAAGGCATCAAATCTTGGCATACCTGTTAAACAAATGCTATTTTCAGGATAACCAAACCTCGAGATGATATATTCAGTTTCCGGCAGTGTAGATGTTACAAATTTATCAATTTTAGAACAATCAGAATATAACCATTTTGGATTATTGACAGTCACACCATGCTGTAAAAAAATATTGCGCGTATGAAAATAATTATTTAACTCCATAAAAGAACAAATTGGCGCATTAGGTTTACCTCCTTTTTGTGAGCTAATATTATATTCACACAAAAAATAGGCTATCCAATGAAGCATACTTCCATATTCAACGACTTCTCCCAATTCTGCAACTTTCTTATAATCAACCGATTTCTTTTTAATGGCATATACACACTTCTGTTGTGGCTGATACAAGCACATATATTTAAAGAAGTGATACCCATTATCTCTAGCCTCCTTTGGCTCCTCACATACCAGCCAAACAGTCTGAAATTTCTTTCTATAAAGAGGTTTGGCAATCCAAGCTATCACCATAGGGAAAAAAGATAAATAGTCCCTTAGCTTAACGTCCTGAATTTTATTGAACAAGTACTTAAAACCAATCATATTTTGTCAAATATTAATCATATCCTTTTAACTTCTAGCGAATTTTTGAAAAAACCATCCACGAACCTTATTGGGCAGCAAAAGTTGCACCATAAACCTTACGAAAACATTAACTAAAAAGACCTTGCTATTAATAATGCTATTATCAAGCATATACTTCTGCAATCGCACTTCACTTTTAAAATATCTCATGCCACCTCTTCTAGCATACATATCCTTTCCCACCCGCACGTTTACCAATATATTAGACAAGTTTGCAAACTTACATTCAGCCAAGAACATACGAATCCACAAGTAATAATCCTCATTCCAAAACCAGTCTTGATAATTTCCTGAATTCATAACACACGAGCGTAAAAATGCCACACTCATGTGATTAAACGGACAACGCCACTTTATCACATGAGCAATTTCTTCAGGTGTTTGAGGGACAACTCTATACCCTACCACATTGTCTTCCGTATCAATAAACTCTGAAATCTGACCACCCAAAACAGATATATCAGGATGCATTTCCATATAGCGTATCTGTTTCTCAAATCGATCAGGAACAGATATATCATCACTATCCATACGCATTACTATCTCAAAAGAGCATGCTAGTAACCCTTCATACAAAGCATTTCCCAATCCTTTGTTCTCCAACAAGCGTATCGGACGTATATAAGGAATTTCCTCCATCAGCATCTCAATGCAATTGTTAAGTTCAACAGATATAGGGCCATCTATAACCAATATGACTTCCGAAGGTTGTAAAGTTTGAAGCAACGTAACACTCTTTATAGCACAATATAAGAACTCTGGTTTGTCGTTTTTATAAACAGACATCAATACTGAAAATTTTTTATATTTATCTATTATTGCAGGCATACAAAACAAATTGTATCATAATTTTTCTATTGCACATTCTTGCATTTTGAAAATAGCATTTAGTTTATGTATCAATCTAATGCTATCCAATTTATAAAACAGAAAGCGTAAGCGATAAAGAACTTTGAAGGTAAAACGATATTTTGGATTGTATACTATATGCAAATCAACGTAAGCTTTACGAAAAGCAAAATATTTTTCTAAATAATCTTGAAAATTCGTCTCATGAAAAACACTCTTTGAACCATCACAAATATAAAAACCAGAACTAAGTAAATCATTACAATCAGAAAGTATTCCATAAATCAATGCCGCATTAACTTGCAATTTTTCAAAAGATGGAATAGTCTTCAAAATAGAAAAATCTATTACTTTTTTTCTTATATGAATAAAAGCATAGCCGCAAAGCTTCCCCGTATCTCGATAAAAGGCACCATAAAGTCTGTCTTTTAAAGACGATGAATTCAAAGAGCTAATAAAATTTTCTTTTGATGGATTTACTGGACGATATTTCTTCGGATATGCAGAAAGACTATCACAGACCACAGAATAAAGTTCTTCTTTATAATCTTCAGCATGAATAAGCCTTATTTCAAAGTTTCTCTCTCCTTGAAGCACTACATAACGACGCTTACTCTTTAATTTGGAAATATCAAAAGGGGTGTCTTTTATTACATAATACCAGTCCCCCCCTCAACCCATCATAATTAGTTGTATATCTGCATATTACAGCTTTTAAACCATAACTATTCCATATCAATCCATTATTTAAACAAGAAAGATTCGGTATCTCATGAGGTTCACAATTAGGAATCAACATATGTTGATAATAAGAAAAACTATCCATAAGATTAAGTATTCAAATACAAACTTTTAAATTAAGTAAAAAGGTCAAGTATGAAGAGGAATTTTTACCCTCTTCATACTCGGAACCGTACTACAAAACTTTTTCTTTTTAAGATTTCCCCACCATCTTTCTCTTTACAAATTCCAACAAATGCAACCTAACCAGTATGATACGAAGAAAGCTCTTAAATCTAAGAATTAAATGGGCTTTCTTTCTTCGATAAGCATTCTGAATTAACAATAACCGATAACGCCATTGGTCACTATTCATCGAGCAAAAAGACTCTATAAGCTTAACATCCAATAAATCCTTCTTTTCCCCCTTCTTTTTTTTAAATCGCTTTACAGCATCAAGCGTCAAAAACTTTAAATCATTAAAAACAAAATAATTGCTCGGAATGTATATCATATCCATTATTGAAATGTCATGATAAATAGCATATTTATCATGACATTCCATGCAACTCGGTTGCATGGAATGTAATGATTCCTTCTTATCTTCAGAATCTATAGTATAATAATCAAGGTCTCCCGCCTCTCGTATTCCATTAATGGCCATTACCATCGAAGAATCAATAATATAGTTATCCAAATTAAACCCATTATCTATTAAAAAACTTTTATATTTTATACACATATCCCATGATTTCAGAAACTTATCAGGATAAGCATATTTTATATGGGCAACACTGTTAGGGTTATATATAAGACGAGCAATTTGTTTGGTTTCTTCCATATTATCCGTAATATGAATAGAACCTTTACCTTGATTAAAAATCATTCTTATCGTCTCTTTCAATTCCAGCACAGACTCCAATCCCTTGCCTTGAAATAATATAAATTCAACAGTTGTGCAGTTTGAAGAAGAACAGATTTCATTGAGTTTATGATAAATTCCCATAAAATGATTGCGGGCATTACCTATCCAAGGCATAAAACCATAAACCTGTATTAAGAGGTTTCTCAAGCCATTTTTTCCTAAATCAAGCTGTAAGCAGGAAACAATACTGACAGTTTCTTTCAGTATTTTCAAAGCTTGTTTTCGATTTTCTTTTTGTTCATAAGCTCCAGGCCAAAGACAAGCCATATATAAGTCAGAGTGCCAGTTACATGCCTCCAACGAAATTGCTCCCAACACATTCTCAAACAAATGGTTTTTAGCAAACCATTCACTTGTATATGGGAAGCGCCTATAGTTTATAAATTTTATTACTCGAATTTTTTGATTAAAGTAAGCTGCACAACTCACCCTGTGACTTCCATCCATAGGTAAGTTATCTGCATCAACAGGTATCAGGGAAAGAGTCGGGTCAAATCCTCTCAATTGGAAAGACTCAACTAAATGGTCAAAACATTTTATAAACTTATCAAATGAATTTTTATCCGGTTGACCATTTTCAGCAAATGAGTATCCAGTAATTACCTCTATATGTTTTCTGTAGACACTCATCGCATAAGACATATCCACGCCCTTTACTTTATGGTCTATATATAGAAGCTTCGCATAAATATCAAAACGATTGGGTGACAACAACTCACGAGCCTCCATATCTACAATTACATAAGAAGATGTTGATACAGCTTCTTCCACTTGAACTTTACTCAATAAGTTCAAGGGATATTCATTCCAGTCAATCATATTTATTTTATTTGCTTTTTGAGTAGAAGATGTCTTAGCTTATTCCGTTCCGCATTATTTAAGTAAAAGAAATAATGAATAATGGTAAAAATTGCCAAGTGAGATATTCCTGACAATAGCAACCTTTCCAAGCCATACAGATCACAACAAATTGTCAACGTCACAGCATAAGATATAGTAACCGTAAAAAGAGAACGAAGAATCACCGATTTTAGAAAATCATAAAAAGGAAAGTTAATCTGCCTGCGTACCCAATAGAGCCTGAATAACAGTATACAAGCATAAGTCATTATACGATAATAAAAGATGGATTCTACGCTTGCACCAAAGAACAAAGATAGAAAAGCCACTAAAAAGCCTAAAAATGTAAGAGTAGATAATATTATTTGGTATGCTGTGATATTCCCAGTTGCCAATATTACCATCCACAATGGTGCCGAGAAAGCCTCTATAGCCGAACAAATAATTATCAACACACAAAATATTGATGTACAATCCGGTACAGTAGACAACCATATATGTAGGATATAATCTATATTCAGGACTAATGGAATTGCTAAAAAGCAAAATAAAAGAATGGAGTATTTTGCCGTACTTGATACAAAGAGAAATAATTCCTCTTTCTCATCTGAAGCATACAATTTGGTTATCACTGGTTGAAATGCATTTTGAAAACCAGCTAAAAGGCTATTTATAGCAGCATTAACTTGATTGGAGATACCCATTGCTGCATTAACAGTCACACCGTAATAAATATTAACTATCACATTTCCACCTTGCTGCTCCGCAAGTTGAGATGAAGCTCCAAATAGCCGATAAGCGGAGAATTTTATTTGTCCCATATAGTCATCTCTCTTTTTCACAAAATAAAAATGATAATAAGGTTGCTTTCTGCAATAGACATAAAAACAAAGAGTTATCAAAACTGAGAGCAGCATCACCAAACCAGCATATAATATCACCTTATCACCCGGTAAATAAAAGAGTAAAAAAACGAATAACACCCTTAATACAGCTTCAACAACCCCAATATAGGCGTAAAAAGTGAAATCTTCAAAAGCGATGACCCATGAATTGAAAGGGACTCTTACAATGTTAACACAAGCACTTATCACAGATAGTTGATATACCCAGCCTGCCGCTTGCATCCTATCTAAAGGCAAATTTAGATAGGTATTGACAAAGAACAGCCCTATAGTTTCTGCCAATAACAAAAAAAGCAAAGCGATGGATAAATGTAAAACCAAGCTGATATTAAATGTTTTCGTATAAGCACTATAGTCGCTTTTACCTAATTCATAAGCAAGGAAACGCGCTGTGGAACTTGAAAGAGCTGCATTGACAAATGTAAAGATTAAAACGACCCCTCCTATCGTATTATATAATCCAAAATCATCAATACCCAGAAGTTCCAGAACCTTTCGAGACGTATACAAGGTCACAATCATCACAATCCCCATCCTCAGATAAAGCAGCAAACTATTCCTGATTATTCTCTGACTCTTACTCATAAAACTGTAAAATAATTATCGGAGATATCTGTTAACGTCCAATTTTGACGTATAACCCAAGGCAAGCCGCCACAAGGCGGTTCCTGATAAATAACGACAAAAAGGAGATTGATTTGTAAGCACTCAATAGCGTTCACCCTCTTAAAAATCAAGAGTATGGACTTTCGAGCATTTTATAATTTAACGATTTATAATGTATTATATAGCCATTGACATAGGAACGAGGTCATCATAATTCTCATTCCCGTATCCATCAAAAGCCTAATTGCAGTTGCGATATAGTCACGGGCATTGGACCTGCATTCTTGCAGGTTTCAATCAGAGTGAAAAATGCCAGTGCTGTTTCAACACCCTCTTCGCTACTATAGAACAAAGAGTTTTTCCGATGTACCGTAAAAGGGCGGATGGCTCTTTCAACAAGCATGTTGTCTATAGTGTATCGGCCGTCCTTTCTATAATTCAGAAGTTCATCCCAACCATTGACCATATAGCTGAGCGACTTCCTTATCATCTCACCATAATGTTTTCGTTTATTATTCAACAGCTTCACCGCCTTTTCATAAATAGAAGTCAATATGCGTGTTACATCATCCTGGCACCGTTGCTTCTTTATCTCGTGAGGTTTCAAGCGTTTCAGGATACATTCAGCCTCTATCTTATACAACTCACCTATTTTCAGAACAAACCATTCAGCAGTCGCATCCTTGTTCGTCTCAAAGGTCATGGCAAACTTATTGCGCACATGCGCCCAACAGAGTATGAACTCACATTGAGGGTTTACCTCTGCCAAGTGCTTGTAAACCATATAGCCATCGGACTTGTATGCTTCCCAGGAAAGTTTCAATAGGACGGCTGCCACGGGTCTGTCATCCTCCTCGTTGTCATAGAAGAAATAAGTGATATTCTCCAGTTTGTTTACCAAAGCCCAGATATACTTCTTGTAATAATGGACAAGCTTGCGTCCGTCATTCAACAACTTTATTCTAACTTTTATCCAAGTTTCATCTATATTCAGCACAGACTTCACTTTCAGCAGTTGGGATTTCAATCTCACCAAAATAAGGTTTAACATCCTGACTCCTATCTTAAGGGCGTTGGCTAGGGTATTGTTGCTGCGAGTAGACAATACCATTCTGCTGGCAGAATCTAACGATGGAAATACCATTAGGGAATGTATCGGCCTTTCTAATCCTCTTTCATGCCTTCACTATACGATAAGCCTCCCTACAACCATTAATCATTTTCTTAGAAAATTGTTCAAGATACTTCTAAGCCACATCGCTATGCAACTAATCAAATTTCATTTTTCATTCTTTGTATAACAGAAAGCAAAACAGGGAGGTCTTTCTTGATTACATTCAAAATTTCTTCTGCATCTATATGATGATACTCATGAGCTATAACGTTACGAAGCCCCATAACTTCCCGCCAAGGTATTTCCGGATAATCGGCTAAATAGCCTACATTTTTAGCATCAAGCGTCTTTACACTCTCTCCTATAAAAATAAGTTGCATACAAACACCTCCCAACATAAAAATGCCTTCCTGACTATTCAAAAAATAATCCGCTGTTTCTATGCTATCTGTCTGATTTTGTATTAGCAAAATAGCATCCTCTATTCGTTCTAATAGTGAATATATGCGCTGTTCGTCATACATAAATCAAATCCTTATTGAGGTTGTCGCCAAATACAGTTCCGGAAAACTGTTTGCGCAAACGAATAACATCTACTTTGCACCCAAAAAGCTGCTCCAAATCCATCTTCATACGAATACGCAAAAAAAGATTTGGAGAACCTTCATAAGCAACATCCACATCGCTATCTTCATTTTGTTCACCACGGGCCACGGAACCAAACAGAGCCATTTTTGTGACCCCTTCCTGACGTGCTACCTCTTCAAAATAACGGCGCAACAAATTTACATAATCTAGTGTAGATTTCATGATTCATTATTTATCTTGAAAACAAAGATAAGCATTTTAATATAAAGTATATTGTATGCCACCTTATTTTTGGAAAATTTATTCTCCTAAAATATACCTCTATTCTTCAAAAGCCTGTATACTGATAGGCAATTTACGCGTCATATCCATTTGCTCCTACCTATGAATGTTCAGTACGCAAATATACGATTTTTCTAAAAAGGAAAAACTGGTTTACCGTTTTTTATATTTGCAAACTATAGTTTTTCATTTGGCCGCCGAAGCATCCCAAAACACTACTTATTCCACTTCCTCCCATGGATAAGGGTTATCCATCACGTTCTGGAACTCCGCAATGGCTTCTTGCTGTTCTGCCGTGAGCGAGGCGGAATCCCAAGAAGCAATGATGGAACGGCCCTCGTCGGCCAAAGGCTCATCGAAAACCTCTCCATAACAAGCCGTAAGCAAGCGGAGTTTCAACAAAGAGGAGGGAAGAGAATCAAGAGTATCCCAGCAACGCCTCAACACCTCCTGCACATGCTGCTGTTTTTCACCATGGTCAATGAACGAGACACTATACCCTTTCAAGAGCGCCAGACAGACATTTGCCTGCTCCTCCACCGTGGTGCCCCAAGTGCCGGAATTATACAAAGTTGTGGTCAAGCGATAGACTTCGCTGTTACGACGGGACAAGTCATCGCTATAGATAGGACTACCGTCCATACCCAAATACATCAGATCGTGCGCGGCACGCTGAAGGAGGAGTGCTTCTTCTAAAAGAGACATGAGTAGTAATTAAAAATTATAAATTAAAAGTTAAAGACTAGCGGATTACTTCAATGAGGTCTGGATGGATGGTCGCCATGGCAACGGCAATGATACCTTGTATAGCAATCACTACACGACGATCACGGGCACCTTTTACTTTTAGAAAAACACCTTCTTGACCCTCGAAGTCGCCACCGGTGATACGGACTTTCGTACCTTTGGAGAGATTCAGTTCTTCGGGTTGAAAATAGAGAAGATGGTCATTGTAGGTACCAGCAACGGCTATGAAACGCTGCATATCATGGTCAGGAATGACTATTTTCTGACCGCTACGGGTATCAGTAATATATTGCAAATAAGTAATTTGAGACTTAAATCGCTGCACTTCGGAAGGACGTGCGTGGACAAAAACCAGATTACGGATGACGGGAACCAAAGCACGGACTTTCCTGCCCCTACAGATACTTATCTTATATTGCATGGGAATGAAACAGCCAATATTTGCCTTTTCGAGAAGATGCATAGCTTCAAGCTCCCTGCGGTATGTGGCACGCATGGCAAACCAAACTTCGGTCTCTTTATCCATTTATATTCTTGCTGATTTTACTTAGAAAAAGGTATTCCTTGGGGGCTTTGAACTACCATTACAGAACTGTAGTTCAATCACTTGCGAGCATTTTATGGGAAGTTTGACAAGCACTATGCTCTTCTTGTCAACAGATTCTCTGCGGTTGTTCATTACCTTTTGGTAAGAGACTATAAACGAACGCATTAGAAACAAAAAAGCGTTTTTTAATCGTACGTTTAATGAACGCAAAGATAGAGACGTTTTTTGTAATGGCAAAATGTTTGATAGAAAAATGTTCCTAATAATAAATAATGATAAGTATATTGCATTGAATTTCAGTAGTATATACAATATATGTAATCAGTTAAAATCTTCTTATTTTTAGCTCTTTGAGTATGTCTTGTATAAGTTCGAAATAGCTGTTTTTTAAACGTACGTTTTTTAAACAGCATATCATCTTATATATCAACCATTTACAACTCACCCTTCACATTTCCCTCCAAAATCCCCTTATTTCTCCCACACTTTTTATACTTTCGCATTTTTTAACCAGAATAAAAAACAGTTAAACGAACGAAGAATTACACAAATGAAAGAACTCAAAAAAAGAAGCATCTCAACAGTAACGAGCAGAGAAGCATGTCGTATCAATCTGATACACAGAAACTAAAAACAAAAAAAGTAAAAGAACACAGCTCCATAGTGGATGAAAAGCTATTGGCAGAACGGGTTTACTACGGAGACCAGACCCATGTTTATGTAGGTTACTTAAGAGCCTTTAAATCAGGCTATTTTGAAGGGACAAATATCAAGAAAATTACAGATATAGCCAAACTATTCGTTGCTTCCGAAAACTTCACAAAGAGAACCAGAGGAGAGCAAAAGCCTTTGACTTACAGTACGATAATTACCGAATTGGAGAAGGTATGGGCCATCATAAAACGGGAAGACACCACACTGATTGACCCATACGGATATGATGTAAGGATAAATCACTGATAGTTCAGTACCTGGAAAGGCAGTAATTTTGCCGCCGTCAGCAACCGGACAGAAGGGCTACACCTTTCTTGTCGGATGGTGTAGCCTCAACAAGGCAAGGGCGTAGCCATCCGTACTGAAAGGAGTAGCCCTTTTTCATTGTTGATTATCATACATTTACTAACCCTAAAAACATAAAAAATGGGAAAAGAAAAAACTGAATTTGAGGAGAAATTTGTATCCAAAACAGAAAAAGCAAAAAAGCTATGGGAAAAACGGATTACGGAAAACACGACATTGAGCATGGAGTCTGTACAATGGATGGCACAACGCATAAATTCCCTATTGGAATACATGCGATACGGATATGCATTGATAGCCTACCGAAAGCAGGACGGCAGCTTCTACATGGGAAGAGGAACCCTTGTTTCCTACGAAAGCGACTTCAAAAAGAAACATGACATGACAAGCATTAAAGCTCACGTAGCCTATTGGGACGCGGAACAACAAGGCTGGCGGACTTTTCTGATTGAGAACTTTATGGAATGGAGACCGATAGTAAACTAACAAAAAAACACCAATATCAAAAGCTATGGAGGCTTATTTACTACATGATGCCAATGCCGGCAGCAACCTAAAATTAATGATTATGATACAAGAAGAAGGTATGAAAGGATATGGCATTTACTGGACAGTGCTCGAATTCCTCAGATTGCAGAATGAATATAAAGCCAGCCTGAAAGTGATTCCCATACTGGCACAAAAAGCAAGGGTGACAACCGCCACACTGAAGCGAATCATCTATGACTATGCGCTGTTCGAGGTGAACGAGACAAGCTTCTCATCCCCCGGACTAAGCCGCCGCATGGAGCCATGGGACGCCCAACAAGAAGCTAAAAAGGAGGCCGGACGTCGCGGTGGACTGGTTAACCAGCAGAGAATCAGGGATGCCAAAACAAGCAGCGCTTTAGCAAATAAACTAAATAAAGAGAATAAAGAAAACCCCTCTCTATCTCCCCAAGGAGAGACGGGAAGAAGGAAGGAGGAGATTCTTCTGACTCCACCGGAGTACACGCTCAACAGACAGACGCATAATTACCAAGGCCTGATGGAAGAGCTGGCAAGGCAGAAAGTAACCGACATCCACGATTTGAATGCCATCTTGAGACTGACAGATTTTGGAAAACTGGGAGGGAAAATCTGGAAAATCCTATATGAGTTGAACAGCTCACCCCAACTGAAAGCCCGCATCGTGATGCCCGGAAAGTACATACTAAAATTACTCAGGGGTTAGATTTAATAAAAGAAATATAATACTTATCTTTGTGTTCAAAACAAAACACCCTAATCATTATGAATCTGAAAAAACTATTTTTTGCTTCTGCCCTGCTCTTTGCTGCATGCGGCACTATCCAGGCCCAGGAAGTCATTGCCCACCGTGGTTTCTGGACTACAGACGGTTCGGCTCAGAACTCCCTTGCCGCACTTGTAAAGGCTGATTCCATCCACTGCTACGGCTCCGAGTTCGACGTTTGGCTCACCACAGACAATCAGCTGGTTGTCAATCATGACGCCACCTTTAAAGGCGTGACTATGCAAGATGCCACAGCCAAGGTATGCACCGCCGTACAACTGGACAACGGCGAACAACTCCCTACCCTGCAACAGTATCTAGACAAGGCAAAAAGCCTGAAAACCCGCCTTATCCTCGAACTGAAAGCCCACAAGACCCCCGAACAGGAAACACGAGCCGTAGAGGGCATCGTAAAAATGATAAAGGACAAAGGGCTGGAGGACCGTACGGAATATATCACCTTCTCCCAACATGCCACCAAGGAGTTTATCCGTCTGGCACCCAAAGGCACCCCCGTCTACTACCTGACCGGTGACCTTACCCCCAAGGAGTTGAAAGCATGGGGTTGTGCCGGTCCCGACTATCACTTCAGTGTCTTCCAAAAACATCCTGAATGGATAAAGGAATGCCACGACCTCGGCATGAAAGTAAACGCCTGGACCGTAAACGAAGCCAAAGACATGGAATGGCTCATCAGCCAAGGAGTAGATTTCATTACAACCAATGAGCCGGTAGTGCTGGAAGAAATTTTAAAGAAAAAATAGCCGCTCCTTATACATTTAGAAACAAAAACCAAACAAACCGCTTCATTATGTCCGCAATGGAGCGGTTTCTTGTTTTCAAAAAGATAGCAATTAGTCTTATAAAAAATCTTTTTTCTTATTTTGAATCAAACTAAACTTTCACATGGATTACAATTTATATAAAAACAAAGCCATATGCTTTTAAATTGAAAGCCTGACAGTAGATATTCTCATTGAATGAAAGTTTCGCTAAAAAATAATAGAAAATAGATATGCTTTACAGTTAATTATAAAACAAAACGTCGTATATTTGCATCGAAATAAAACAAAAGGATATATTAACCAACCGATAAAGGACAAAATGACAAGAGCTATAAAATTCACCAAGATGCACGGTGCCGGAAACGACTACATTTATGTAGATACGACCCAATATCCTATCAGCCATCCGGAAGAACTTGCGAGGGCATGGAGTGCACCGCATACGGGAATTGGAAGTGACGGTCTGGTACTTATCGGTTCTTCGGACAAGGCCGATTTCAGCATGCGGATATTCAATGCCGACGGCTCGGAGGCCCGGATGTGCGGCAATGCAAGCCGCTGCATCGGAAAATATCTTTTTGACTACGGACTGACCTCCAAAACAGAAATCGCACTCGATACACTGTCAGGTATAAGGATGCTAAACCTGCACTTGGCAGACGGAAAGGTCAACTCTGTAACCGTAGACATGGGCATACCTGCCGACGAACCGGCAGACTACGACGGCAAAGGAGCCAAACCGATGAAAGAACAGCCCATCGAAGTGGACGGAGAACGATATGTAGGGACCACCGTATCCATGGGAAACCCGCATCTGGTAATCTTTGTCAATGATATTGAAGCCATCGACCTTACAGTCATCGGTCCCAAACTGGAGAATCACCCCCTCTTCCCCGGACGCATCAATGTAGAATTTGCCCAGATATTGGGAGAAGGAAAAATAAGGATGCGTGTCTGGGAACGAGGCTCGGGCATCACCCAAGCCTGCGGAACCGGAGCTTGTGCCACCGCCGTGGCAGCCTTCCTCACCGGACGCGCAGGAAGGGAATCCATCATCATCATGGACGGAGGCTCACTCACCATCCGATGGGACATCGCCACCAGGCATGTACTGATGACGGGAGAAGCCACCAAAGTATTCGACGGCAAAATTGAATTAATTGACTAACCACCAACTATCAACCAAGAAAAGATTATGGCATTAGTAAACGAACATTTTTTAAAGCTACCGGGCAGTTATCTGTTTTCAGACATAGCCAAGAAGGTAAATACTTTCAGGATAACACATCCCAAGCAAGAGGTCATCCGTCTGGGTATCGGAGACGTTACCCGGCCACTGCCACCGGTCTGCATCGAAGCGATGCACAAGGCAGTGGAGGAGATGGCTGACACACGGACATTCCGTGGATATGGTCCCGAGCAGGGATACGACTTCCTGATAGAAGCCATCCTCAAGCACGATTACCTTCCGCGAGGCATCCACTTCGGTCCTACGGAAATCTTCGTGAACGACGGAGCAAAGAGCGACACGGGAAACATCGGCGACATTCTCCGCCACGACAACAGCGTGGGAGTGACCGACCCGATTTATCCGGTCTATATAGACAGCAACGTGATGTGCGGACGTGCCGGAGTACTGGAGGAAAACGGCCAGTGGAGCAACGTCACCTACATGCCTTGTACCGCCGAGAACGACTTCATCCCGGAGATTCCGGACAAGCGCATCGACATCGTCTACCTCTGCTACCCCAACAACCCCACGGGCACCACCCTGACCAAGCCCGAGCTGAAGAAATGGGTGGACTATGCGCTCGCCAACGACACGCTGATTCTGTTCGATGCCGCCTACGAAGCCTTCATCCGCGAAGACGACGTGCCCCACTCCATCTATGAGATAAAGGGAGCGAAGAAATGCGCCATCGAGTTCCGCAGCTTCTCGAAGACTGCCGGATTCACGGGAGTACGCTGTGGCTACACCGTTGTGCCGAAAGAACTCACTGCCGCCACGCTGGAAGGCGAACGCATCCCGCTGAACAAGCTCTGGAACCGCCGCCAATCTACCAAGTTCAACGGCACCAGCTACATCACCCAGCGGGCGGCGGAAGCCATCTACACACCGGAGGGACAGCGGCAGATAAAGGAAACGATAGATTATTATATGGACAATGCCCGGACCATGAAGCAGGGCCTTGAAGCGGCCGGGCTGAAAGTCTACGGCGGTGTGAACGCTCCTTACATCTGGCTGAAAACACCCGACGGAACAAGTTCCTGGCGGTTCTTCGAACAGATGCTGTACGAAGCCAATGTAGTGGGCACACCGGGTGTAGGTTTCGGCCCCAGCGGTGAAGGATATATCCGGCTGACGGCCTTCGGCAAGCACGAAGACTGCGTGGAAGCCATGAAGCGCATCCGGAAGTGGCTGAAATAAAAAAACAATTGAATTAGCGAGGTACTTGCTATAATCGAGTCGGACTGATCATCCGGAATTTTTCTAAACTTAAAGGTAAAAAGGTATGAAAACAAAAAGTGTAAAATGGGGAATAATGGCAATGGCGCTGTTATCAATGGCAATGCCTTTCACGGCAAAGGCTCAGGATAAAGTGGAAGCGTCGGCAGGCGTCGACCTCGTAAGCGGTTACGTGTGGCGTGGCCAGGATTTGGGAGGGGTAAGCCTCCAGCCGAGCGCATCCATCGCCTACAAAGGTTTCTCTCTGGGAGCTTGGGGCTCCGTAGGCATCGAGAGTTCGGACACGAAAGAGTTCGACCTCATACTGGGATATTCAACCGGAGGCTTCAGCGTATCGGTGACGGACTACTGGTACAATGTGACCGGAGATGGGGTGACAGCCAAATACTTCCAGTACGGTGCACACAATGCTGCCAACTCACATCTGTTCGAAGCGCAAATCGGCTATGATTTCGGCCCCGTAGCCATAAACTGGTATACCAACTTTGCAGGCGACGACGGTGTTGACAAAGACGGTGACCGTGCTTATTCATCCTACATCTCCGTGGCAGCCCCCTTCACACTGGGCGGTCTGGACTGGACGGCCGAGATAGGCGCTACCCCTTGGGCCACGGACTTCTATGGAGCCAACGGATTTGCCGTATGCGACGTCAGCCTGGGAGTATCAAAAGACATCAAAATCACCGATTCCTTCTCCCTCCCGTTGTTTGCCAAAGCAACCTGGAATCCAAGGTCTGAAGGTGCCTATTTCGTAGTCGGACTAAGTTTCTAAGATGAAAAACCTATGATTTACACACACCGAAAGGCAAATAGTAAATCGTAAATTGTCTAATCGTAAATTATTTAAGGTATGAAAAAGATTGAAGCTATTATCCGAAAGACCAAGTTCGAGGACGTGAAGGACGCGCTGCTCGAAGCGGACATCGAATGGTTCTCCTATTATGATGTACGGGGCATCGGGAAATCCAGACAAGCCCGTATCTACCGTGGTGTCATGTACGACACCAGTTCCATCGAGCGCATCCTTATCTCCATCGTGGTGCGCGACAAGAATGCGGAAAAGACCGTACAAGCCATCATCAAATCTGCACAAACCGGTGAAATCGGCGACGGACGCATCTTCGTCATCCCCATTGAGGATGCCATACGCATACGTACTGCAGAGAGAGGCGACATCGCACTCTACAATGCCGAACAAGAAAGATAACGGGCAGCTACAAACCACAACCAAGAAAATACAATACAACTAAAAGCAACAAGAAATTATGGATAAACTTATTTTAAGTGAACTGACCAACGGACTGAACACTGTATGGATGTTGCTTGCAGCCATGCTGGTATTCTTCATGCAACCGGGCTTTGCACTGGTCGAAGCCGGTTTCACCAGAGTAAAAAATACGGCCAATATCCTGATGAAGAACTTCGTTGACTTCATGTTTGGCAGCCTGCTCTACTGGTTCATCGGTTTCGGACTGATGTTCGGTGCAGGCGGATTCATAGGAATGCCCCATTTCTTCGACCTCTCGTTCTACGACGGAGGCGGGCTTCCCACGGAAGGTTTCCTGGTATTCCAGACTGTATTCTGCGCAACGGCTGCCACCATCGTGTCCGGCGCTATGGCAGAACGTACCAAATTCTCCATGTACCTGGTTTACACCATCTTCATCAGTGTGCTGATTTATCCCGTTTCCGGTCACTGGACTTGGGGCGGCGGCTGGCTGATGAACGGTGAGGCAGGTTCCTTCATGATGGAAACATTCGGAACAACTTTCCATGACTTCGCAGGTTCCACCATCGTCCACTCCGTAGGCGGCTGGATTGCCCTGGTAGGTGCGGCCATCCTCGGCCCGCGCATCGGGAAATACGGCAAAGACGGCAAGTCAAGAGCCATTCCGGGACATAACCTCACGATTGCGGCACTGGGTGTATTCATCCTTTGGTTCGGATGGTTCGGCTTCAACCCCGGTTCACAGTTGGCAGCAGCCACTACGGACGATGCAAGGGCCATCTCGCATGTATTCCTCACCACCAATCTGGCAGCCTGCGCAGGCGGTTTCTTTGCATTGGCGGTAAGCTGGATGAAATATGGCAAACCCTCCTTGTCTCTGACACTGAATGGCATTCTGGCCGGATTGGTAGGCATCACGGCCGGTTGTGACATGGTTTCTCCCTTCGGGGCGGTAATCATCGGCACCATCTGCGGCATCCTGATGATTTATTCGGTGGAATTCATCGACCGGACACTGAAAATTGACGACCCCGTAGGGGCCAGTTCCGTACACGGCGTCTGCGGTTTCACGGGAACCATCCTCACCGGACTGTTTTCCACCAGTGAGGGACTGTTTTACGGTGCAGGCTGGAGCTTTCTCGGAGCGCAGGTATTCGGTGCACTCGTAGTAGGCGCATGGGCAGCAGGCATGGGATTCATCATCTTCAAAGGACTCGACAAAATCCACGGCCTCCGCGTTTCCAAACGTGTGGAGGAAGAAGGACTCGACATTTACGAACACGGCGAGTCTGCCTACGGTGCATAATGATTTTATATTTTATTAAACCAACAATTACAACTCTAAGGTATTATGTCAAAATTGAGATTCAGAGTAGTAGAGACGGCGTTCAAGAAGAAACCCGTTGCAGTGGCAGTCCCGGCGGAACGTCCGTCAGAGTATTTTGCCAAGTATGTATTCAACAAGGAGAAGATGTTCCGCTATCTGCCGAGCAAGGTGTATGCCAAACTGACGGATGTGATTGACAACGGAGCTCCGCTGGACCGCAGCATAGCCGACGAGGTTGCCGCAGGTATGAAGAAATGGGCGGTTGAAATGGGGGCGACCCACTATACGCACTGGTTTCATCCGCTGACCGAAGGTACTGCCGAAAAGCACGATGCTTTTGTGGAACACGACGGCAAAGGCGGCGTGATGGAGGAATTCACCGGCAAACTGCTCGTGCAGCAGGAACCGGACGCTTCCAGTTTCCCGAACGGCGGTATCCGCAATACGTTCGAGGCACGTGGCTACTCGGCATGGGACCCCTCCTCCCCGGCATTCATCGTAGACGACACGCTCTGCATCCCGACTATTTTCATCGCCTATACCGGTGAGTCTCTGGACTACAAGGCACCGTTGCTGAAAGCCCTGCGTGCCGTAGACAAGGCTGCCGTCGACGTATGCCACTATTTCAATCCGGAAGTAAAGAAAGTGGTTGCCTATCTGGGCTGGGAGCAGGAATATTTTCTGGTTGACGAAGGGTTGTACGCCGCACGCCCCGACCTGCTGATGACCGGACGCACGCTGATGGGCCATGACAGCGCCAAGAACCAGCAGTTGGAAGACCACTACTTCGGGGCTATCCCCAGCCGTGTGGCCGCTTTCATGAAGGAACTGGAAATCGAAGCGCTGAAACTCGGCATCCCCGTCAAGACCCGTCACAACGAAGTGGCTCCCAACCAGTTCGAGCTGGCTCCCGTCTTCGAGGAATGCAACCTGGCGGTAGACCACAACATGCTCATCATGGCCTTGATGCGTAAAGTGGCACGTAACCACGGTTTCCGCGTACTGCTGCACGAAAAGCCCTTCAAGGGTGTCAACGGTAGCGGCAAGCATAATAACTGGTCGCTGGGTACGGACACCGGTATCCTGCTCCACGCACCCGGCAAACTGCCCGAAGAGAACCTGCGTTTCATCACCTTCGTAGTGAATACGCTGATGGCCGTATACCGTCACAACGGATTGCTGAAAGCCTCCATCTCCAGTGCGACGAACGCCCACCGGCTGGGTGCCAACGAAGCGCCTCCGGCCATCATCTCTTCCTTCCTGGGCAAGCAGTTGAGCCAGGTGCTGGAACACATCGAAGAGAGCACCAAGGACGACCTCGTCAGCCTCAGCGGCAAGCAAGGCATGAAGCTGGACATCCCGCAGATTCCGGAACTGATGATAGACAATACCGACCGCAACCGCACCAGCCCGTTCGCCTTCACCGGCAACCGCTTCGAGTTCCGCGCCGTGGGTTCCGAGGCCAACTGCGCCAGTGCCATGATTGCGCTGAACTCCGCCCTTGCCGAGCAGTTGGTGGAATTCAAGAAAGATGTGGACGAACTGATTGAAAAGGGGGAGCCGAAAATCTCCGCCATCCTCGAAGTCATCCGCCGGTACATCAAAGTCTGCAAACCCATCCACTTTGACGGCAACGGTTACAGCGATGAATGGAAAGCCGAAGCAGCCCGCCGCGGTCTGGACTGCGAGACAAGTGTTCCCGTCATTTTCGACAACTACCTGAAACCGGAGAGCATCCGGATGTTCGAGTCCATCGGTGTCATGACGAAGAAGGAACTGGAAGCCCGTAACGAGGTGAAATGGGAAATGTACACCAAGAAAATACAGATTGAAGCCCGCGTGCTCGGAGATTTGGCCATGAACCACATTATCCCCGTAGCTACACAGTATCAGTCGGATTTGATTGACAACGTCTACAAGATGAAAGACCTGTTCCCCGCAGAGAAGGCTGCAAAACTGTCTGCCAAGAATCTGGAACTCATCGAAGAGATTGCCGACCGTACCGCCTTCATCAAGGAGCATGTGGATGCCATGATCGAGGCGCGCAAAGTGGCCAACAAAATTGAGAGTGAACGTGAAAAAGCCATCGCCTACCACGACAACATCGTACCGATGATGGAGGAAATCCGTTACCACATCGACAAGCTGGAACTCATCGTCGACAATCAGATGTGGACGTTGCCCAAATATCGCGAGTTACTGTTTATAAGATGAAAAATGAAGGATGAAGGATGAATCCTTAATCCCTATCTCATTCTTTTGTTGGTTGTTTTAAGTTTGCAGGGGGGAGAGGTGCCGCGAGGCAGTTCTCTCTCTTTTTTCGTCCATGCCAACTGTTGGCGGTAAGCGGGAAATAACCTATCTTTGTCCGTCAGATAAAACAATCCTGTCATCATGAAGAATTTACGTAACTGCTATGCAGCGTTCCTGCTGTTTGCCTTGCTGTTCGTTGCGGCTGCCGCCCCGGCACAAACCGATTTGCAGCAAAAACTGGGTCGGATTTCCACCATTACGGAAACCCGTCCGTTGGAGTCCACCCGGTTCTCCGAGAAGTATGTAACCTATTTTACCCAGCCGTTGGACCACCGTCGTCCCGAAAAGGGCAGTTTCCGCCAGCGTGTGATTGTCTCCCACGTCGGCTTCGACCGTCCCACGGTGATTGTAACCGAAGGCTATGGAGCCGCCTATGCCCTCAACCCCAAGTATCGCGAGGAACTTTCAGAGTTGCTCGATGCCAACATGATTTTTGTGGAATACCGTTATTTCCTGGAATCCACCCCTGAGCCCAAAGACTGGCAATACCTCACCGCCGAGAATTCCGCAGACGACCTGCACGCCGTCCGCAACGCCTTTAAAAGCATCTATCCCGGCAAATGGATTGCGACCGGCATCAGCAAGGGCGGGCAGACTACCCTGCTCTACCGCACGTTCTATCCGGACGACGTGGATATTTCCGTGCCTTATGTAGCTCCGCTCTGCTACGGGGTGGAAGACGGACGCCACGAGCCTTTCCTCAGGAAAGTGTCTACTCCGGAGGACCGCAAACGGATTGAGGACTTCCAGTTGGAAGTGTTGAAACGGAAAGCCGCACTGCTCCCCCGCTTTGAGAAATATTGCGATGAAAAAAGACTCAAGTTCCGTGCGCCCGTTGAAGAGATATACGACTATTGCGTGCTGGAGTATTCTTTTGCCCTTTGGCAGTGGGGAACTCCCGTCAGCAGCATCCCTGCCACCACGGCCTCGGACGATGAGATATTTGCCCATCTGCTCGGCATCAGTAATCCCGACTACTTCATTGCCGACAGTCCCACAGCCTCGTTCTTCGTGCAGGCCGCCCGCGAGCTGGGCTATTATGGCTACGATACGAAGCCTTTCAAGAAGTATCTTTCCATCCAATCGAGCAAGGGTTACCTGCATCGCCTGATGCTTCCCGAAGAGCTGAAAGACATGCCCTTCGACAAGACCCTAAGCAAGAAAATCACGAAGTTCCTGAAAGAGAATGACCCGAAAATGATATTCATTTACGGACAGAACGACCCGTGGACAGCTGCCGGAGTGACCTGGCTGAAAGGGAAGAAGAACATCCATGTATTCGTAGAGCCCGGCGGAAGCCATCGGGCACGCATCGGCACACTGCCCGAAGAGGAAAAGAAGCAAGTGATGGAGCTGATAAATGAATGGTTGAAACAATAAAAACGGATGGTTTGTGTGGCATGAACAGACCATCCGTTTACTCCTGACAGACCATCTGTTCTACCTCAACAGATGGTCTGTTTTTTTATTCTATAATTTGTGCATCCTCAATATCGTCCACTGCCTTTACTGAAGCATCCGGTGTCTTCGGGCGGCGACGCGTAAACTTGAACCAGTTCAGCAGTTCCGAAGCCGCATAGACCAGACTGCTGATGCCGATAATGATAAATGCCGTGGAGCGTACTCCCGTAGGATTGAACAGCGCAACCAAGCCGGCAAGCAGAATCAATACCGGAACCACATAAAAACCTCCCGGTACCGGCATCCAGCGACGGGCAGCGGAAAGCGAGGCAATCTGTTGCACTCCTCCCATCACCAGGATAAATCCCAATACAAATGTCAGCAGGTCGGCAAAGAAACCGGGCATGATAATCAGCCACAAGCCAAACAGCAGGCTGCCCACCCCCTCGATAGGGAAACGGCTGCGCATCTCCGTGCTCTGTGCAAAGTAGCCTATGATGCTGACAAGCGAAGGCACCAGGAAAATGACACCTATCGTAATCACAAAGTAATCACCGGCCTGGTCGGGAAACATCACCAGCACCAAACCGATAACCAGCGCACATATAGCACGCAAAAATGAATAACTTAATCCTTTCATGAGTCTATGTTTTTTTGCGAAGATACATCTTTATCCGAATAACTCCACACGAAAATCCCGAAAAATCAGTTTACATTCAGCCAGGCATTCATATCTTCGGCCACAAAGAGCCAGTATAATAACAATAGTACAGCAATAACCACGCCTATGGCAACTAAATGTTTTCTATTCATAGTTTGTTCCTTTCTTTTTTTGAATGAATATTCGTTTTTACTACACTTATAAGAACAATATTTCAAGAAAAATGTTCTTATCCAGAAAAAAAGTCATATTTATTTTGGCAGTTAAAACAAAGTGCTTATATTTGTCGCGAAAACGAAGACAGGCTGCACCTCAGCATAAAAAATGAACAAGTTCATTTTATTATACATTCGGTTTGCACTGTCTTTGCCCCCGATAAAACAAAAAAAGTCAATGAAAACAATGTTAGTAAATACATATTGGTGGTGGCACCCGTTACAACTCCGACAGTCGTAAGGGAGCAGCGCTCGTATGTATATATGTAATATATAGTAAAAAACAAAAAGAGCCCTGTCGCACCAAGCGACGGGGCTTTTTTCGTTTAAGCAATAATGCGTTTTGATTTCTGAAATAGTAAATAGTAAATCGTCAAATAGTAAATAACATGATGAATTTCTTAGTTGACAAAGAAGGTTATTACGGAGAGTTCGGCGGGGCATACGTTCCCGAAATCCTCCACAAATGTGTAGAAGAGTTGCAGAACACCTACCTCAAGGTGCTGCAAAGTGAGGACTTCAAGCGTGAATACGACCAGTTGCTGCGCGACTACGTGGGACGCCCTTCCCCACTCTACTTGGCACACCGCTTGTCCGAGAAGTACGGTTGCCGGATTTACCTCAAGCGTGAAGACCTGAACCACACCGGTGCCCACAAAATCAACAACAGCATCGGGCAGGTATTGCTGGCACGCCGCATGGGCAAGCGCCGCATCATCGCCGAAACCGGAGCCGGACAGCACGGTGTGGCCACAGCCACCGTCTGCGCCTTGATGAACATGGAATGCATCGTCTACATGGGTAAGACCGACGTAGAGCGCCAGCGCGTCAATGTGGAGAAGATGAAGATGCTCGGCGCCACCGTCGTTCCCGTCACCAGTGGCAATATGACGTTGAAGGACGCCACCAACGAAGCCATCCGCGACTGGTGCTGTCATCCCTCGGACACCTACTACGTGATAGGTTCCACCGTCGGCCCGCATCCGTACCCCGACATGGTGGCACGCCTGCAGTCCGTCATCAGCGAAGAAATCAGGAAGCAGCTCCTTGAACACGAGGGACGCGAATGCCCCGACTACCTCATCGCCTGCGTAGGTGGAGGAAGCAATGCAGCCGGCACCATCTATCACTACGTCAACGACCCGCACGTGCAAATCGTCCTCGCCGAAGCCGGCGGAAAAGGCATTGAAACGGGAATGACAGCCGCCACCATCGCCCTCGGCAAGATGGGCATCATCCACGGCTCGCGCACCTACGTCATCCAGAACGAGGACGGACAGATAGAAGAGCCCTATTCCATCTCTGCCGGACTGGACTATCCGGGCATCGGCCCCATGCACGCCAACCTTGCCAAGCAGAAACGTGCCATCGTCCTCGCCGTCAACGACGATGAAGCCATCCGCGCCGCCTACGAACTGACCCGGCTCGAGGGCATCATCCCCGCATTGGAAAGTGCCCACGCACTGGGTGCGCTGGAGAAGATGAGGTTCAAGCCGACGGACGTGGTGGTGCTGACGGTGTCGGGACGGGGGGATAAGGATATAGAGACGTATTTGAGTGATGAGTTATAAGTGATGAGTTATTTGAAAATACGAGATACAATGAAATAAAATACAAGATACAATGAAACAATATGATTATAAAACAATCAGCCGCACCATGCTCGGTGACTTGCATACGCCGGTGAGCACGTATCTGAAGGTGCGCGACATCTTTCCGCAGAGCGCACTTATGGAGAGTTCCGACTATCATGGCAGTGAGAACAACCGCTCGTTCATCGCTCTGTGTCCGCTGGCAAGTGTCAGCATAGACCACGGCACGGTTATCTTCCGCCTGCCGGACGACAGCCGCGAAGAGCATCCCATAACCGATACATACCGGGTGGAGAATGCCTTGAACGATTTCCGCGCCCGCTTCCGCGTGGAGGGCGAATACAGCAATTACTGCGGACTCTACGGATACACCTCCTTCAATGCTGTCCGCTACTTCGAGAATATCCCCGTGAAGGACAGCCGCGAAGCTACCAACGATGCGCCGGACATGCTGTACATATTATATAAGTACCTCATCGTCTTCAACGACTTCAAGAATGAGATGCTGCTCCTCGAGATGCTGGCGCCCGGCGAGACCAGCGGACTGGACCAGGTACAGAAGGCCATCCATAACCGTAACTACACCGCCTACGATTTCCGCGCCATCGGCCCCACCACCTCTCCGCTTACGGACGAGGAGCACAAGGCGAATATCCGCCGGGGCATCGCCCACTGTCTGCGCGGCGACGTTTTCCAGATAGTCCTCTCCCGCCGGTTCGAGCAGCGTTTCACAGGCGATGACTTCAAGCTCTACCGTGCCCTGCGCAGCATCAACCCTTCTCCCTATCTGTTCTATTTCGACTTCGGGGGCTTCCGCATTTTCGGCTCGTCTCCCGAAACCCATTGCCGCATCGAAGGCCGCCATGCCTATATCGACCCCATTGCCGGAACCACGAAGCGCACCGGCGATGCAGAGCAGGATGCCCTCAATGCCCGGTACCTGCACGACGACCCCAAAGAGAATGCCGAACACGTGATGCTGGTGGACCTTGCCCGCAACGACCTCTCCCGCAACTGCCACGATGTAAAGGTGGACTTCTATAAGGAGATGCAGTATTACAGCCATGTCATCCACCTCGTCAGCCGTGTCAGCGGAACGCTCCGCGAAGAGGCCGACCCCGTCAAGGCCTTCATCGACACCTTCCCTGCCGGTACCCTGAGCGGCGCCCCCAAGGTACGCGCCATGCAACTCATCAGCCAGCTGGAACCGCACAACCGTGGAGCCTACGGCGGCTGCATCGGTTTCATCGGACTGAACGGCTCGCTGAACCAGGCGATTACGATTCGTACTTTTGTCAGCCGCAACGGTGTCCTCTGGTTCCAGGCAGGCGGCGGCATCGTAGCCAAGAGCAACGACGAGTACGAACTGCAAGAGGTGAACAACAAGCTCGGCGCACTGAAAAAGGCGATTGAGATGGCAGAAAAAATGTGAGTTTATGTACGATTTGACGATGTACGATGTACGATTTGCCATGCGGCGTACATTGCGCAGCCAAATCGTACATCGTAAATAAAGTAACTTCAATCGTACATCGTAAATCGTCAAATAGTAAATAAAATAGATTGTAAATACAAAAGATGAAAACAGTTATCATAGACAATTACGACTCCTTCACCTACAACCTTGCCCATCTGGTGAAAGAGCTTGGCGCAGAAGTGGATGTGCTGCGCAACGATAAATTCCGGCTCGAAGAATTGGAGCCATACGATAAAATCATCCTCTCACCCGGCCCCGGTGTCCCCGAGGAAGCCGGACTGCTGCTGGATGTCATCCGCACCTATGCCGGACGGAAACCCATACTCGGTGTCTGTCTGGGCGAACAAGCCACCGGACAAGCGTTCGGCGGAAAGCTAGTCAATCTGGAAGAGGTGTTCCATGGAGTACAGACGGAGATAAGGATGAAGGGGGAAGGATTAAGGATTAGGGATGAAGGATTAGGGGGGAAGGATTATGAAGGTATTTCTCTCGAAGAAGACTATATCTTCTGCGGTTTACCCGATAGGATTCCCGTCGGACGATACCACTCCTGGGTGGTCGATACGGAGGACTTTCCCGAAGCGCTGGCCGTTACCGCCATCAGCCCCGAAGGACAAATCATGGCGCTGAAACATCGGGAATATGACATACACGGCATCCAGTTCCATCCTGAATCGGTACTGACACCCGACGGAAAAACAATCGTAAAAAACTGGCTTTTCAAATGAGGCACTTCAGAAAAAGAGTAAATTCAATCGTCAAATCCTAAATCGTCAAATCGTAAATAAAAAGATGAAAGCAATACTCACCCGTCTCTTCAACCACGAAGAGCTCACGTCGGAGGAGACCAAACAAATCCTCCTCAACATCACCAAGGAAATGTATCCTGAGGCGCAGATAGCAGCCTTGCTCACTGCCTTCCAGATGCGGAGCATCACTGTGGACGAGCTTATCGGTTTCCGCGAAGCACTGATGGAGACACGCCTTCCCATCGACTTCGCCCCCTATCGCCCCATCGACATTGTAGGTACGGGCGGCGACGGAAAGAACACCTTCAACATCTCCACCTGCGCTTGCTTCGTGGTGGCGGGAGCCGGCTACAAGGTTGCCAAGCACGGCAACTACGGAGCCACTTCCGTGAGCGGAGCCAGCAATGTCATCGAGCAGCACGGCGTACGCTTCACCAACAACCCCGACACGCTGAAACGCAGCATGGAGGAGTGCAACATCGCCTACCTTCATGCCCAGCTTTTCAATCCGGCGATGAAGTTTGTCGGTCCCGTACGCAAGACGTTGGGAGTGCGCACCTTGTTCAATCTGCTCGGCCCGTTGGTGAATCCATGCTGCCCGGCATATCAGCTGCTCGGTGTGGCAGACCTCTCGCAGATGCGCCTATACACCAACGTATTCTATAAGCTCGGCATTGACTTTGCCGTGGTCAACAGCCTCGACAGCTACGACGAAATCTCCCTAACGGACGAGTTCAAGGTGATGACCCGCAACTACGAGCGCATCTACCGTCCGCAGGCTCTCGGCTTCAAGGATGCCCGTCCCGAAGAACTCTTCGGCGGCGCATGCAAGGAAGATGCCGCCCGCATCTTCGACAATATCCTTACGGGGCATGCCACACCTGCACAAACGCAATGCGTCATTGTCAACGCCGCCTTTGCCATCCAGGTGATGGAGCCGCAGAAAGAGATTGAAGAGTGCATCGCCATCGCACGCGAATCGCTGGATAGCGGACGGGCGCTGGCGACACTGAAAAAATTTATCGAGATTAATAAATGAAGCAATGAAAGATATACTGTCCGAAATCATCGCCCATAAGCAAACAGAGATTGAACTGCAAAAGCAAACCGTCTCTCCGGAACAGTTGCAGGAGCAGGCCGGAATCATCATCCGGGAGAATGCGGCCCACCACCGCAGCATGAAGCAGGCCCTTGCCGCTTCTTCTACAGGAATCATCTCCGAGTTCAAACGCCGTTCACCCTCCAAAGGCTGGATAAACGAGGCTGCCCGGGCAGAGGAAATACCTGCCGCCTACGAAGCCGCCGGCGCCGCCGCCCTCTCCATCCTGACGGATGAGAAGTTCTTCGGCGGTACGCTGCGCGACATCCGCACGGCCCGTCCGCTCGTCCGCATCCCCATTCTGCGCAAGGACTTCATCATCGACGAGTACCAGCTTCTGCAAGCCTGCATCGTAGGTGCCGACGCCGTACTGCTCATTGCCGCCTGCCTCAGTCCGGAGCAGTGCAGCACCCTCACCACCCAAGCCCACGAACTCGGGCTGGAGGTATTGCTCGAAATCCACAGCCCTTCGGAACTCTCCTATATAAATAAGGAGGTCGACATGGTCGGTGTCAACAACCGCAACCTCGGCTCTTTCGTCACCGATGTGGAGAACTCCTTCCGGATAGCCCGGCAACTGCGCGAAGCCACCCACGGACCGGCATCCCCGCTCCTTGTCTCCGAAAGCGGCATCTCCGACCCCGAAACCATCTGCCGCCTACGTGCCGCCGGCTTCCGCGGTTTCCTCATCGGCGAAACCTTCATGAAAACAGCCAATCCGGGCGAAACCCTGAAAGAGTTCATCCAAGACAGTCTCTTAATTGATAATTAAAAGTTGAAAGTTGATAATTGAAAGTTGATAATTGTAAATACAAAAGTCTCTCATACAGCGTTATATCGCGCAGCCAAATTGTAAATCGTAAATTGTAAATCGTAAATAAAATGTCTCCTCTCATCAAAGTATGCGGAATGACCGAAGCAGAAAACATCCGCAATGTAGAACTGCAAGGTGTAGATATGATTGGTTTCATCTTCTACCCAAAATCTCCCCGTTGTCTGTGCCAGATGCCCGGGTATCTGCCAGCCTGCGCCAAGCGTGTCGGCGTCTTTGTCAACGAAAGTAAGGAAAACATCCTGATGTATGCCGACCGTTTCAGCCTGGACTACATCCAGCTGCATGGCAATGAGGCTCCCGAGTACTGCCGTTCCCTGCGCAATGCAGGCCTGCACCTCATCAAGGCTTTCTCTATCTTGCTGCCCAAGGACCTGCTTTCCGTATCTGCCTACAATGGTCTGTGCGACTATTACCTCTTCGACACCAAGACCCCGCAGTACGGCGGTTCCGGCAACCAGTTCGACTGGAACCTCCTGCACCGCTACAACGGACCCACCCCGTTCCTGCTCAGCGGTGGCATCAACCCCTACAGCGTAAAAGCCCTCCGGGAGTTCCGCCATCCCTATTTCGCAGGTATCGACATCAACAGCCGTTTCGAGACGGCACCGGGAATAAAGGATGTGGAACGCATCTCAAACTTCCTGAAAGAACTCAAGGGAGGTACGATTTGACGATTTACTATTTACTATTTGGCTGCGCAATATACGCCACATGGCAAATTGTACATGGTAAATAGTAAATAGTAAATCGTAAAATTGTAAATCGTACCATGCAGCATATATTGCGCAGCCAAATAGTAAATTGTAAATTGTAAAATTGTAAATAGAAATAGTATGTTGAACCGCATTAACCAACTTTTCCAGGACAGCCCCAAGAATCTGCTGTCCATTTACTTTTGTGCAGGCTGTCCCACCCTCGACGGTACAGCCGACGTTATCCGTGCCCTCGAAAGAAACGGAGTCAGCATGATTGAAATCGGAATTCCGTTCAGTGACCCCATGGCCGACGGCATTGTCATCCAGAATGCCGCCACCCGCGCCCTGCATAACGGCATGTCCCTCCGCCTGCTTTTCGAACAATTGCGCGACATCCGTCGCGATGTCCGCATCCCGCTTGTCCTTATGGGATACCTCAATCCCATCATGCAGTTCGGCTTCGAAGCCTTCTGCCAGAAGTGCGTGGAATGCGGCATCGATGGCGTCATCATTCCCGACCTCCCTTTCCGCGATTACGAAGAGAGTTACAAAGCCATCGCCTCGAAGTATGACATCCGTGTCATCATGCTCATCACCCCCGAAACCAGCGAAGCCCGCGTCCGCGAAATAGACGCCCACACCGACGGTTTCATCTATCTGGTGTCCAGTGCCGCTACCACCGGTGCCCAGAAAGACTTCGACACCCGGAAGCAAGCCTACTTCAAGAAGATAGAGGATATGAACCTGCGCAATCCACGCATGGTAGGCTTCGGCATCAGCAACAAGCAGACATTCGATGCCGCTTGCGCCCACTCATCCGGTGCCATCATCGGCAGCCGCTTCGTCACGCTGCTCAACGAGAAGGAAGGAGATGCGGAAAAGGCTATCAGGCAGTTGAAGGAAGATTTGAAACAGTGAGCTTATTCAAATTTCATACAATATATTTTTCGCAATGAAATAATAAAAGAGACAAAATCTGCAAAGACTTGTCTCTTTTATTTTCTCCCCATCTCATATTTCACTATCTTTGTGCCCGAAAAAAGCTCTAATACGAATATCATGAAAGTCGATTGCCCTTCCGTACTATTGATTTACACTGGCGGAACTATCGGAATGATAGAAAATCCCGAGACCGGTGCGCTTGAGAACTTCAACTTCGACCAACTGCTACAGCATGTTCCCGAACTGAAGCGCTTCAACTACCGCATCTCTTCCTATCAGTTCGACCCACCGATCGACTCTTCCGACATGGAGCCTTCCCTCTGGGCAAAGATTGTAAAAATCATCAACTACAACTACGACAATTTCGACGGCTTCGTCATCCTGCACGGTACCGATACGATGGCCTATACAGCCTCCGCCCTCAGCTTCATGCTCGAGAACCTTTCCAAGCCGGTCATCCTCACCGGTTCCCAGCTTCCCATCGGCACCCTGCGCACCGACGGGAAAGAGAACCTCATCACCGCCATTGAAATAGCCGCCGCCAAGCATCCGGACGGTACTCCTATCGTCCCCGAAGTGTGCATCTTCTTCGAGAACGAGCTGATGCGGGGCAACCGTACCACCAAAATCAATGCCGAGAATTTCAATGCTTTCCGCTCCTTCAACTATCCCGCACTGGCAAAGGCAGGCATCCATATCCGTTATAACGAGCACCTCATCCACCGTCCCGACCCGTCACGCCCCATGAAGCCGCACTACCTTTTCGACACCAATGTCGTAGTGCTCACCCTCTTTCCCGGCATCCAGGAAAGCATCATCAACTCCGTGCTCCATGTTCCCGGCCTGAAAGCCGTGGTCCTCAAGACTTTCGGTTCCGGCAATGCCCCCCAGAAAGAATGGTTCATCCGCCAGCTGAAAGAAGCCAGCGAACGTGGCATTGTCATCGTCAACATCACCCAATGCCAAAGTGGCGCCGTTGAGATGGGACGTTACGAAACCGGTCTGCAACTTCTCCAGGCAGGTGTCATCAGCGGCTATGACAGTACCCCCGAATGTGCCGTCACCAAACTCATGTTCCTCCTGGGACATGGACTGAACCAAGCCGAAATCCGCCACCGCATGAATTCCGACCTGGCAGGAGAAATCACCAAGATTTAGTAAAGCGGCAATACAGAGGGCATTTAGTAATATTGATAATTTTCAAGACAAACTTGCATTATCTATCCACACAAAATCGTTAAAAAGCGTTAACCAACGCGCTTTTATCCCCCATTAATAAAGCTTATTAGTTTAAATAAACGTACTTTTGCTTACAATCAAGCAAAACAAATGTAAAATATGGGAGAAAATATCCAATACAAACGCTTTCTGCCGCTTGTTATTCTTACAGTAGGCATGCTGCTGCAGGGTTGTAAAGACGATGTTTTTAACCCCGAGAAAGTGAAAGCAGCCTATCAGGACAGGTTTCCAGTCAAGAACATAGACCCGGCTATGGATTGGAAAATGACTCAGCAGGTCCGGGTCAATGTTTCTGTATCCGAAGATACCGGCATCGACTACACCATACGTATTTACGACAAGAACCCCTTAATCAGCCGGTCATCTGCCAAACTGCTGGCAGAAGGCACCGCCAATAATGCAACTGTATTTACCACCGTCATGGACTGTCCTTCTGTACTGACGAGCGCTTTTGTGTGCCGCACCGATGCACACAGCCGCAACATAGTAAAATACGTATCCATCCAAAACGGTCAGCTCCATGCCGCTTTCGGCAGTTCCCCTGCAACTACACGTGCCGCATGGACGCGCAGTGTCAGCATCGAGACCTATTCACCGGAAAAGTCTGAGGCAGAAATCACCGCAATGCTATCAAGTGCCGAAGAAATAAGGCCGAATACCGATTTTCAAAACGGAAAAGCCTACAAAATCTCCAAAGACAATATATATAGGAATAAAATCAGCAAGGACGGCATGGGAAGTGACAATCCGGCCATCATCATCATTGAAGGCAGCTGGGAACCCAATGGAAACAACATGACCGTTGAACGAGGCTTCGAATTCTATGTGATTGACGGAGGGGAAATCGTGATACCGGACGAGCACACCTTCACTTTAGTGCAATCCAGCCGGTTTATCGTCTACGCGGGTGGAACCATCAAAGGGAACGACATCGAATTGACCAATGCATCCGGAGGCAGCTACAACTACAATGCCGGCACTATGGAAATAGATGATTTCCATGTCAGCCAGGGAGGAGCATTCTATAATTGCGGTACCGTACGTGTCGATGAAATGAATTTCGACAGCGGATGCAAATTCATCAACCAGGGCAAAGCCTATATCGGGAAAACCGACAGCAACATCACTATAGACAACGGATGCTATCTATATGCGGAAGAATTTGTAGGCACACTGAACATGGGAGACACCTCTTCTGCAGAGATAGAGGATTTCGGGGACCATAGCAACAATTACAATACCCAAATCACGATGGGTGACAACTCCATGATAACCGTACTTGATGAAGCAGAATTGTCACAAGCACAATTTATGGGTCCAAACAATGAATATGCACTGGTAAAAATCAATAAAATTGAAGATATAGGGAATTTCTCCAGCCAGGGAAACATTCATTATGAAGTGAAAGAAATTGACGATGATATCACCGAGGACATCTGGTGGGAAGCCAAATTCCTTGATGCCATCAAGAACACCGAAGGAACCATATCCAAATGGGGAGAATCCCCCATCACCATTCCTGCCGGAGACTGTACGGGCGAAGGCAATACTCCGGACGAGTCCGGCTCAGAAACCCCTACAGACCCGGTCTCCTATACGTACGTATTCGAAGACAACTTCCCGTTGGTAGGCGACTATGACTTCAACGACGTGGTCTTGGACGTGAAGACCTACTATCACCGCGAGAAAAAGACGAACCACATCAAGCGCATACAGCTCGACGTGACCCTTGCTGCAGCAGGAGCAAGCAAGCCGTTGGGCGTAGGGCTCCGGATTACCGGAATCAATAAATCCGATATCCGGGAAGTCAAGACCGGAGGCGACGATTCGCGTTTCCAGGAGTCATTCAACAGCTCGTACAACAAATTCAGGTACAATAACGTTACTTATATGGAAGATTCCGATCCGAGTGTCGTAATCCCCATCGCAGGCGAAGTACACAATGTATTTGGAGTCGAACCGGGTGAGATGGTAAACACCGGCATTGGAGTAACCGCCAAAGAGTATACTTATGAAGTCATTATTGAACTGACAGACCAAACTCGGACAGAGCCCCTATTCTCAAAAGACAATCTGGACTTCTTCATCTGTTATCAATATAAAAGCATGGAACAACGCATGGAAGTTCATCTTTACGAATTTTGGGGATATGGCGCCACTGCCGCCGGAACCATACAGCAAGAGAATCTTGACTTAGCAGGCAACAACACGTGGGCAATCTGCGTGCCGTATGGTTTCCGCTATCCCAAGGAAACAATCAATATTTCACGTACTGATATCCCCGAAGCAAGTGCATATCCGGAATTCATCTATTGGGCCCAAGACAGAACCCAGTATACGGAATGGTACGAACACCCGGTAGAAGAAAATGTATATAGATAAATATAGCAAACAATTATCATAAACAATGAAACAAATATTATTTGTAGATGACAAACCTGCCATAGGCAAGGTACTCTCGGTCTATTTAGGGATAGAGAATGAGCTGGTTTATTTCGAAGATCCCGTCAGGGCCATAGAATGGCTGAATGAGGGGAACGAACCCGCTCTCATCATTTCGGACATACGCATGCCCAAGATGACCGGCAGTGAATTCCTGGCATATCTGAAAAGCAATTCACTTTTCAAGGACATTCCGGTTGTGATGCTTTCCAGTGAGGAAAGTACCACCGAGCGCATCAACCTGCTCGAAGCCGGAGCCGAGGATTTCATACTGAAACCTTTCAATCCTATGGAGCTGAAGGCCCGTATCAAGAAATTTCTCTAAACAACAAAATCAATGGATATGTTATATTATATCTACATAGGTAGCAACCGCGTCACCATCGACCACTTGAGCAAAATTGCAGGAGGCATGTTCATGGCTGTTTCATCCTGCAACAAAGCGGCGAAAGTCATCGACGGTATCCGCGAACGGTACAACACATCCATTCTTTACGAAGAAAGTACCCCTCAAAAGGACAGCCAGAACATCACTTTCCTGCACAAGCGCTTCCCCCGTGTCTACATCATCCTCATCACCGAAGGCCTGCAGAAGGAACACCGCAAGCTCTATCTGCAGGCAGGTGTCAACAACACCCTTTCCCCTATGGCCAGCGAAGAGAGCCTCCTGCAAATGGTAAAATTCCTCCGGTTGCGCAAGGAGCACAAACTGCAGGAATTCAGCCAGTCACACCGTAAGATATTCAACACCTTCCACCTGCCTGTGTGGAAGCGCATATTCGACATCCTCTTTGCCGTTGCCGTACTGATTGTGCTGTCTCCCATACTCATCGCGACAGCCATAGCCATCCGCGTGGAAAGCAAGGGAAGAGTGATTTACAAGTCCCAGCGTGTGGGCAGCAACTACCAGATATTCAACTTCCTGAAGTTCCGCTCCATGTACACCAATGCCGACAAGCGCCTGAAAGAGCTGAACGCCCTCAACCAATATAAGATAGAGGAAGAGCTTACGGACGAGCAGCCCGATATCCGCTTCGACGACCTGACCGGCACTTCCGAAGAAGAGGCTACCCTGCTGATTTCGGACGATTTTGTCATCTCTGAAGAAGATTTCCTTAAAAAGAAGGCCCAAGAAAAACAGAATACGTTCGTCAAGATAGAGAACGATCCCCGCGTCACCCGCGTAGGCCGTTTCATCCGCAAGTACAGCATTGACGAACTGCCGCAGCTGTTCAACGTCCTCAAAGGAGACATGAGCATCGTGGGCAACCGCCCGCTCCCCCTCTACGAGGCCGAGCTGCTGACCAGCGACGCATATATCGAGCGCTTCATGGCCCCCGCCGGACTGACGGGACTGTGGCAAGTGGAGAAACGAGGCGGTGCCGGGAAGATGTCGGCCGAAGAGCGCAAGCAACTGGACATTAAGTACGCCAAAGAATTTTCATTCTGGCTGGACATGAAGATACTGTGCAAGACGCTGACAGCGTTTGTGCAAAAAGAGAATGTATAAAAAAAGATAATAGGAATTATATGGCTTTAGAGATGATAAAAAGATATATCAAGTCCATCATTTACAGTGTAATCCTCTTAGGATTGTTGGGGGTACCTTTGTCTGTGGCTGCGCAGCAGGAGTTGACACGGGAGGAGCGCATCAAGATATTGGAAGCCTTAAAAGCCGAAGATGAAAAAACAAATATCAGTACAGTTGGTCTGATAACTTCAAGTATGCCTACGGAAATAGACAAATTAGAGCTTCCTCCCCTTTCTGTTTTTTTGGATGCTGTGATGGAAAATGCAACGGTAAAGCGTGCCCAATCACAAGTAGAACAAGTCAGAAACCAATACCGCCTGCAAAAGCGGAATTGGTGGAATTATTTCCGATTCAACGGGAATTATTCTTACGGACGATATAATGTGATTGGTAATGCTAGCGATGAATTCACCCCAATGTACCAAACAACGATGTCAAGTGCCCAACATAATTTTAACGTAGGCGCCAGTGTCGGTATCAGTTTAGGAGAATTGTTCAATCGTCCGTTAAAGCTCAAAGATTACCGTTATCAAATAGAACAACTCCAATATTCACAAGAAGAAGTGATGGAACAACGAAAGCTGAGAGTGTTGGAAGCCTATAATGCAGTTACCGAACAACTGGCAACCATCAAAGCGAAGGCCGAATCGGCTGCATTATACAATGCACAAATGAAGATTTCAGAGAATAATTTCATACAAGGCACTATTGACATTATCTCATTGTCTCTAGAACGTGCCCGCCGTTCCGGCGCCGTTGTTTCTTATGAGCAGGCTCGGGTAGCTTTGCACAACTCTATCGTTCTACTAGAAATGTTGACAAATGTAAAGGTCATTAAAGATAAATAACTCTTTATGGATATAGTACAATTTTTAACCCAATTCTTTTACCGCATCCGTTATTGGTTGCTGTGGGGAAGTCTCATAGTTACCGCATTGGTAATCTATTTTACCCAGTTCCTTCCCTTCAACTATACGGTAAATAGCAGTCTCTATGCTGGTATAACCAACAGCACCAATCTGGATGGAACAGAATTGTTGAATATAAATAGTACCTTTGACAATATCATCAATATTGCCAAATCCAAAAGTACATTGGAAAAAGTTTCCATCCGTCTGCTCGCCACCAACTTGGTCCATGGCGATGAATGGAAAGACAATATGTATATTCAAGCCAAACATTATCGCCAACTCGTTCAGGCCACTCCCAAAGAGGTTCTTGCCTTAGTCAATCGTTCGTCTGTAGACAAAACAACAGAAAACCTCACAAAATATCGCAAGGAAAGTGGACAGAATTATATTTATGCAATCTTCAGCCGTCCCACTGCCTACTACAGCTATGCAGCATTGAACACGATTGACGTAAAACGGTTGGGAACCAGCGACTTGATAGAAATCAATTACACAACTACCGATCCGGGTATTGCCCAAAATACGGTCAAGATACTGGAGGACGAATTAATGAAAGCTTATGAAATTCTGCGTTTCAGTGCCACAAACAATGTCATTGCCTATTTTGAGGAGGAAGTCAGAAAAGCTAAAGCTCTTTTGACAAGAGAAGAAGATGATTTAACTGATTACAGCGTTAAGGAGCAAGTCATCAACTATAACGAGCAATCGAAAGCATTGGCTCTGACCAAATATGCTGCTGATGACCGCATAGAGGCCTCTCAACGTACTTATGAGAGTGCTGTGGCATTACGCAAGATGTTGGAAGAGAAAATGGACATTCGTGCCAAAATAATCCGTACCAATACAAATCTGCTGCAAGAGTTGGAGAAAGTCAGCAATTTGAATCAGAGTATTATGGAGCATGAAATTTTCACAACAGAGAAAAGCCAACAGAGCAGTGAAAAGCTCCTCAAAGAAAAAGAAAATCTTAAAAAGGCGGAAGAGAAAATCAGCCATCTTTCCGACAATTTGAACGAATATAGCTTTTCCAAGGAAGGAGTAGGTATTAAAAACATGGTGGATGAATGGCTTATGGCTTGTATTAACGAAGCAAAAGCTAAAGCAGAATTGCAGGTACTTTCAAATCGCCAAATTGATATCATTAACGAATACGCTCATTTCTCTCCTATAGGTACCCAAGTAAAACGAAAAGAACGTGCCATAGGCATTGCCGAAGATACCTATCGCCAGCAATTAAAAGGATTGGCAGATGCACACTTGCGTTTGCAAAATATAAAAATGACCACCGCTAACCTACAGATTATTTCAGATCCCAATTATCCGTTGACAGATAACGGTCGAAAAAGAGCCGTTATTATTATAGCAGCATTCTTTGGCAGCCTGATATTTATTACCGCCTACTTCCTGCTCATCGAGTTACTGGACCGTACCCTTCGCGACCCCATACGCAGCAAACGTCTGACGGGATTACCTGTTATTGCTGCCTTCAACGGTATCAGCAATTTAAAATATCGTGGTTTCCTTAAGGCATGCAACCGTTTGGCAGCCGCATACAGTTGTCGTCAATTAAATAACTATTTGCAGCCCGGACGTCCCACTATAATAAATCTGCTCAGCATGAACGCCCGCGAAGGTAAATCATTTCTTGCCAAATACTTTATCCAGTACTGGGAATCGGAAGGTATTCGGGTACGCCTTGTAGAACATAACCATGATTTTGAAATAAAAGACAAAATATATGTACAGGCTCAAGAACTTTCCGATTTTTGGCAATTAAATGAAGCAGAAGAAATACCGGATGTCATACTGGTAGAATACCCTTCCGTCAATGTAGCATCACTGCCTATACCCGTTCTGAAAAAAGCGGATTTCAATCTACTGATAGCCAATGCCTGCCGTTTGTGGGGTAAGGATGACGACAATCGTTTAAAACCGTTGAAAGACGAACTGGCAGACACTCCATTATTCCTTTATCTGAACAATGCCGACCGTGAAGTTGTAGAAGCCTTCACCGGAGAACTGCCTCCGAAGACTCCGGTACACTCCTTCTTCAGCCGATTGGCACAATTAGGCCTGACTTCAAAACCAGCAGCCGTTAAATAATGACCAGAAATATGGGAATTGCAACAAGACACATATCTCCACAAATAGCTTTATCCGCCGTGCTTTTTATCGGTCTGGCGGCTATAGCCTATCATGCACTAAATGACCAATTGCTGAAGGCATTTCTTGTTGTCCTCATCCCCATTGCCATAATTTATATTATATTGTCGATAAAACGTCCTTTGATTGCACTTATCACTTATGGAACGCTCTGCTATTTCTGGGGAGTCATTTATCGCACCTTTATCCGAGTCAACGGCATCAGCATACTCTTGGACATCGGAATGTTATTCTTTCTATTTTGCATGATATTGCATTCCCCTTATTCCAAAGACATCAAGTGGAGACGTTCTTTCAATGTGGTTACGGTAGCTTACGCTATTTGGTTTGTCTTTTGTTTTCTGGAAATAGTCAATCCCAACGGATTGACAGAGGCATGGGTAAACTCCAGAGCCATGTATCCTGCCACACTGATATTCATCATCCTGCTGACAGCTTTCTTTACGCGTTTTAAATTAGTAAAGGCATTGATAATGATTATAGCCATATTTACAACCATATCATTTATCAAGCTAATGATACAAAGATACATAGGCTGGGACCAGTATGAGACAACCTGGCTCTATTCATCCGAAAGTTACCGTACCCACCTTCTCCGCACCGGTATCCGATATTTCTCTACATTTACCGATGCGGGCAATCATGGTTCAAACATGGGCAATATAGCACTGGTATACAGCATCATCTTTTTTTATACCAAAGGGGAAAAAATACGTTGGTTCTATCTGGCAATCGCTATAATGGGAGTTATCGGGCTATTCATGTCCGGCACACGCGGTGCAATGATTGTCCCATTAGGAGGATTGGTCCTTTTCTGCCTAATCAATAAAAGTATAAAGTTCACATTGGCAAGTGCCATAGTAGGAATCGGAATATACATTTTCTTTGCCTTCACCTATATCGGTGAAAGCAATGCTATGATCAGCCGTATGAGAACTGCCTTTAAACCCACCCAGGACGCATCCTTCAATGTACGTATTGAGAACCAGAAGAAGATGGCCGAGTACATGAAAGACAGGCCGTTCGGCGAGGGAATAGGATTGGCCGGAGTAGAAGCGCGGAAATATGGAAACCGATATATCACAACCTTCCCGGTAGATTCATATTATGTCAAAATATGGGTACAAACCGGCATTGTGGGACTTATATTGCATATTGCCGTATTATTAATTTGTCTGTTTTGGGGATGTTATCTCATCATGTTCAAAGTGAGGAATACAGAATTTCGAGGTATACTTACCGCTTTTATATGCGGACTATTTGGATTAATGTTAAGTGCATACGGAAATCAGTTTTTCGGACAGCCCAATACGCAATTTATCCTATGGACATTCTTTGCATGTATCGTCAATAGTCCTTATATTGACAAGCAACTCCTCGAAGAGAAACGACAATTATTAACGAAATAATAAACAGTAACTATATGAACGAAATCTTTTCCATATTCAATCCGGACTGGTGGATGGACGAAAACAACAATGCCCTGCAAATGGGAGATGCTATCTTGTTTTTGATTTTCCTGCTCCCCATTGCCTATTTGTTCATCTATTCTCTCGCTTCTCTGAGAAAGTACAAGAATCCCTATCCCCATGCAAATATACAACACCGTTTTCTTGTTGTATTCACCGTCCTGCGTGACGGCAAAGAGGTTATCAGCAGTATCAACACTTTCCTTGACACGCAAAACTATCCGCGCGAGAAATATGACATTGCAGTCGCTGCCACCCAACTACCCGAGGAGGATCTTATCACACTTCTTCAGATGCCGGTCAATATTGTAGTGCCCGATAAGGAAAGTTGTACCAAAGTATACGCTATCCAGCAGGTCATGGAACGTTATTCTCCACACGAATATGATATGGTAGTTATTTTCAACTCCGACAACCGTGTAGTGCCCAACGCACTTGACTTATTCAACAATGCATATTATTCGGGATGCGATTCCATCCAGGCACACCGTATGGCTGAGAACCTGAATACCAGTATTGCTGTCCTTACGGCTGCCAGTGAAGAAATCAACAACCATATATTCCGCAAGGGTCAAGTAACTCTGGGATTCTCTTCAGCCCTAATCGGTTCGGGGATGGCTTTTGATTTTGCGATGTTCCATGAAATAGCTCCTACATTGAAAGGAAGCGACTTCAGCAAAGCAATGGAAGTAGCTTTGCTGGAACAAAACATATATACAGAATACTTGGAAGAAATTGTCTGTTACAGCAAGAAGAAGGACAATGCGTACGGCTATAACGAAGAGCGCCAGCGCTGGATTGCCTCCCAGTACAGCAGCACTTTCCTGGCATTGAAGCGCCTTCCCCTTGCCTTCCTGCAAGGGCGGTGGGATTATTGCAATAAACTGGTACAGTGGATTATGCCTTCCCGCCTGCTACTTATCGGACTTACCGTCCTCATAGCTATAGGGATGACTTTCTTGGACTGGACACTCTGCTTTAAATGGTATATACTGCTGCTAGCCATTGGCGTCACCTTCCTTATGGCAATGCCCGAAGGGGAAATAGCCCGCCATTTCCGCAAAGCAGTTTGGGCCATGCCTATACTGATATTCTCAAGTATATTCAGCCATATAGGACGCTTTTTCGGCAAAAAAAAGAAAAAGATAACAAGCATCAGTAACCATGAAAATAGCGATTGAAGCTCAACGCATCTTCCGCAGTGACAAGCACGGAATGGACTTTGTCATTCTGGAAACTCTAAAAGAGTTGCAGAAGTGTAAGGACGGGAACCACTATTATGTGCTGGTTTCTGCGGGCGAAGACCGCTGTCTGGAAGAATCGGAGAACCTAAGCATCATAGAAGTGCATTGTCCCTCTTATCCATTATGGGAGCAAGTGGCATTACCTTATACTGTACAGCAATTGCAGGCAGACCTGCTACATTGTACATCCAATACAGCTCCGTTGTGGTGCCCGGTCCCCTTGGTACTGACATTGCATGACATCATCTATCTGGAACCGCGGCAGCACCGCAGCCCTTCGCTCTATCAGGAAATGGGATGGCACTACCGACGGATGGTTGTTCCAAGAATATTGAAGAAGTGTAAAAAGATAATCACAGTGTCACATTTCGAATGCAACCGCATCCGGGAAGCGTTGCACCTGCCGGAGCAACAGATAACAGCTGTATACAACGGATACAATAAACACTTTATCCCTCGGACACCCCACTCCAACATCATCAAAAAATACATCCCACAAGAAGGTTTTCTGTTCTTCTTGGGCAATACCGACCCCAAGAAAAATGCAGCACGCACACTGAAGGCTTATGCCCTCTATCTGGAAAAATCGGCTGTGAAACGTCCGTTGCTGATAGCCGATTTGAAAGAGGAATATATTGACGCCCTCCTCCGGCAAGAGCAAATCACAGAAATAAAGAAACAGTTGTTTTATTCGGGCTACATTGACAACCAAGATTTGGCAGCCCTTTATAATACAGCCTTCACCTTTTTATACCCTTCCCTGCGCGAAAGTTTCGGCATTCCCATACTCGAAGCCATGGCTTGCGGCACTCCCGTCATTACAAGCCACACTTCGGCCATGCCCGAAGTGGCAGGTGAAGGAGCAGTTCTTATCAATCCGGAACAACCGCAACAAATAGCCGATGCCCTGATTAAATTGGAAAATGACGCGGACTTCTATCAAAAACAAGTAGACTATGGGCTGGAACGTGTGAAACTCTTTTCATGGAGGAATACAGCTGAAGCATATTCGAAGATTTATCGCGAAATACAGAAGAAACAATCATTAGAAACCTAAATAAAAGCCATAGGTATGAAAGACTTTATCATTACCAGCCTGCAGACGTGGGACATTGAAATAGGAAGCACCATCAAGAATACGGCGCTAGAAATTTCAAAGCAGAACCGAGTGCTCTACATCAATACACCTATGGACTATTCCACCCGGCTGAAAGGCAACAAGCAAGCTCCCTCCTACATACGCCGTATGTCTGTCATCAAAGGAGAAGCTTCTCCCCTGCGGCAAATCAACAAAAACATGTGGGTACTGGACTGCCCGTTCACACTTTTGTCCGTAAACTTTCTACCCGCTCCCTTGTTCAACTTCTTCAACAGACAGAACAACCGCCGTATCGGCCGGTGGATTGTGCAGCAAGCTGCACAACTCGGTTTTAAGGACTACATCCATCTTATTGATACGGACATCTACCGCAGCCGGTATCTGAAGGAATACATTCATCCGGTGCTATCCATCTACTACCGTCGCGATTACATCATCGGAGAAGCCTATTGGCGCAAGCACGGTACTCGCCTCGAGCCAGAGCTGGCCGCTTCTGCAGACATTGTATTGGCGAACTCCAGCCGCTTCGCTGCAGAATTGCTAGCCTATAATCCGGAGACATATCCGATAGAAACCGGAGTGAACATAGAGCTGTATGATGCTTCCCGAAGCTACGGCATACCCACCGACATAAAAGGAATTCCCCACCCCATCATCGGATACATGGGTACTGTAAACAGTACCCGTCTGGACGGAGATTTGCTCTATGAAATAATCAGACAACGCCCCGAATACAACTTTGTGTTCACCGGACCGGAAGATAACGGATTCCGCCAACACCGTATCCACACACTGAAGAACGTCCATTTTCTCGGGCAAAAAAAAACAAGTGAACTGCCTGCATATATTGCCACCTATGACGTTTGCATAAATCCGCAAATGATAAACGACATCACCGATGGCAACTACCCACTGAAAATTGACGAATATCTGGCAATGGGCAAACCGACCGTGGCAACCAGTACCCACACCATGCGCAACATCTTTGCAGCCTACACGCACTTGGCCACGAACCCGCAAGAGTGGCTTTCTGCCATTGACCACGCTATAACCGAATCCGATGACAAAAAATTGGCACAACAACGCATATCCTTCGCTGAAACCCACAGTTGGGGGCACAGCGTGAAGAAAATTTATAGAATCATTGAGCATTTCAATAATAGAATATTATGAATTATCGCAACATAGATGACTTGAACCACTGCATCCTGCAACATCTCAGCATACTGCCACGTGATTTTGACCTGATAGTGGGCATCCCTCGCAGTGGCATGTTTCCCGCCAACCTGCTGGCACTCTATTTGAATCTGCCAGTAACAGACTTGGACTCATTCCGCAACGGACACATCTATCAGACCGGAGAACGTGGCAAAACTTTCAACATGACCCACATCCGCAAAGTATTAGTGGTAGATGACAGCATTGCCACCGGAAACGCCATAAATAAATGCCGAACATTGCTGAAAGCTCTCAATGACAACTATGAAATAAAATATTGTGCCATTTACAGTGTGCCTGAACATACCAGAAGCGTGGATTATCATTTTGAGATTCTGGATTATCCCCGTTTCTTCCAGTGGAACATAATGAACCATGGAATCCTGAAAAAAGCATGTTTGGATATTGACGGGGTTCTTTGCGTAGATCCTACTCCCGAAGAAAATGATGACGGACCACGCTACCGCGAATTCCTACTGAACGCCCAACCCTTATTCATTCCCCGTACCGAAGTAGGTACGCTGGTCACTTCACGTTTAGAGAAATACCGCCCGGAAACCATGGCCTGGTTAAAGAAAAACCATGTAAAATATGATAAACTGGTCATGCTAGACCTGCCCAACAAAGAAGCCCGCCAACGTGCCAACTGCCATGCCTCATTTAAAGCCAAAGAATATAAATTATCCACCACCTACATGCTTTTTGTAGAAAGTTCCCTACAACAAGCCATAGAAATCAATCGTCTGACCAAGAAGCCAGTACTCTGTACGGAAACTTTTCAAATGATTTACGATTCAAAATCCATCTACTATAATCTAAAGTCTGGAGAAACTTTCCCTTGGCTACGACGTTTCCTCATCTCAAAGCGTGACAAGCTAAAAAGGCTGCTAAACAAATAAGCTTTATACAATATTATGACTACCTTTGCATCTTTTTAAAAACAAATAATCATGACTAAAAATTTAATTTAGCCCTTACCGTAGATGGGCAAAAGTTCTGGAGTTTTAACGGAACAACCAAACATGCAGAAGAAAGACTGGTAATAGCCGAAGTTATTAAACAAGTCATTCGGACAATCTTCAAGAGTGACCGGAAAGCCAGCTTCAGGGAAAGCAAGGAACTCATCCCCATAGAGAACCGGATAAAAAAAATAAAACAAGTTTCTGAACAAGAGAAAGAATAAAAAGCTTTCAATTTACATTTATTAAGACAAGTACGGTTTCCATAAGTTTAGAAACCGTAACTTGTTGTTTGTCAACAAAAACAACGTATGCAGACCGTACCTATTCGGGCTGCACCACTATTTTATTATCCCTACCTTTGCACCATAAAACAAAGAGAAAACGCTACGAAAAACGCCGTCGCAACAACAAGCAACCACGCTTTACGCAATACTTTTCCTTGCAAAAAACAATTAAAATGAAAAGAAATTTCTATTTACAACATCCCTTGATGGCCATGTGCGACCCCAGAATGCAACAACTGACAGAAAAAGAAGGCTTGAGAGGACTGGGTGCCTATTGGGTCATCATCGAGAAACTGGGAATGCTGCCCGAACCTCGCGCACGACAAGAATACCTCCGTCCCCATTGCGACGGGAAGAAAGTAACGCTTGCCTACCTCCTGAAAATTATCCGGGAATACGGACTCTTCGAACTCGAGGAAGACGGATATTTCACGCCGAAAGAGCTGAATCCCCCACGCAAAAAAGACGAAAAAACGGCAAAAAAGGGGGAGGCAAAGCCGTATTCCAAGGCAAAAAATGACGAAAAATGGCAAAAAACACCAAGGGAAAACGCCGAAAAACAAGCCCCAGAAACAATTAACTCACTGGAAAACAGCAAATTACCGAAAGCAACAGAGGGAAATAATAAAGAGAATATAAATAATCATATAAAAACAACAGCAGCATCAGCAGCAGAAGAAGAAACTGCCGCTGATGCCGATAGGCCTCTTCCGCCGTCGGATGCCGGAGGAGTGCCACCGTCAACGTCCGGAGGAGCGCAGACCACTTGCGACGGCAACGATGACGACGACAACGACGATGGCAGCGACCGGTCGCAAGACCCGGGACACCCCGTACGACCATGGCGCGAAATGGTGGATAACCTCACCCTCGAAAGCTCCTGGCTGGACATCGCCTGCATGAAAAGCGGCTACGGATGCCTGCTGAAACGCCACATCCGGGAAGCGGTGAAAATATTCAAGCAACACATCGAAGCCTACGGCAAAGGAGGTAATCTACTGGAAATAAGTGATGTGCAAGGATATTTCGTCAACTATGTCAGTGCCGGAAGCCGGACCTCACACGCCCTGCACGAGGCTCTCTGCTCCCTGGACACCAAGCAGCAGGCGACAGCACCTCCCGACCCCTACCGCTACGAGCAGCTTGTGGACGGACGGCGCACCTACCTGGGCTGCCCCATCCCCGACGGAGCGCCACCCCGACCGGACAATACCGCCTTCTGGAACGAAACGACCCGTTCGTGGACGTCGCAAACCCCGCCGCCTTCATCGAAAAAGCCGAAACAGAAACCCGGCTGAAACGCCACACTCCGGCATCCGGAATGCCACACCCCAGCGCCCCGGATGCCACACTTCAGCACGTCCCAAGTGTGGCATTCCACCCCGTGAAGTGTGGCATTTCCCCCCGCGAAGTGTGGCTTCGGAAGGGGTGAAACCATTCATGTATAACCATTTACCGGACAAAAGGACAAAGAGACAAAAACGAGAAGACAAGTACGTCCTTCTGTCCAACAAAACAAATCCCATATGAGAAATTTTCATCAACGCGGCATTGACACCCGCGGCCGCATCAGCGGCAAAATCAAGACCATCTGCCCGCAATGCAACGACACCCGCGGACACAAAGGCAACAAGTCACTCTCCATAGACCTGGACAAAGGCCTGTGCTACTGCCACCACTGCGGCTACAAGCTCTACGTGCCCGACGACGCCGAAGAACGCCTCAAGCAGCAGCGCCGCGACATGCACCGGAAGCCCTCCGCACCGCCCCAGCACTTCCGCCGTCCCACCTTCGACCCTGCCCGGATGCAACTCTCCGAGAACCTGGAACGCTACTGGACCACCGTCCGCTGCCTGCCGCAGGAGCTGCTGCGCACCCTGCGCATCACCGAAGAGACGGTGCGCCTCCCGGAGAGCAGCCAGGAGGAGAACTGCATCTGCTTCAACTACTTCGAGAACGGGACGCTCGTCAACACCAAGTACCGCAGCGCCCTGAAACACTTCATGATGGTGAAGGGGGCCGAGCTCATCCCCTACAACGTGGACAGCATCCTCGGCACCCCGGAGTGCATCATCACCGAAGGCGAGTTCGACGCGGCAGCCGTCATCGCCGCCGGACGCAAGGACGTCGTCTCCGTGCCCGCCGGCGCCCAGAGCAACCTCACGTGGCTGGACCGCTTCGTGGAGTCGCACTTCGAAGACAAGCAGGCCATCTACATCGCCGTAGACGAGGACCCGGCAGGGCAGTCGCTCCGGCAGGAACTCACGCGCCGCCTCGGAGTGGAACGCTGCCGCATCGTGCACTTCGGCGAGGGCTGCAAGGATGCCAACGAGCATCTGGTGAAATACGGCGCCGAAAGCCTCCGCATCTGCATCGAGCAAGCCGAAGAAGTGCCCCTGGAAGGCATCTTCACCGCCGAAGACTGCCGCGACGACCTGCGCTCCCTCTACGAGAACGGCCTGCAGCGGGGTGCCGACACCGGCTGGGACAACTTCGACGAACACTGCACCTTCGAGCCCCGCCGCCTGCTGGTGATGACCGGACGCCCCGGCGACGGCAAGTCCGAATTCACCGACGAGCTGGTGCTGCGCCTCTGCCTGCGCCACGAGTGGAAAATCGCCTTCTTCAGCCCCGAAAACATGCCCATCGCCTACCACCTGCACAAGCTGGCGGAGAAGCTGACCGGCCACCGCTTCACCCTCGGACCGGGCATGACGGAAGCCGTCTACGGGCAGGCAGTGGGCTGGCTGGACCGCAACGTGTCGCACATCCTGCCCGACGACGGGAGCTACGGCATCGACCACATCCTGGAGAAAGCCCGCCAGGTGGTGCGCCGCAAAGGGGTGCGCATCCTCGTCATCGACCCCATGAACCGCCTGGAACAACGTCTGGAACCGGGGCAGACGGAAATGGACTACATCACCGACACGCTGAACAAGCTGGGACGCTTCGCCACCCGCAACCAGTGCCTCGTCATCCTCGTGGCCCACCCCCGCAAGGTGAACCGCAACGAAAAGGACGGCACCCTGCGCCGCGTCGAGATGAACGACATCAACGGCTCCGCCAACTTCGCCAACATGTCCGACTTCTGCCTCGTGGTAGACCGTAACGACACGAAACAGATAGCCACCATCTACATCGAGAAGGTCCGTTTCAAACACTTGGGCAGTGCCCACACCGAAGCCAAGTTCGTCTACAACCACCTGAACGGACGCTACTGGCCCTGCGAGGAAGACATCATCCACACCCCCCAAGGAGAGCGACCGGGACCGGTGAACACGCAGTTCGACAATGAGAATTGGTTGAAAAATAATGAAGAACAAGGCAGGTTATTCGAATAAAAATCCGTATCTTTACAAGACAGAAAAAGAGAATCCGTGCAAGCATGTGCAAACTGTGCAATCACAGGTTATCCGTGCAATCATGTGTTATCCGTATTAAAGAAAACATACAACCTGAACTTTAAAGAATATGATGAAACAGAATGATTCCTTTGCAGAGCCACGCTTCCCCGTCCGCAGTTACGGGAAAGGCGAACTCGCCATGTACTACCTTCCGGGCATTGCCCAGCAGACTGCCGTCAACCGGCTGAACGAATGGATACGCACCGCCCCCGGGCTGGAACAGCGCCTGCTTGCCACGGGCATGAACCCCTATTGCCGACGGTACACGCCCGCGCAGGTGCAGCTTATGATCAATGTCTTCGGGGAGCCTTCTTAGAAGGTTCCCCACTTTTCACATAAATCCTCACCCCCACTCTGTCTATATGCTCACGCAATGCCTCGTTTTCAAGATTGGCATATACCACCACATCACGCACTTCATCAAAACGAGCTAAAACAGCACATATCCTGATTACTGTTTTCCAACATATTCCATGTCTTTTTATTCAGTTTACGCACATCTATGCGAATACAAATATACCTCCTATTTGTCACAAATCCAAAACAAAAGAAACAATAACCTCCCTTATCCTCTTCCAACCTCCTCCTGCCTCCCCCAACCTCCCTTCTTCCCTGCCCCATGTCCTATCTTTGTATCAACGAAACGGAACAGAGGCCATCGCCGCGGAGACACCTCCTTTCCCCTTCGGAATGAAACATTAACCATTAAACATCAACCATCATGTCAACAGCATTAGTAGTGCGCACACAGCGCCACAAGAAAATCGGGGACAGCAGCTCCCCCATGGTCTACACCCTGAAACGCAAGCCCCAAGATGCCAAAATCTTCGACCTTGCCCGCATCGCAAAAGACATTGAAGCCCTGGGCGCCATGTCGTCCGAAGACGTGGAGCACGTAGGCAAAGCCATCGTACGCCAGATGCGCCAGACGCTGACGGACGGCAACAGTGTCCGTCTGGACGGTTTCGGAATCTTCCACACCACCTTCAAGTGCCGTGCCACCGAACTGGCCAAAGACTGCACCGTAAAAAACATCGAGCGCGTCAACATCCGCTTCAAGGTAGCCAACACCCTGCGCTTAGTGAACGACAGCAACGCCACCACCAAAGGCGGAGCAAACAACCTCGTCTTCGAGCTTGTAACTGCCGACAAGGATAGCACCGGCGGCGGAAGCGGCGACAATAACCCCGATGGCGGAGGTTCCGACGGAGACCAGGGGGAGAATCCGCTGGGATAAAAAAATAGGGGTTAGCGATAAGCGATGAGCTTGTGTTCCCTAACCCCTACCCCTAATCACTAACCCCTAACCATTAACCATTATGAGTACAAAATCATCAACCTGGGACAAGATTCTGAAAGTAATCATCGCTGTAGCTTCGGCACTTTTGGGTGCATTCAGCGCACACGCCATGAACAGCGGTGGTCCCCTTTAGCGCACAGCCCCCAAAGGCAAACAGTAGAAAGAAATGAGAAAAATCAACTTGATTGTGATACATTGCAGCGCCACGTGCGAGGACCGTCCCTTTACCGGGCAAGCTCTGGAAGCCGCGCACCGCCGACGTGGATTTGATGGCACGGGCTATCATTTCTACATCCGCCGTGACGGACAAATCCTGACCACACGCCCGGTCGAGAGGGCCGGCGCCCACGCCCGCGGCTACAATGCCCACTCTATCGGAATCGCCTACGAAGGCGGATTGGACCACTATGGGAATCCCAAAGACACACGCACGGAATGGCAGCGCCACTCGCTTCGCGTACTGGTCCGCGCTTTGCTGATGGACTATCCGGAAGCCAAAGTGGCGGGACATCGCGACCTCAGCCCCGACCGGAACAACAACGGAGAGGTGGAACCGATGGAATGGACGAAACAATGCCCGTGTTTTGAAGTAAAAAAAGAGAAGTGGTAACCAAGAAAAGAGAGGTGACAAAGCATGACAAAAGCTTTGCCACCTCATTTTTTATTCATACATTTGTTCTAATTAAGCAAAATGCGCATCAAACAAAGTTCAGCCGTATGAGGTACCCTATTGGAATACAGAGCTTTGAGAAAATCCGTCTTGGTGAGTACACCTATGTAGACAAAACTGCATTGATTCACCAATTGGTCAATACAAGTAACTACTACTTCCTGAGCCGCCCACGGAGATTCGGAAAGAGTCTGCTCATCAGCACACTGGAAGCCTACTTCAACGGGCAGCAGGAACTGTTCAAGGGACTGGAAATGGAACAGCTTGAAAAAGAATGGACGAAATATCCGGTACTGCATTTGGATTTGAACACAAGCAAATACGATGAGAAAAACAGCCTTATCAATGTATTGAACGATACCCTCTGCCAGTGGGAAAGCATCTACGGAACTGTCCCCAGCGAAGTCAACCCAGAACTGCGCTTCAAGGGAATCATCCGCCGCGCCTACGAGCAGACCGGCCAGCGCGTGGTCATCCTCGTGGACGAATACGACAAACCCATGCTCCAGTCCATAGGCAACGAAGAACTGCAGAACGAATACCGTAACACGCTCAAAGCCTTCTACTCCGTAATGAAGACGCAAGACCGGTATATCCGCTTCGGATTTCTGACGGGGGTGACGAAATTCGGAAAGGTCAGTGTGTTCAGCGACCTGAACAACCTGATAGACCTCTCCATGGACCGACAGTTCCAGACGCTCTGCGGAATGACCGACAAGGAGATACACACCTATTTTGAAGAACCGCTGCACCAGATAGCCGAAAACTACGGTATCACCTACGACGAAGTCTGCCTGCGACTGAAAGAAAGGTACGACGGCTACCGCTTCCGCCAGAACGGAACCAATCTGTATAACCCCTTCAGCCTGCTGAATACGTTCCGTTCCTTGGAGTTCGGCAGCTACTGGTTCGAGACCGGCACCCCCACCTACCTTGTGAAACTGCTGAAAGACAACAACTTCTGTCTGCCCGACCTTACGAGTGAAGGAGTGACTGCAGAGACACTGACAGACGTGGAGTCGTTCAAGGATAATCCCATTGCCGTGATTTACCAAAGCGGCTACCTCACGATAAAGGAATATGACGAAGAATTCAACATCTATCGGCTGGGATTCCCCAACAAGGAAGTGGCCGAAGGATTCATCAAATACCTGGTTCCCTACTACATGCCGATAAAGGACAGTGAGTCCGTCTATTAATAGATGAACAACAATGCCACTTGCTAAAAATGAAGCCAGCGCTTCACCTTATCCTTCAGATTTATATTGACCATGAAGCCAACCATCCACTTTTTAGCGGCCATAGGCATCATATAGAACAGAAGAAAAGGAAGCAGTTTCATCAAATTTTTATCCAAATGCCAATGTGACGGATAGAAAAAATGGCGGGATAAAAGATTTTCCAGATATTGCCGCTTCTTCTCCGGCGAAATACATGCAGAAGCATATACCCGGTTGGCATGATAAAGGCTCATTTTCAAGATGTCGAGCATCAGTCCGTTATAGAAGGGTTCGCCAGTCAAAGAGTGTATATACCCGGACTTCAACAACTGCGTACCGATATATTGTTCTGCCAAGAACTCGGAATACCCTTGCCGCTCTTTCACACTGGTCACCGATTGAGGATTATAAGTAAAGAACAGTGTACAATCCGGCAACAAGCGGCAAGAACGGGCCCGCAATATCACTTGATACGTAAACCAGGGGTCATCAATCAGGTAATGAGGAATACAACGAACCTCGTTCTTGCGCAGAAACTCCGTCCGGTAGAGCTTGTTCCAGGTAGCTACAAAAATATTCTGTCCCCGTCCGTAACGATATTTAGCCACAGCATAATCTCCATCAGCAATCAGAGTATCCGCGTACCGGCATCCACCGGGATACACTTTTCCTTCCAAATCACGCCGGACGAAAGATGCTGCCACAAAATCCACCGGATGTTCCTGCATCTTATTGTATAGTAATTCGATGCACTCCGGTATAAGAACATCGTCGCAATCCATCGTAAACAGATATTCTCCCGTCGCCTTCTCCACAATGGCATTGCGTGCCGCCCCCGTACCCTGATTGACCACTTGGTCGATAATACGGACAGCACTTCCACGTGGATGTTCCCCGACTACCCTGCGAACTATATCCATACTGTCCCCTTTATCATCGACAAAAACAAATTCAATGTTCGGATACGTTTGATTAAGGGCGGACAATAATGTACGCTCTATAAGACTCGCAGCATTATAAATAGGTATTCCCAGCGTTATGAGCGGAAAAGTATTCATCTTTTTATCCATCGTTTCATTGTACGTAAAAAACGTTGCACATCCAGTATCAATAAAGGGGAAAGCGAAGCCAGGCATAAGACAGCATAATCAATGGACAACCGGAAAGGCAACCGCTTCAACGCCGACCTTAGAGCCGACCTCTCCCGGCAAATGAACCCGCTTTTCTCTTTCCTATTACCACAAGCAGTATCCAGCCAAATGTGTACCCGTCGTATATCGTGTACACAAACCCTCATCCAGAAACCAGGGGCCGGATGTTCTTTCATATAGTCACTGTGGCTTTCGAGCCCTTCTAATAAAGACTCTATAATTCTTTTCTGATTATCAACATGATGAGACACCGACTGACTGCGCATCCGATAATAATAAGCATCGACCGGAAGTGAACAGACAGCATTGGCATGATAAAAACAAAGAGGATTCAGCACACAATCCTCTGCCTTATTCCCCGGAATATAACGCAAACGGTGCCTTGTCAGCAGGTCACGGAGTATCAAGCGATTGGTCAGTACCGGATTGTAATAGAAATCCTGATAGAGTTCTATCCCCGTCTTTATCGGTGATTCGGGTACATCAAATCCGACAAAACGCCTGCATTTGCCGTCTTCAAAAGCTACATTATTGAATATCAGCATGTCCAAATGGCCTTCACGGGTCTTCTCATAAAGACGGGACAACAAGCCGGGAGCTATGAAATCATCACTGTCAACAAACCAGATGTATTTGCCGACTGCCTTTTCAATGGCCTCATTGCGAGTTTCAGCCGCTCCGGAATTCGGATGGGTAAAGACACGGATATTAGCATAATCAGCCCCATATTTCTGCGCTATCCGTAGACTTCCGTCAGTGGACCCGTCATCATAGAGTATTATCTCATATAGCTCTGACGGAACATCCTGATTCAACAAGCTATCTACACATTCAGACAGATAATCTTCCACATTGTATACCGGAACAATAAAACTCAGCCACTTCTCCATAAATTCTGTTACTTTAATAAATCAGAATGTTCTTCCAGCAATTTCTCGAAAAGTTTTTTCCATTGCAAAGCCACCATCTCTATTTGGAAACAACCAACACTTTTAATAGCATTCTGCCCCATCCATTTTCTTTCTTCCTCATGCTCTATCATGTATATAATCTTCTGAGATAGCTCATGGACATTCCCATTCTCTACCAAAAATCCGTTCACTCCTTCCTGAACAAGATTTTTAGGACCACATGGACAAGCATATGAAACAACAGGGAGCCCACACGCCATAGCCTCTGCTATCACCATTGCAAACCCTTCAAAACGAGAACTCAACACAAAAACTGAATTCTCCACGTATTTTTCGGCTACATTATCAGTACGACCTTCCAAAAAGCAGGACTCATCCAATCCCATCCTATCAATTTGGCTTTGAAGCTGCTCTCTCAATTCACCCTCTCCCCAAATATGCAACTTCCAATCAGGGCACACTGCCACAACTTGTGCCCAAGCAGTAATCAACATATCAAAGCCTTTTTGAGGAACATACCTTCCTACTGCTATCACATGATGATTAGTACAAGTGGAAAAAACAGAAGGGACAAAAGCTATAGGATTAGGAATGATTTCTACATTATCCAATTCTGTCCAAAGAACTCTATCCTCTTGGGTAAGAACTACAAAACGAGACAAGCAATTGAGTTTTTTTACAATTTTTTTTATCCAATAGTCCCACATAAACCTGGGTAGAAATCTTGACAGTTGTGGATTTATATGTAAAAAACAATCTTTATAGAAATGACTTTCCGCTATTTTGATGCTTCCATCTGACATACTGGACAAAAATCCCACCTCACGACGTAGCATCGCAATTGTAATATCTGGTTTTATTTTATTTAGACATTGCTCCAAACGCCTTTTATACAAAAAACGTTTATAAGCATACATCAAAAAACGCTTATATTTAGGCATCCATACATCAAAATGGATATTCAAATCATGAACCTGAACAGAAGGATGAAAATTGAAAAAAGGAGTACCTGAAATGCCTTCAGTTGTAATGATATGCACTTCATAACCGAAAGTCTCAACAAAGAAATTCACTTTCAAAGCAAGCACTCTTTCCATTCCGCCCATTTTATAAACAGAAGGAATGCAATACACTATCCTCAATCGTTTTCCCATTTCATATTTCATATTCCATGCTATAACACAAATATAGAAGTTTACTTTTAGCCTCACAAATAAAATTATAGAAAAGGCGAACCGATTCCGTAAATTGCCTTCATCGACATGTATCACTTTTATAAATCTGTTTTTATATTCAAAAGTTACCAATGAATAAATCGCCCCAGCAAAGTCCGAATACCTTTTGAAAAATTATAAAATAGAATTGTCAAAATCGACAGAAATAATAACGAAGAAACCAAAGCATACAAGCTCCACTCTAAATAACCTTCCTCTGGTTTTGGCAGAGCCAATGATAAAAGAATACCATCTGTCAAAGCCCAAGAAAAAACAAACATACATAAATACAGCAATACATTTTTCCAATAAATTCCAACAGACATTTTAAAACCGTAGCGATATAAAAAATAAGGTTTCCAAATGCTTATGACAGTTATGGAACTGGCAACATCTCCTAACAAGACCCCTGGAAGTCCCCAATAATATCCTCCAACCAAAGCTGCCAGTATCGTGATACCAAGTGTAGCAATGGGCGCCCAGGTATCTTGAAAAAGACCATAGCCATAAATAAACTGATCATTTGTACCGCGAAACTGACTGATGAAAAAATTGGCAAGAATCACTACCAATACAGAATGAGGCAATACATACTCTGTCCCTAACCATACAACAATAAAGGAATCCATCAGGTGGTATAGAGCAAATGTTAAAAAAGAAGCTACCATAAAGCGTAAAGAGCTGAGTTCCCAAAATACTTGTTGTATACGCTTTGAGTCACCCTCGGCAATCAAATTTCCCACTCCAGCCCCCGTACTTCCTAAGAAATTATTGACGAGCTGGTTCAATTTGGTCAACAGCAACATGTAATTGCTATAATAGGCTACCAATTTTAAGGAAGTAAATGCGTAAACCAAAAAAGGAAGCAGCTGGGAACGCCCCATCCCTGCCAATTGATGTACAAACATCTGACGTGCCTTGCGTACGATTATCTTATTTTCAGGATATTTTCGACGACCTTCAGCAATGCTACACTTCAACCATGGATATACCCTATTTATCTTCCAATTAAGTATGTATGAATACAAAATACCAAAAAGCAGCTCAATGGCAATCCATAGATAAAAACTGCCTATATAGCAAACAAGCATCATCTGCACCAATATCTTTACAATATTTGCAGTCTGGAAATAGGCAGTCACAACATAATTACGCTGATCGGCTCCTAATAAGGTTTGTCGATAATTAATAAAATAACTGATTAGGGCAGAAGACAGAAAAGCAAAATATGCAAAATAGACTACGCCCAAACCAATGCTGATATTTGCAAATATCAAGGGAAGGAAGCAGGCTAATATAAGCCCCACCCCCAAAATTATCAGTCCGACATTGCGATACAGATACCCCAATACAGAAATTATATCCCGTATCTTGTCCTTGTCGCCATTAAATAGAGGTTTGTAAAGAACAAAACCAATAGATGCCCCAATTCCCAATTCGGCCAGATTCAAAAAGCCCAATAAATTTTGCAATGTCCCCATAAGACCTACAAAATCCGCTCCCAACATATCCAGGAATATCTTGCGGGAAAAAAAAGAAATGAATAGGGTAATAAAATAGAAAAGCACGTTTACCCGGGCATTCAAATAGCTTTTTTTAAGACGAGACTCTACCATGATGTTAACTTTTCACAAATATTTTTCACCTTATTCATTAAAATTCCCCTAAAAGTAGCATACACCATATTCCGGTGTTCATTACATACAAAAATCCACAAAGCTTTGTAATATCCTCGCTTTCCAAAATACTTTCTACATTGCATTACACGGTAATAGCTGCTCAAGAGTTTATCCTCACGTCCTATTCTTCTCAAAAAACTATTGCAGCGGCACACCACTCGAACTCTTGCCAGCAAATTATCCAGCACAACGCCATATTGTAAAGAGTCCTTACGTATCGTAGCACAATAAATAGCATCTGAACATACAGTTACATGCTGTGCATAATAATCCAAATAAAAAGAGAACATTATGTCATTGCCAGCCGGTATTTCATCAAATTGAAGCGAATATTTCCGAACCAAAGCTCCGGAAATCATTTTTGCCCAAGGTACATCATTCTTATACTTTAACTTCTCCACATCAATATTTTCAGCTACGTCGAAACCTAAAAATTCAGATTGTCGCGAATGTACTGAAGTTAATGTATCTGATTCAACGCTCGTAGCCCGAAAAGTTATTAAATCATAATCTGTGGAACAATAACGATCCAATGTTTTAAGAAAATCTGGAAGAAAGAAATCATCAGCATCAGCAAACAGCAACCACTTTCCTTTTGCTTGAAGCAATCCACAGTTACGAGCATATCCGGCTCCCTTTCCATCTTTGGTAAAGATAATTTCTACATTCTCACGGTCAGTACCCGGAAAGTTAGTAAAATCTACCACATTGCTGGAACTGCCATCATCAACCACGATAATTTGGACATCATTACGCAAAGGAACAGAGTCCAAACAACGTTGCAACAACAACGGAATATTCTTATGAGGTATAATGATAGTGTAAGTATACTCAAAAGGAATAGTAACAGATGTAGTCAAAACTTCTTTCATGTTTTTATCCATTTATGTCAATGTACTCCGAAACTTTTTTTGAACCGGAGAAAACGTAACAAAGAAATCCAGCAATCAAAGAAACCGCCTCCCATGTGGCAAAGAAGATATTTCGCTATGCAATCTGCTTTATAATCTGGCATGAATCTTTCTTCTATCCATTCCTTTTCCTTGGACAATAAATCTTCCAAACAAGATATCCGTTGCCTGAATGGATAGCAATTAGCATGGAGGGATAGCAATACACGCTGAAAAACCAAACTTACGGAGTGCCTCAAATAGTAGGTAAGCTCATCCGACAAATAATAAATATCCTCAAATCTTTCCATTCTGCCTCTATAAGCTGAAAAAAGATTGTATTCATCGCTGTATGTATTCATACGGGAAGAAAGAGTTTCTGCAGAATATGCTATTCTATAATTATAATCCATGAAATTGCAAAGAAGAATATAATCTGAAAGCAATATATAATCCATCATAAAAATCAAATCTTCCATGCAATGGACATTACAATCAAAACATAATTTATTTTCACGAATCAATTCCGCACTATATAGTTTTGAACAAGAAAATCCAAAACGGTCAAGGCCATACTCCGCAAAACCTTCACCTATATTACTTCCTAATAATATTTCCGGAAGTGCAATCTTTCCTATTAACTTACCATCAATTGAATATTTTAAAGCTCCTCCCATCACCAAACCAATACCCGTATCGGGCAGGCTCTTATATAAATGCAACAAATAATCCGTGGAAACCCAATCATCTGAATCCACAAAAACAATATATGTACCCTTAGCATGCTGCAATCCTATATTACGTGCAGCGCTAACGCCACTGTTCTGTTGATGGAACACCCGTATCCTCATATCCTTCCCGGCATACTCTTCACAAATCTCCCCGCAACGGTCAGGGCTCCCGTCATCTACCAGCAACAGCTCAAAATCCGTAAAGGTCTGTGCAAGAATACTGTCAATGCACTGGGGCAAGTACTCTTCTACCTTATAAACGGGTACTATAACGGATATTTCCGGAAGATTATTCATATTCGCTCATTTTACATGAAACACTGCCTTCATTTTTATAGACAACACCAACAAATAGTAGGCTGACTTTACAAAAGCCTTAAAATACAGATAGCCGGCATACGTAGGAAGCACATAATGGATGTTCTGCAACATCAGCTTCCATTCGGGACGCAGGCCCGTCATCTCCAACAAAGACGCATACTTTTTGTTCCTGAATACCAAATAACTCTGATAATGAAAGGATGTGTCTTTCGTGAAATACAGAATACGGTCAAAATATTTCGCCTTCAGACTCTCAAAGTATATATATATCAGCCGGTTATCCTGCAAACACCGGGAAGACCGGATAAAGTCGTAGATATACCCAAGCACCAGCACACGACATTCCAAATTACGCATAGACGGCGCTCGCATGATGGAATCTGGCTGCATGTAATAATAGTAAGTGGTCTCATTGACGACATACATACTTTGAGACATACATGCCAACTTAAATGACCATAAATCATCCTCGTGTACAATGCCCTCCTGAAAGTAGAGTTTATGCTGCAAAACGAGGGGACGACTCACCAGCTTGTTCCATGCCATGACATACCATTTTCCCTGCACATAAGTGGAAAGTACAAGAGCATTCCCTTCATAAAACCCGGTGCCTAATGATAAAGGAGGAGCCCAACGTCTGGCGCCGGTCACCTCGTAATTGCCTATCACAAAATCCGGTCGCTTCTGCACCGCTGCATCTGCCAAAAGCTCTATTGCATTCGCTGAAATATAATCGTCGCTATCCAAGAAGTACAGATAATCGCCAACAGACGCTGAAATACCGGTGTTTCTTGCAGCAGAAAGCCCTCTGTTCTCTTCATGTTCCAGACATCTCACCACCGTTCCGCGCGGATGCGAAGCCACCACCCGTCTGGTTATCTCCATAGAGTCGTCCGGAGTGCAGTCATTCACAAGAATGACTTCCAAATCCTGCCAAGTCTGGTTCAACACGGACAACAAACACCGTTCTATGTACTTGGCAACATTATAAACCGGAACAATAATGGAAACTTTCATGCTTTCAATCATATTTTCAGAATTTCACCTCATGTCCTTCCACAAACTCTTCCCACCACACAACAAGCGTCAACAGATTGAAATATTGCAAAGCCTTGTTCTGCCTATGCCAGAACCAACCACCCTCCTTCTCTGCAACTTGTTCATAATCTGTAAGAAACTTCTCCACTGCATCACGACGCAGATAGTTGTCCATAATGCCGGAAGCAAGAATAAATTCCTTAAAGAAAGCACGTCGGGCCCTATCACGGAAGAACAGTGGCATAGGTGCAAAACCGCCCTGCTTCTTCTTCAAGGTAATGGCCTCGGGAAGTAAAGGTTTATAATGGTGCTTTAACAGATATTTAGAAACGGAACAGCCCCGCGCAATGTCCAGTACACTGTTGCCCCTGCACTTCAACCCTACCGGCAGCTCCTGCAGGAAATGGAAAAGCTCCAGGTCTATAAAAGGATACGTCAGATTGTTACCGAACATGCGTGCCATGCTGGAAGCCTTGAAAAGAATGATACGGTTGATTACAGTCTCCAAATCGGAAAGAATGGCATGCTGCGCATAAAGATGCTCGAAACTGTGGATATCGGGCCGTAGTGATTTTACCGGCTCAAAATCTTCTTTCGGATTTTGCAGAAGAGCACACAAGGCAGAATCGGAGAAGCCGAAACGCTCCCCTTCCAGAATATGAAGTATCTTATCCAAATGGAAATTGATGCGGGAAAGCTCTCCGCCGGTATCAAAGGTTTCATGCTCCAGCAGACGGCTGATGCCACGCAGCAAGGGACGCAATCCTATGCGGGCGGATAGATAATGCAACGCCACTTCGCGACCGGAAGTACCGAAATACTGGTCACTGCCGTCACCTCCCAGAATCACGTCGGGCTTGTCATCGCCTATCATGCGCATGGCACAATAGTTTACCATCAGCCCGCCTTCCATAAAAGGCTCACCCAGAAAACGGACAATGTCGGGCAAGGCACTGATTTCCGTACCGTCAATCTCGTACTCGTGGTGACGGGTACCAAAAGTTTCGGACATCAGGCGGGCCATGGGCAGCTCCGTCCAGGTATCCCCTTTAAAGCCTACGGAATAGGAGTCAATCTGTCCGTCGTAAATGCTGCGCAGCGCAGCAAGGTTGGACCCGGAATCATAGCCGCCACTCAGCAGGATGCCTACCCTGCGGCTATCGCCGATACGCCGGCGGATGGCTTGTGCATGCAATTCTCCATAACGGCGGGAATAGGCCTCGACATCCGGATTCCGTTCAGTCACCACCTTGGGTTCATGCTCAAAAACGCTGTCGCGCTTCAGACAATAAATGTCATCTGCCACCTTTTCATATAAGCCGGGATTTCTTTCCTTCAGCGAATCAAACATGGAATGTACGTTCGCCTGTGTCTCTAACTTTACAGAAGCCCAAACCGGCATCAGATAACCAAGCTCTGTCAACATGTAGAACTTTTCGCCGGCACCTAAAGAATGAACATCGAATAGGGCGAAATTATTCTTCTTCAAAATGCCACGCTGAAGGAATGTACTCAATGAAACCAGATTAGGCTCGAAATTTTCTTCCAGCTGGTCCTCTAAAAATTGCCAGGAAGTGGCAAAATTACCATCAATGTGACAATAGACGGGATAATGCGTGCCATGATGGTCGCGCACCACTCCGCATTCATTTTCTGAATAATATACTATGGTGAACGAACCGTCCAGGCGTGAAAAGCCATATGCCGGATCGGATAGAAACGCATCGGCAGCAAGCTTGGCATTGGTATCATCCGGAGTTGCCTGCAAGGTGTCCCGATTATACAAAGTTCCGAAAAAGAAAAGTCTCAGATTATAACTTTCAAAAGAAGATTCCGGCTCTTCTCCCTCTACGCAGGCTGTACGCCAATCTTCTAAAGTGATTTTTCCGTATATCATTTGTTTGCTTATAGACTTGTTTATTGTGTATCCCTTTCTATTTTTCCACCACCCCATGCCTGGTATGTATAAAGCTCTTGTTTGCCCCCCGCAGCTTAAAGATATTTCCCGCCATCAGCAGGAAAGTGTAAGGTATCTTTTGCAGGGCCATTGCCAGGCGGCTGGTACAGAATCTTTTGGGAACGGCAACGAGCAATGCCACAGCGAGCAGAACCAGAAGCAGCCACCACTTCAGTCCCCACGTCCAGCGATAAACCGTAAACAACACGGAGAAGAGGAACGTGAAGCCCATCAACAGCAGGCGGGGAATGGAAAGCTGCTGGAAAAGCTTGTCGCAGAAGTCCCAGTTACGCGCAACAAGCGCCTTCCACAGAAACTTGGCGAAAGTCTGGCAGTAGTGCCATTGTGCCGACAGCCAGCGGCGGCGCTGACGGGAGAAATCGCCGGTGTTCTGTATCTTCTCATCGAACACAAAGGTTTCGGGCAGATAATAAAAACGCTTGCCGCGATAGAGCAGGGTCAGCTCCAATTCACGGTCGAAACCGCCCACAGCCTTGATGTCAGCCATCGTATCACGAAACAAGTCATAACGGAACGCCATACCGGAACCGATAAGGGCAGCCGACAAGCCCAGCTTGGCATGCCCCAGACGGAAAATGGTATTGTTGATTTCCTCACTGATGGCATCGAGCAGGGCCATGTCATTGTTCAGGTTCTTGGCACTCCGGTGGGTCTGCACAATCTCGACTTCCGGATTGGCGAAGAGGTCGTTAATATCACTCAGATAATCGTAAGGGATGACATTGTCCGCATCGAGCACCAAAGCGATGTCATAGTCATTGCCGATGGCAGCCATGGCGGCATTCAGAGATTTGGACTTGGTGCTTTTCTCAAAATGCACTTCAACCAGGCGGACAGGAAGCACAGCGAGGGAAGCGTTGGTTTCGGGCTGCATACGGTCCGAAATGACAACCGTATCAAAACAGTCGGCGGGATAATCCTGCTCCAGACATGAATGGACGCACTCGTGTATCACGGCATCTTCGCGGTAGGCAGGAATCAGTATGGCAAAACGCTTGTGTTCCTTGGCTGGAGGGGGCAGAGGCAGGTCACGCCGGCGTGACGCCAGACTGTAAACCAATAGATACAGTATGTTTATTGCAAACCATATGTATAAAAGCCAATCGAATATATTCAATATATGTTCCAAATTCAGAGCTATTTAAGCTTTAGAGTTGCTGCTTGTTTTTAATGGGTATCCGACACAAAGATACAAAAAAGAAGTAGAGTCCGGACAAAATATACAAAAAATGCGAAGAATATAGGAATAAAAAAACGAGCAAGCTCTCATGAACCCCTCGCCCCTGTAAGAAAAGCCTTAAAGGCTTTTCTTTTAAACTGCGTCAATGTTACCTAAAAATCAATCTTTCTCTTTACCTGAAAAATAAAACTTCAATTACCTATTCTGAAAACTTCAAAATCCAATTTTTACCTTTACCTAATTTACCTATTTATTCAAAACATTTAGCTTATGAAAAAAATCTATTTTCAATCCTTTTACCTAATAACTAATATCCTTTATTGAAAACTGTTTTATTATTTATCAAATCCAAATGCAGTTTCCCAACTGCACTGCAAAGGTAAGTGTTTTATCCGCACGCGCAAAACGCCGGCACATTTTTCGCGCGTTTTATAACATTGTTTTAGAGTTTAAGGGTATAGTTTACACTTATAAACAGTTTGTTGTTCATCGGGAGTATACTTTCCAGTAAAAAACAAGCCACCGAAGCGCCGAAACGCTTCGATGGCTGTCCCCTTTAAACACCTTTAAACAAAATGAATTTCTTATTTATTTTCTTGCTTCGGCAATATAACCTAACGCTTCTTTACATTTTTCCGTAACATAAGTCCAGTCTTCAGCAGCGACCTTATCCTTCGGGAAGAGTTTGGAACCCATACCTACGCAGAACACACCCACCTTAATCCAGGAGGTCAGGTTTTCCTGAGTCGGCTCCACTCCACCGGTCACCATCAGCTTGGACCAGGGCATCGGAGCCAGCAAACCTTTCACGAGTTTGACACCAAGCACGTCGCCCGGAAATATCTTGCAGAGGTCGCAACCTGCTTCTTGCGCGAAACCTACCTCTGAAACGCTGCCGCACCCCGGAGTATAAGCTACCAGACGACGGTTACAAATCTTAGCAATCTCCGGGTTGAACAACGGGCCTACAACGAAACATGCACCCAACTGCAAGTACAGCGCCGCAGTAGCAGGGTCAACGATGGAACCTACACCCATAGCCATCTCCGGGCACTCTTTGACCGCAAACTTCACCACTTCCGCAAACACCTCGTGGGCAAAGTCACCACGGTTCGTGAACTCGAACGCACGAACACCTCCATCGTAACAAGCCTTTACAACTTTCTTTGCAACTTCTGCATCCTTATGATAAAAGACGGGCACCATGCCGGTAGAACCAATCTTATTCAATACTGCGATTTTATCAAATTTGCTCATCTTTTTATTTACGATTTGACGATTTACGATTTACGATTAATATTACTTTACTTTATATCTATTCTTTTTATTTACGATTTGACGATTCAAACTTCCTTTGCTAACCGATTTCTTGTAGTGACAATAGAACTCACTATTATTTTATACAATTCATGCGCCTCTTGTTGCAACCCAAGCAGTTTATTAGCAGGAATCATCTCACTTTCAGCAATAATTTCCAACCAGTGTATAGTTTCATCCAGTTCTTCCTCTACCATTTTCAGTTTATTCAGAAAATCCTTATCAGACTTTCCCAAACAAGCTGCCCTATAATTGGCAGCAGGTGAAGTCCCTGAACGCACTATTTGTTTAGCTATAGCCATTGACGAAATCCGATTAGGCATACAATCTACCATCTTGATTATTCTCAAAGAGAACACCTTCAATCGTATTTTCAATTCCTCCGAGTTCACTGTAGAAGTAATTTCAATCGTACATCGTAAATCGTCAAATCGTAAATGAGCTTAGCGTTGTACTCGTCCGCTTGCATCCCCTCCTGCCAGCGCTTCTACCTCTTCGGTAGAAACAAGGTTGAAGTCACCGTTGATAGTGTGCTTCAAGGCGGAAGCGGCTACTGCAAATTCGAGGGCGGCACCCTGGTTGGGTTTTGTCAGCAGGCCGTGAATGATACCACCTGAGAAAGAGTCGCCGCCACCTACGCGGTCGATGATAGGATTGATGTCGTAACGCTTTGACTCGTAGAATTCCTCGCCGTTGTAAATCATTGCTTTCCAGCCGTTGTGGGTAGCGGAGAAAGACTCGCGCAACGTAGAGATTACGTATTTGAAGCCGAATTCCTTCGCCATCGCCTTGAAGATTCCCTTGTAGCCTTCAGCGTCCGTCTTGCCGCCTTCCACGTCTGCATCGGGCTTGAAGCCCAGACAGAGTTCAGCATCCTCTTCATTGCCGATGCAGACATCCACATACTGCATCAAAGGCTTCATGATGGACTGGGCTTTTTCTTTGGTCCAGAGTTTTTTACGGAAATTGAGGTCTACCGACACCGTAACGCCGTGACGTTTGGCAGCCTCGCAAGCCAGGCGGGTCAACTCGGCGGCCTTGTCGGAGATGGCGGGAGTGATACCTGACCAGTGGAACCAGTCTGCACCTTCCATGATGGCATCGAAATCAAAGTCCGCCGCATCTGCCTCGGCAATGGCGGAGTGTGCACGGTCATAGATTACCTTACTGGGACGCATGGAAGCACCGGTCTCAAGATAGTAGATACCTACACGGTCACCACCACGCGCAATGAAATCCGTCTTTACGCCATACTTGCGCAATGCGTTGACAGCCGACTGGCCTATTTCATGTTTCGGCAACTTGGTTACAAAATAAGCATCATGTCCGTAGTTGGCACAGCTGACAGCCACGTTGGCCTCGCCGCCGCCATATACCACATCAAAAGAGTCGGACTGCACAAAACGGGTGTTTCCCGGAGTAGACAGCCTCAGCATGATTTCACCTAATGTAACTACTTTCTTTCCCATAATCTTTCTATGTTTTATTTTAATATGAAATTAATTTGTTTCCTTTCAATTTATCATTTCGAGGTATAAACAGAACTTAAACACCTGAAACTATGGAGAGTAAATCAAAATAACATTCGTTCTTCATAGTCTTCGTGTACGGGCACAAAGATACAACAATTTTTGAAATACAAAAAATTATCATATATTTGTATCGAAAATATTAAGATTATAATTGTGTGCGAGCACAAGAAGATGTACGATGGGACGATTTACGATTAGACGATTGAGATTACATTGTAGAATCGTAGCCAAAGCAACATCAATCGTACATCGTAAATCGTTAAATCGTAAATATACAGATGGAAAGAGTCAGAATAAAGGATATCGCCAAGATGGCCGATGTATCCGTGGGAACCGTCGACCGTGTGATTCACGGGCGTAGCGGTGTGTCCGAGTCCAGCCGGAAGCGGGTGGAAGAAATCCTGAAACAACTGGATTACCAGCCCAATATGTATGCCAGCGCACTGGCTTCGAACAAGAAGTACGCATTTGCCTGCCTGCTGCCACTGCACGAGAAAGGCGAATACTGGACAGACGTGGAGACGGGCATACACAACGCCGTAGAGACTTACTCTGACTTCAACGTCGCCGTGCACCTCTCCTACTATGACCCGTATGACTATCATTCATTCGCGGAAGCCTCCGGACAGATTCTGGCACTGGAGCCGGACGGAGTGATGTTTGCCCCCACCGTTCCGCAATACACCAAGCCCTTCACGGATGAGCTGACGCAACATAATATACCTTATATATATATAGACTCCAACATAAAGGAAGAGCCCGCCCTCTCCTTCTACGGGCAGAACTCGCACCAGAGCGGATATTTTGCCGCCCGCATGCTGATGCTGCTTGCCGGAGAAGACGCGCAGGAAATCGTCATCTTCCGCAAGATAAATGAAGGCATCGTGGGGTCGAACCAGCAGGAACGCCGCGAAATAGGTTTCCGCGAATACATGCAGGAGCATCATCCCGCCTGCCGCATCTGGGAACTGGACCTGCATGCCAAGCGCGACAGCGAGGACACACTGATGCTGGACGAGTTCTTCCAAGAGCATCCTACCGTAAAGAACGGAATCACCTTCAACTCCAAAGCATACATCATCGGGGAATACCTGCTGAAGAAGCAGAAAAAAGACTTCAACCTGATGGGCTATGACCTGCTGCAACGCAACGTAGACTGCCTGAAGCAGGGAAGCATCTTCTTCCTCATAGCACAGCAGCCCACCCTGCAAGGATTCGACGGCATCAAGGCCTTGTGCGAATACCTGATTCTGAAAAAGGAAATCACAAGGGAGAACTTCATGCCGATTGACTTGCTGACGAAGGAGAATATAGAGTTTTATTACAATAAATAATAAGGATGTACGATTGGACGATTTACGATGTACGATTGGACGATTTACGATGTACGATTGAAAATGCCATGCCCGCAAGAAAAAGCAACTATCGCAACCGTAAAACAAAGCAAACTTCAATCGTACATCGTAAATAGCTAAATCGTAAATAACATGATGGAAACAAAGTACCTGAAAATCAATCCCGCCGACAATGTTGCAGTGGCCATCACAGCACTCCCGGCTGGTGAAAAACTCACGGTGGACGGAAAGGGAATCACCCTGAACGAGGATGTTCCTGCCGGACACAAATTTGCACTGAAAGATTTTGCGGAAGGCGAAAACGTCATTAAATACGGATACCCCATCGGCCACGCCCGGAAAGCGCAGAAGCAGGGGGACTGGATGAATGAAAACAATATCAAGACCAACTTGTCCGGGTTGCTGGAATACACATACAACCCCGTCAACGTAGACCTCAATACTACAACTCTAAACCTCAATACCGGCGCGCCAAACCTGACCTTTAGAGGGTACAAACGTAAGAACGGCGACGTAGGTGTGCGCAACGAGATATGGATTATTCCGACAGTGGGCTGCGTGAACGGAATCATCAACCAGCTTGCCGAAGGCCTGCGCCGCGAAACGGGCGGAAAGGGCGTGGATGCCATCATGGCTTATCCCCATAACTACGGCTGCTCCCAGTTGGGCGACGACCACGAGAATACAAAGAAAATCCTCCGCGACATGGTACTGCATCCCAATGCGGGAGCCGTACTCGTGGTAGGCTTGGGGTGCGAGAATAATCAGCCGGATGTGTTCCGCGAATTCCTGGGAGACTATGACCAGGAGCGCGTAAAGTTTATGGTGACCCAGAAAGTGGGTGATGAATACGAAGAAGGAATGGAACTGCTACGCGAACTTTATGCCAAAGCCATCCAGGACCAGCGCGAGGATATTCCCTTAAGCGAACTGCGCGTAGGCCTGAAGTGTGGCGGTTCGGACGGTTTCTCCGGTATCACCGCCAATCCGCTACTGGGCATGTTCTCCGACTTCCTCGTAGCGCAAGGCGGCACCAGCGTACTGACGGAAGTGCCGGAAATGTTCGGCGCAGAAACCATACTGATGAACCGCTGCCGCACCAAAGAGCTGTTTGAGGACACGGTGAAGCTGATTAATGACTTCAAGGAATATTTCCTCTCACACGGTGAACCGGTAGGTGAAAACCCGTCTCCGGGAAATAAGGCGGGAGGCATCTCGACATTGGAGGACAAAGCCTTGGGATGCACACAGAAATGTGGCACGAGCTACGTGGAAGGGGTACTTCCGTATGGCGAACGCCTGAAAGTAAAGGGACTGAACCTGCTGTCTGCTCCGGGAAACGACCTTGTAGCCGCCACTGCCCTTGCCTCTTGCGGATGCCACATGGTGCTGTTCACCACAGGACGCGGAACGCCCTTCGGAACCTATGTGCCGACCATGAAGATTTCCACCAACTCCACTTTGGCAAAGAACAAGCCGGGCTGGATAGACTTCAACGCCGGAGTTATCGTCGAGAACGAACCGATGGAGAAAACCTGCGAACGCTTCATCGAGTATATCATCAAAGTAGCAAGCGGCGAATTCGTGAACAACGAAAAGAAAGGCTACAAGGAAATAGCCATCTTCAAGACCGGAGTAACTTTGTAAGGTGAAAATTGAAAGGTGAAAGGTGAAAATTAAAGGCTGATATATGGAGGGCGGGACAAAACCATTTTGTCCCGCCCTTTGTTTTTTATACCTTTGCAGCAAAATTGGCTTATATATTTACGATTTGACGATTTACGATGTACGATTGAAGTTTGTATTGTACAACAACCATTCTACGATTTCAAGAGTTATATCAATCGTAAATCGTCAAATCGTAAATCCCCAATCGTAAATCGTAAATTATGTCAGCAACAACCGATACAATCTCCAAACCCAAAGGCGGCTGGTGGGCACTCAGCCCGTTGGCGGTGTTCCTTTGCCTCTATCTAGTGACTTCGCTCCTGGTGAACGACTTCTATAAAGTCCCCATCACGGTAGCCTTCCTCGCCTCATCCTGCTATGCCATCGCCATCACGCGCGGCCTGAATCTGGAACAGCGCATCTATCAGTTTTCCGTAGGCGCCAGCAACAAGAACATCATGCTGATGGTATGGATATTCATCCTTGCAGGAGCATTCGCCCAAAGCGCCAAGCAGATGGGCGCCATTGATGCGACCGTAAATCTGACCTTACATATACTGCCGGACAACCTGCTGCTGGCGGGCATCTTCATTGCCGCCTGCTTCATCTCCCTCTCAATAGGAACAAGCGTAGGAACTATCGTCGCACTGACTCCCGTAGCCGTGGGACTGGCGGAAAAGACGGGCATCGACCTGCCCTACATGGTCGCCATCGTGGTGGGAGGCTCGTTCTTCGGAGACAATCTTTCCTTCATATCCGACACCACCATTGCATCGACCAAGACGCAGGACTGCGTGATGAGGGACAAGTTCCGCGTCAACTTCATGATTGTAGTCCCCGCAGCGCTTGTCGTGCTGGGCATCTACATCTTTCAAGGACTGTCCGTCTCCGCCCCGCCCCAAGTGCAGACCATCGAGTGGATAAAGGTAATCCCCTACCTCATCGTGCTGGGCACGGCCGTAGCAGGTGTCAACGTCATGCTGGTACTGCTGCTGGGCATCCTCTCTACTGGAATTATCGGTATCTATACCGGTACCGCCTTCTTCGACTGGTTCGGAGCCATGGGAACGGGCATCACCGGCATGGGCGAGCTCATCATCATCACCCTGCTGGCCGGAGGCATGCTCGAGACCATCCGCTACAACGGC
>ENA-OOWK01000102-OOWK01000102.1-human-gut-metagenome-genome-assembly--contig:-NODE-102-length-74632-cov-3.743594_pt1 | contig 74632 bp, 79 predicted proteins | sample MGYA00241405_ERZ501317 | MGnify/ENA primary metagenome ERZ501317 (study PRJEB25962, sample SAMEA1972440) | human gut metagenome | biome: human gut; feature: human-associated habitat; material: faeces... | reverse complement strand
AATATAGTCTTTTTATACAGATTACATTTATTTTCTTGGTTAAATTGCTTTATCCGCAAAAAAATATTATTGTTTTTTAAAGAGTTTCCTCTTTCTATCAGGTGCGAATCTCCCAGTGTTTTCATGTTTACTTCCCATTCGCACTACATGAGCATAGAATAACATAAGCCTTGGTTTATGTCAATGTGTCGCAACAAGAATGATTGGCAGCAGAAACATATCTGTTCTTCATCCGGTTAAGAATCTGTTTTTCCAATGATATTATCTTATCGTTCAGTTCCTTTTGTTTCGAAAAATCCTGTGGATTCTTTAAGTATTCTTCCTGTATCGTCATAGATATCTGTATGCATTGATGAAGCAGCTCTTCATCACTAGATTCATTTATTGAATCATTTTGTATTTTTTGCCTGTTATACTCTACATAAACCTCCAGGGATTTACTTACGAGTTCTTCAAAATAATCTGGTATTAAGGATTTCAGCCTTACTAAATTGTTATCCTGTATCGCTTCATCCATTTTACATATGGCAACCTTGCAAGTTCCGATTTTCTGATACAGCTCATTATATTCTTTTACTGTCATAGAACACCATCCTTTTACATTACTTTTCACAACTTCTTATTCTTCCTCTGCGTATTGACACTCCCCACAGCTAAAGCCGGGGGATTCTTGCTTCAACCACTACTGCATCGGATGATACCATGCGGTATTTCAATGTCTTACACAGTGTCCACAAGCTGGATTATACTGTTCCCGTATGCCCTACGGTGCAGTCTTATATTTATTTATGCTGACCGCATTTAATCCCATACATGTCGCACCAACTCCATTTATACATTGATTATTTTTTCCATTTATGATATATGTATTTCTATATATATGTTATAGATACTTCTATTAATGTTATATATTTTACAAAATATCTATAACATATTTGGATAGAAATATATAGTTACATATGATTATCTATTATTTACCACAATACCGTTTACCTCGACACCTCCATCAATTTTCACTACCAGACATCTTTCTCCATCTACTTCTTTCGTCTCAATCAGATGCGCCATTTCGGGGTCAACCTTTATCACAACATTCGGAGTTTTAACCTGAAATGTTTTTGCAGTCACATTGCTGGCAACCAGCTCCGCATCTTTTCCTATGGCACTATCAAAATTGGCATCAAAGTGTTCCATCAATTCATCACTGACTCCACTGGACTCAAAAAGATTACGCACCTTATTCTTATCAAGAATCAGCAGTTCCTCTGAATCTTGTGACTCTTCAATGATTTCAGCCAGATTTTCATGGATGGTCTTAACTGTTTCATAGTCACAGTCTGCCCCTAATGTATCTGTAATAATACTCTGGAAATTCATCTTCTGGTCTTCTGCTGCCATTGGCAGAGGACATCCAAGCATATCCTGTACAAAGTCTTCATGCATATTCTTTCCGTCTCTGACATAATAAAGGCAAGAATGAATATCCGTACTTCTGTCATTGAAAGCCGGAAAGAGGATGGCAGTATCCGGTGCTTTTACAATCCAGTCTCTGAAACGGTTTTGGAATCTCTTCTCTTCCTCGTTATACCCAAGCCCTGGCTTTGATAATTCTACAGGACAGATGGAACAAAGCATATATGTGTACACCTCATCGGATGCATCATCCATAGTAAAGCCGTCTGTAGTCTTTCCAGGGATGTCGTAGGAACTGATTGTAAGGATAATCAGATAATTCCCAGCATAATCGTAACAGTCAATGATTTTCCGAAAAAATTCCGTTCTCAGGTCTTCATTTTTTAAATCACTGTTCCTCAGTTGTAATAAGAATTCCTGAGTCCCGCCATCTTCTTCTGCTGCCAGAGGGAAATCCAGATTCATCAGATTTTTTCCAATAGAGCCGGACAAAGATTTCTTAAAGATTTCAAAGTATTTGAAACATTCCTCTTCCGGAAGAGACAAAAATGCATCTGCTGATGTAGAAAGGATTTCCTTTTCTCCATTGACATAACAGGTACAGATTCTGCTGATGGTGCAGTCAGATGGTTTAAATTGTTTCTTGATTTCTGAAACTTCCTTTTTTATCATTTTTTACACTCCTTCTATTTTTTCTATTATTCTACACTCTTCTGCTATTCCATACTGTCAAGGCTATTTTTAAGACTTAACAAATAGGATGCTTCATTATCCAACCAGGTAATTACCTGTTCTACAAAGCTCCTGATGATTCCGTTGATAGTTTTATCATTTAATTTCGATATATCCATATTCTGTGTATCCCCAGAATCGTAAAGTCGTTTTGTCCAGTACCAATTCTCTTTTCCATCTTGCCATAACGATGCAATCAAATTGTCACAACCAGTCTGTATATCAAATTGCTTTATATTTCGACACCCGTTTTTTGCTATCATCTGTTCCGGGTCGGTTTCGATGATGATAATGTTATTATCTGCCATATAGTCCTCCGCAATCAAGCATTTTTTAATGTGAACTCTCCCCACTTATAGAAGTAGGGGATTTCTTGCTCACGGCTTATTAAAATCTCAGTTTAACGAATCCAAAAGGGCCTCTTTTTCTCTCTCTGCTTGTTCTAAATCAATGCCGAAAAACTCTGCAAGAATTTTTTCGGTATTGATATAATCACCAACTCCATGATAAAACGGTTCCTCTCTTGGGGTTTTTATCTCAAACATAGCATATCTTGTCTGTAAATAATCCAAAAACTCTCCGCATATCTGTGATTCACCTTGGATTTCTAACATCTTATCCAGCATAGGTGTTTTGACTTTGCTATTTTCTGTTCCCATAAAAATCCTCCACTCAGTTAAATCTTAATTTTACTGACTACCACATGTAGTATTTCTTTTTCCATTTCTCATAGCATTTTTTACATCTACAGGCAGAGGATGGTACTATTTCTCCACTTTCAATATCTGTTTCAAAAAAATCGGTATCCTGTATATATTTACCGCAAAGTGATTTTCCGCCCACAAAACAATGATACTTTGCAAGAGGATGTACCCAGTCTGGCTTACCCACTAAAAGTCGTTCTCTGACTGGCAATTGCCATACAGGTATCATGCTATCCATAGTATTTTTCATAAATTTCTTTCCTTCCCTGATAGTTCCGAAAATCTTAATAACGTACAGCATATTTCAATCCTCTAGCTCCTCACGGAGCCAGACTTAACTCCCAAACCTTAACTTCTCCTACCCGGCAGAAACAGTTATATGATGCTGTTGTCATTTCAATATCATTCTTTAAATCTTCGATTTGATTTCCGTCAAAATAATCGTTATCGGACTCTACAATTAACTCAATTTTATATTTTGCCATGATACGACCTCGCTAAACCTTAATTTTAACCAAATAGCTGTTTCAATGCTTCCTCATGCATTATCAGTCCACTTCTTAATATAGTATTTTTCTTATATCATCTTCTTTTGCATTTAATACAAACAGAAAATCTGAGTCATCTAAACTTACTTTTATCAACTCTTGGTGTTCATCTAAAACATCAATAAAACCATGATAAATATTGGTACACTCATATTGCTTACCTAAAATAAAATGTTCGTCTGTTTTTCTTGAAATTGCAAAATTCATATCTCTCACCTCATCTTGTGTCAGTTTTACTTACTTCAATAACTTGATTTCCAGCTTGGATTCTCTCCTCTTATCTGTGATTGCACGTCAGTTTATTTCTTGTTGTAGTAGTAGCTTTCCTTTGCCAGAGCCATGTCTATCAGAGCGTATTTCTGCCCCGTCCACATGAAATCAATGGACCATGTGCCATATAAAGGGACTTCTGGAAGTACCTGGCAGCAGATACGGCTAAGTTCTGCTGCCCTGGCATGAAACTCCCGTTCTATGCTCTCAGAAACGCTTAGAAAGGCTTTCTTATCCTCTTCCCGGTAAAGATGGGTCAGCATAGTCGCAGTGTCCCAGTAATTGACGATTTTCTCCACGGACTTCTTATCAAAGGAATAGAAGACACGAAATTCTGTGTTCAGCTTCATTCCATCATAAATAGTGGGACGTTCATAGGCTGTATGGATAAATTCTCGCAGTACAAGGTCCTTGGACATGGGACAGCCCACACACAATCCGGCATATGCGATTTCCAGATAGCGTTCTCCGATATCGTCCTGTACACCATCCTCAAGATGCGCCTGTTTAAACTGGAACTTATTGGAGAATAATCCGGTCTTCATGAATAGTTCCCGTCTTATCAGAAAGTCTGTTTTTGTGAGCTGCTTTTTTATGTACTGGGAAAAGGCTTTTTTCTCCTCAGCTTTATAGTTATCGGACATCAGCCAGCAAAACCATTTGTATGAGACAGGGATGATACAGGTCTCCGGAATCAGGATGCTTTCATGTTTCAGTTTCTGGATTTTCGGGAACCAGAACGATAATTCATTTTCATTAAAAAAACAGGACTGGTACTGCTCTTTTTTCATGGCTTCTATCTCTTCTTTGGTTGGCGGTGTGTAATCTATCAATTTCTTCATTTGGACACCTCATTCTGGCTGGCTATGTAATACTTGGCAAAGCGTTTTGCCTGATAGTCTGTAATAGAGTGGACGTTGTGGACTAACTTCCATTCGGATAATGCTACTTCCCATTCCGGCAGCAGGTAGGAATATTTCATAATGAGTGCTTTTTCCTGTTTTTCTCTGTTACGGAGATATTCCAGTGCCGTGTTCAGATAACGCATGGCATAAGCATAGCTGACTTCTTTCCCTCCGATAAAAAGCCTTCCGACTTTGCGGTTCTGGATGGCATATGTGACCCATATACTGTTTAAAAAAGTCAGATTGATAAATTCATCCTCTTCAACTGCAAAGTTCGCTCTGGCATCCCTTTCGGAATATATTTTCGGAAGGGAAACATAGTAAGTGTAATAAGTCCGTTCTTCTTCTCTTACGTTTCTTACATCGTCACTTAAACTGTATCCGGTATGTTTTCTGAAACTGCTTTTACGCCATTCACCCCAGAACGGGTATTCATAAGTGATAACAGGTACGGTTTCTTTTTCTACCAGATTGACAGAATAAACGGTAGCGTCCTGAATGCGTACATCATGGGTACGGTCATGGTATCCTCTGCCACGGCTATTTCCTTCATCCCTTAAATACTGGATGGTTAATATCTTGTCCTCTTTCTGGATATTGACATTGCATCGTTTGATGATATCGGAAAACAGTCCGAATCTGCTGTCCTCTAAAAGCCCTTCGGTAGCATTAAACAGAATATATTTCCTGTTGCCGGAAAGGAACGGTTCCTCTTTTGGTATCTGCAACATGGATTTTTGATGAATGACTCCCTGTAGGATAGCATAGACAAAATATCTGCTTGCCACTTCCTCTTTCTTCGGTGCTTTTATCTTTTCCTCTGCCTTTTCTTCATACTGGTACTCTTTTCTCCCTGGTGTGTAGTAGATGTTTTCATCCTCGATATTGACCCTGTCTGCATCCGTCCAGCCAATATAGACGTTTTCTCCATTCCGTATCAGAATTCCAATCATGTTCCCATGATAGATTTCATATTCTTCCAGCATGTTTTTGTGTTTGTCACTGGGTACATAGGTCGTTCCTGTCCGGCTTAACTGGATAAGGCTGATACTTTTTTCTCCCGGTGCAAAGAACTCTGCTGCATAATCACAGGACTGCAAATAGTGTTCAAACAAGCCAGTGCTTTCTTCCCCTATGTCATAAATACTTACCATACGAGCCAGTTCTTCATCCAGATACCGGATTTTCTGATGGAGCACCACAGGTTCCTCGATGGCAGCAGCCCTTCCGGAGCGAAGTTTTGTAAAGGTAATCGTCTCCCCATTAAAACACTGAATGGCGTAAAGCTCCGTATCCAGTACGAAAAGCTGATTTTTCAACTGCTCAATCTGCTGGTCCAAGGCTTCCTTTGCCTGACGGATAAGGTCCTGTTTTTCCTTGTATTTCGCTTCGATTTCCCGTTTTATTTTTTCCAGTTCCTCTTTCTGCTGCCGTTCCAGTTCCTTTCTCTGTTCTTGCATGGATTGTAACTGCTGTTCTTTCTCTACGAGGGATGCTTTGGTTTCCTTTATTGTGATTTGCTCTTCCGGATTTGCAAGGTCCGTTTCCTTTCCGGTCAGCTTTTTCATTTCAGCAAGGCTAAGTTCCGAGTAATCCGTGTATTCCCGGATATCCAGATACTCTTTTGGTATCACATAGGCGTTCTTCCCAAGCCTTATGATTCCGTAGGTCTCTTCCAGAACGACAAGGTCAAAGGGGATTTCAAATTCATCTGCATACTGGCATAAACGCAAGAATTCCTTTGCTTTTCGGCTATTATCTGTTTTCATTTTCAAAAAAGAATCTATTTCCTCTTTCTCATAGAGATTTGATAAAATGTTCTGTTTTCGAAAATCGAGAGGAAGGGTTTCTTCTATTCTGCTTTTATATCCCCAGCATTTTCCTTCATTCTGAACCCAGTCAAAAAACTGGTCCGGATTCTTTATTGTTGCCTTTCCAATTGCCATATAAATCTTCCTTCCCTCATTCTTTTTCAAAAAGATTGCATCCGCTGATGGAATGATGAATCATGCCTTTTTTGTTTACCCTTTTCTCTTCCCAAGGCTCCAGATACACAATATTTCCACTCATGCTGCAAATCCCCCATCGGACCCCATTTGGCAAGCCTTCTTTTTCCTTACATCTTGGACACTCCGGACAGATATAATACTCTCTTTCTGACAACGGTTTATATTTTTCTTCCGACATATACTGCATCCTCTTCTTCTTTCAGTATGGTATAACCACTATATAGATACGGTTTCAACATGGCAAAAGATATCCGGTAGATTTCCATGTCCATGTGTTCCCTTTGTAAGTCCTCATAGCCAGCTAAAAACGCCTGTAGCATCCGTTTATCTTCTTCCCTGTATGAAAGGGAATTTTCCCCCCTTAACCACCCTTTGATATAAGTCTTTGGCATCACAATGATGCGGTCCATCAGGGAACGGGTCTCCAGTGCCTGTTTCTGGTCTGTCTGCCTTTTTAGTAGTTTTTCAGATAACTGTAACAGGATTTCATATTCTGGCTCATTTTTAAAGGATTCTATTTTTTCGGTAAATGCTTTTTCGTACTCTTCTTTTCTCACTGTATTTCTTTCCCCCTAAAAATGCAATCATTTAATTTTTTTATACAACTTTTTTTACATAAAACAAACATTTTTTTGAACTTTGACGTTTACACAAAACGGAAAGACCCAAGGCACATTCTGCTCCTCTTCTTTCCCGACAGGATTCACATTGATTTTTGATTTTTACCGTGTCATGTCTTGTTTTTCCCATATTTGATTCCCCACTATTTATTATCTATAGATATAGTTTACATGTTTTTATAACATAAGTCAAGGCTTATGTTATACCATTTCCCACAAAAAAACCACGCCCGAAATGAGCATGGCTTTTCTTGTTTTTTCTATGTTTTTACGGATGTTTTCCTGTCCTATTTGAATCCGTCTCTTATGCAGTTTCCTATCAGACCGGAAGAGGAATAACCTGTATATATCCTGGTTTTTGTGATTCTTTCTGTTTTAAAGTGAGAATGATTTTTCCGTCTTTATCATATCCCCGAAAGCAGAGCGATATTCTTCCAAGCTCCATATCCTCTTTTCTGCTTTGAAAATCTATGACATTATTCATTGGGGGTCCTCTTTTCTGCTTTGTTGTTTGGTGATGCATACTATATCACCATTCTTTTTTACTGTCAATCCTCTATCCACTATCAGTTGACACTCCCCACAGCTAAAGCAAGATGTTTTACGACATATTGGGTACATATTATCTGCTGCCACCACGCTGTTCTGGCTTTTTTGCCAAACATTCAACTTTTATCCAGGGAGTTTCGCTTTCTGATTGCTCTATTTATTCTATCTGTTCTACTTTTATTATCTGCATTCCATTTCCAAGAGCATTCTGCCCTTTTGATGCTCCCCATCCAGATAGTTGATTACATCTTCAAAATTTTTCTGCAATGCATTGATTGAAATAATGCATCTGCATTTGTATATTCTTTTCTCTATGTCAATCTGATGTGTGAGAAAGTACAAATTACAGTTTAAATGATTCAGTACCCTCAGTCCCCCATCTGTCAGTTCTTTTTTCCTTAACAGGCTTTTGACCATGATAAGGACATTTCTATCGTCTACCTGTATGAAAGAAATCTCTTTTTGTGGAGATACGTCATTGTAGAGATAGATAAGATGTTCTTCCTCATTTACCTTATATATCCATCCGGGATAACGCTGTTTCAATTTTTGTGTGATTTCCGTAGTCCAATTCGTAGTTTCTATGGCGCATCCCTTTCCTTTATTTTTCATAGTTTGTATTCCTCTCATTTTATTCTAAAGAGGAGTGCGATATCCGGCAAGGCAGCAGAGAAAAGGCAAATCTGCTGCCATTGCCATCATCTGGCTTAGTTAATTAAGCCTTATTGTTTTGCTGTGTCATGTTTCCAAAATTAGTATTTCTGTATGAGTTCGCAAGTAATCTGGTAATTCTCCTCATTCATTCTTGTTATTTTTACCAGGCAGAATGTGCCTACTCTCGGAACGTCATTATTGTCGGAACTGAATGCAATTCTCGCATTTCTCAAGTTTGCAAGTTTACAGAAAATGCCGTTTTCATCCACATGTGTAATCTGTGCTTTTACCTTTTCTCCAACAGAAAAACTCTTAAAGTATTTTATATCCGGATTCACTGTTGTATCTTTAGCATTTAACTCTACTGCAATTCCGAGAGGTCTTACATCTCTTCTTGCACCAACTACATTGTCCTCAACGATATTCCCCTGTGCATCCTGGAACGTCCTTTTTAAGCCAGTGATTCTCAGCATAATGCTGTCACCCTCTCGATAAGGACGTAATATCGGATTTCCTGTCACTTCATCACGGGACAGTCTTAACGGTGCGCTTCTAAGGTCAGAATATCTCTGATAGCTGATATCATCAATCAGCAGCGTCTTTTCAATTCCCATAGCTTCTACAATCATGGAATATCTGTTGATGGACATAACTCTTCCTTTTACTTCTCTTCCAAGCCAAGCTACATCAAAGCGTCCTTCCCTGTCACGGCTGAACCATTTGTCACGAATGATGCGTCTCATGGCTCTGGTTCTGGATGCAAGGACCTCACCTGTCTGTTCATCAATCTTCTGTACAATGAAATAAACTTTTGCACCTGTTCTCATGTTAATGAGGAGGTCCATGTAGTTTAACTTGTCGGCAGCAGAGTCACCATAAATAACTGTAGGGAGATTTTCCTTTGCAATAAAATCTGTAAACGGAATCTTGATGGTAAAGTAATCATCATTCTCCATTCTTACAATTGCAGTTGGCATTTCCGGATTTTCCGGGTCTCTGCTTCGTCTCATGGATTTCATGACCTCGCCCCTGAGTACTGAGCCAGAGACAAGGGACATGTTTAACTTCTGGAAGTTCTCATAACGAAGCTGTTCCTCCATGATGAGGTCATCATCTTCATCATCTTCCATTCCCGCATAGCTTTCATGTCTGTAAAGGTCTCTCTTCTCTCTTCGGGTAGCATCAATCCTTCTGCGCTTATCCATCTCTTCCAGAGTTTCTTTGGCAACTTTAGCAGCTTCTTCGCTAAGTTCTTTGAGCACGATGTCATCGGATTCCATGTCATGAAGAGAATTCGCATTCTCTACATTCATATCTTCCAGTGAGTTTACAATTTTCTTTCTAGGCATAGTGTTACCTCTTTTCTTTGTATTTTATTTTTCTTTGTTTCTTAATTCTTTTTTCTTCGTAGTTGTTCTGCTGCCTGTGTTCTTCTGTAGGGTCTTTGCATTATGTCGGAAGCCGGATATCTGCTTGTTTTTTCATGTGAAAGCCCCCTTTCCTCTTTTTGTATATATGATATCTGTCCAGGCATTCGCCTGAGCCAGTTTTTGTTACAGCTCCAACATGGATTCAAACGGGAAATCATCTGGTCTTAGAGTCATTTCCCTGTGCATGATTATCAGACGGAAATAACGCTTCCCAATCTCTTCAAAATACCGTTTCAGTCGTACATGCGGGTAAAAGAGATATTTTATAATGTCTTCATCCGACTGATATTTGGTTTTGTTATCCGGATGCTGGTAAAATCTTAATCCCATCTCTTTTTTGATATCCTTTATGGCTTCCCCCCGCTCTATCTTTTGAATAGCCTGAACGGTTTTTGCCATAGGCAGAGGGAACTGGATGATTTTGTTTTCTGTTCCCGGAAATGGGTTGGTATAAAACATATGGTAGTTTGTCAGCTCTTTCATGACTGCATCCGCTAATTTGGTGTATTCCCCTCCTTCCCAGTAGGGGAAGTCCTGTAAGCAGATATTTTCTGCTGCCACATCATAAACAGGAAGCTCTATCCCTTCACTCTGTAGGTCCTTTCCACTGACTTCGATATCCTGTATGATTGTAGATGCACTGTTCTCTGTGGTCTGTTTCCAGCTGATACGGATAGTTTTCAGCTTATTTAAGGATTCTCGTTTCAAAACCAGGGGGACTCCGTATAAAAATGGTTTGTCCATCGTATCTTTATTTTGGAGTGCCAGGTGATAAGCCTGTTTTGAATGCTCCAGTTCCTGTACCGTACATCCCATTGCATGATTTGTCAGTCTCATCAGCTTTTCATGGTTATCTCCATATACCTCTATATAAGATTCTATATCTCCTTGATAGGGGCTACGATAAATGCTGTGGACATTTAAAATGACTCCGTCCTTTGGCAGAGGAACCGGATACAATTTTTTTAATTCCGATATGTATGCGTTTTGGAACCGTTCTTTCTCACTCTCGGTCAAATTGTCTTTTTGTGTTTTTAACTGTGGCATATGTTTCACCTCTTTTTATCTTTTCTTCTGCTGCTTTCTTTCCTATTGGAATTCCTACAGAGAAAGCAATGCTTTTTACGGTGCATTGGATAAATGCCTTATGGCACATATTTATATTAGTGGCAACAGACAGGGTGCTGATATAATAGGGTGGCTGGCAGCAGAAGTTGATTTAAGTGGGATTTCTGACATTTCTGTACTTATCCAACTGTTAAAATTCTTTGCTTGCTGATTTTGAGATTTTTTGCCGGATTCCCTTCCTTTTCATGTCTGCTGGTCTTTTCAATGTGCTGTTCCCGGACGAAACTGCATTGCTTTCTTTCGATGCAGAAAACATTGTGAAATCATTTTTATTTCGTTTCTTATCCGCAGATACATCTGAAAAGAGCGGGTCAAGTTGTGGTGGGAAGTCTTTATCGGAAACTTCTTCCATCTCTGTCTCTGCTGCTGTTTCCACGCTTTCTGATACTTTCTTTGGTTCTGGTTCGGACGGATTTTCTTCTTCCGGACTGGAAGTGTCTATTTCTGATGTCCTTGTAGTATTGTCTTCTGGTGCGGGAGCATCTATTTTTCTTTCTGACCTTTCCGGTCCTTCCATGTGGTTTTCTTCCGCTTCCGAATCAGGTCCCTTTGTTTTGACCTCCGCAACTTCCGAACCATGTGATACATCGTTTTCTGTTTTCACATTGTCTATTTCGGCAGCAGATGGTTGTGTATCTTCTACTTGGGCTACAGCTTGTGTGTCCTCTGTCTCGGCAGCAGATGGCTTATCAAAGTCTGGTATGACATTGATATCCTCTGGAGCAGTATCCACAACAATATCTATATCTTCCTCATCTTCCATCTCTGTTCCAGTTGCTTCTGGTAAAGAAAACTCAACAGACGAATCAAAGTCTTCAAAATCATCTATATCTCTTTTATCTTCCAGTAGCTCTTGTGATACCACGTTCTGATTTGAGATTGTCGGGAATGGCTGGGAGGAAGAGTTCGATTCGGTGTTCTCCTGTTCCGACTGTTCCGGCGCAAAGTTCTCTGTTAGATTTATTTCATCTACAGACTCTTTTTTTGCTTCTTTCACAGTTTCTAGTGCATCCAGAGATTCAGATGCAGAAAAAGCCTGGTTCATAGCATCTGCTGCGGGTGCTTCCGGGTTTTCCAGAACTTCCGGGTTTTCTACAGCTGGTTCTTCGGACTGTTCTTCCTGTACAGGCTGCACATCATCCTGTTTTTGCAGTTCTTTCAGTCTCTTTTCATTTTCTTCTTCCTCTTTCTGCATTTGGTCTTTATCAGTTTTTGAAAAACGTTTCCTTTTTCGCTCTTTTTCCTCTTTCATTTGTTCCATTCTGCTTTTTAGTGGACTGGCAGTATTGGGAGTGTTTTCCGTTTTTCCTGTATTCGAAGAAGCAGAAAATGCTAAATAGCTGCTTGGGTCTATCTGCTGTGTTCCTTTTTCAGAAGAGGTTGCTTTATCTGTATGGTCATTATCTCCTTTCTTTGCCATGTTCCATCCGGACAGGTTTGCTCTTTGCGGAGTGTTGCTGGAAGCAGAGGATTCTGATGTGTCTGAATTTCCGGATTTTCCTCCCTGAGTGTTTCCTTTTTGATTTTCTTTCCCAGAACCACCTTTTTGAAAGGCTTTGTTTTTCAATCCCGTAATATTGAATCTTTTTACTGTTACTCCAGAATCCGTTTCTTTTTCCGAATCATCTACATCAGCAGAGGGCTGATTCTCGTTATTCGGATTTTCCGTTTCTGACTCAACCATTTTTTCCGATTTTTCGTTTTCTTCGTTTTCTGCATTTTCCGATTCAATAAATTGATTGTCTATCTGCTCCTGTTGTACGCTGAATGGCTCGCCTGTTTTTCTTTCCAAAGCGTTTTTCAGTCTTATGTACTCTTCTCTATAGACATCGTACAGGTAATCCATCAGGCAATAGGTTTTATCATCTTCATGTAAATTCAGATATTCTTTTATGCGACCTCCATCCTCCAGCCATGCATTGACATATTCCAGTTCATTGTCCGGAAGGTCTGGGTATCCCTCTAATTGTCTTCTCCACTCCGGAACATGAATCGTTGGGTTTCGTTCTACGATTTCAGCAGCCATGGGGTGCTCTGTATAAACAAATTTCAAAACCTTCAATGGTCTACATGATTTCATAAGCACGAGAGCTTCATCTGTTGGCATTCTCAGCAGTTCGTCTTTTGTCATTACAGGTCTGCTGGACTCTGACTCAGATGTTCCATAGGATGGGTGGAATTTATTGTCTGTAAGGGAAAGCAATTTTTCCTGTGTACGCTTTCCTTTCGTTAATACCGTCATTTCTCCTAATCGTTTGTAGTAATAATCTACAGTTTTTTCTGAGTCATTACCTCCAAGGTAAATGTTGGTATCGCAGTTGGCTACAATGGTCTCCCACTGATTGTCTTTGTATTTATCCATCAACTGACCGTAGTTCTGAAATATAATTGTGATGTTGATTTTTCGAGAACGTACTGTTGCCAGTTTCTTTCCGAAATCCGGAATAGTTCCTATTGACGGGAACTCATCCATGACCAGATTTACTGGAATGAGTTCTTCACTCTCTCTCACCTGTTTTTTCAGTGAGTCTACATACTGCACTTCCTTAATGAAGAACATACTGAAAAATAAACTCGCTATAAAGTCAAAGGTTGATGTTTGGTCAGACATGATAACAAAGTAAGCACATTTCTCCTTTGATGGAAGCGTTATATCTATTTCATCTGAGGATACAATCCTTTTTGCAGCATTGGTTTGAAATATCTGGAGTCTCATTAATAATCCATTGATTACACTGTCTCGTACTTTCGCTTCTGGTCTCGCATAGAGCAGATACGGTGCTTTTGCCGGATGCTCATTGTCCAGATTTTCAAATTTTCTATCAATCTCTGCTTTGTCTGTCTTTAGCAGGAATTCATATGTCCCGGCAAGTGTTGGCTCTGTTTGACCTGTTGTATCGTACATGACATACAACATGGCAGCAGTTAAAAGTCCCTTTTGGTTATCATCCCAGAAACCATCTGTCTTATCTTCTGTGGTATTTGCCATGATAACCTTTACCAAGGTCTGTACGGCTTCTATCTCTTTATCCTGTTTTCCGTTTTTATCCCGACAGCTTTTTAAGAAATCTATTCCATCTGAGTTTTCGAGATTAACAAGATTTAATACTTTTGTCTTGTATCCTCTCTTCTCTACCATAACGGACAGCATTTCATAAATCTCTCCCTTGGGGTCTGTTACAATAAAGGATTCATTTCTTTTTATAACCTGGAATAGCTCGTTTAATACCTGAGTCGTTGTCTTCCTCGCACCAGAACCACCACATACGACTTTATGGTTATTGATATAGAGGGTCTTTTTGGGGGAACATATCAGTTTTGTTTCTGGGTCTCGACCAAGAATAGCCCCGTTGATGTTTTCTATCTCATCCATTATCAAGGCTTTCGTTTTATCGTTGGCTTGCATGAACCCCCCGGTTCCCATAGTTCCTTTCTCTGAAATATCAAAGTTTCTCTCTTTATCATGCAGAGTCTTTTCCTTATTGATTTTGACATATAGGATTACTGTGTTCGCTGCCACATTAATTAGGAAGGTCACTAAAAACATCCGTATCCATGCATAGTACAGTAAGTAGATTGGATTCCAATTCGAATGGACTTTTCCAGAAGTTAATAAATCAAGGCTCTGTCCGGCTTGACCACATACTACTGTAGATATCAGGAATATAATTCCTACCTGTATCTTTATCTGGTTAGGATGTGCTTTGTAATATATCTTGAGTCGGGTAAACATCTTCCCAAGATTAGTCTCTTCGAAATTTGACATTTTACTATTCCTTTCTCTCATCTTCTCTATTGTTTAGATTACATGAGTGTTATTTATGGTTGGAGGTGGGGCGGGCAGCAGCCATGGTTTGCTTCTCACCAATATTTCAAAGTGGCGGGATGATGGCGTAGATAGAGGACAGGCAGCAGCCTTACTTTTGGCTGTCTTCTGTTTCTGCATTGAATTGCTCATATACATCATAAAAGCCATTTGTGATTTTCTCAAAATCAAATGCAATCACATCCATCCCTTTGGGGGCAAGTTTTTTTACAACTTCTTCTTGAAAATCATAACAGAGGATTTTGTACTGACCGTAATTTTCTGGCATGATATCTTGATTCACGAATTTTTTCAACCTACCTATGTCTCCATCCATAAAAACCAATGAGTAACATCCGTCTTGTGTAGCATCACAGGCTATTGACATTTTGACCTCTTTCGATGCAAGGTCTTCTTTTTTGTAAAATAGCCCTACCAGATAATAATGCCAATTTTTCAAAGCCATCATGTTTAACATGACCTGTCCTTGATAAGATAACGGAAGGTAAAATGTGTGGTCATAATAATTATTGATATTTACCAGATTTTTGCTTGTCCCGTGTCCATGGCGAGGTGTGACATTGCCTTTTACGAAATCAACAACATATTCCATAGACCTTGAAAAAATGATTGCACTTTTTCCGTACCATTCTTTATATAGTTTTCCCCACGGAAGCACATGCATTTGATACTGTAAATTAAAATCCACTGCTGTATACTCTGATGGTCGAACCCACTCCATCATGGAATCCCCCATGTTGTAAATGTTATACAATCCACCACTACTCACCATTGTTCCATGAAATCGTGAACCTTTTCCCTTATCCTCTTTAATCTCTATTGCAGCTCTCGCTTCGAGACTTGTTATAAAGTAAGGTATTCTTTCATCTGTTTCTTCAATAACTTCCATGTTTGAGATTTCTGGTTTCTCTTCATCTGTTACATTAATTCCAGCTTCCATCATCATTATGAGGACTTCTGCTATTCTGTCTATACGTTCTAGTTTTCTTGCACTGACTCTCACTTTTTCATTTGGCTTATATAATTCAGCTCCTTTGAATAAGTCCTGACAGTACTCATTTTTCTTCTTATCAAACATTTTAAATCTGATTCGTTTGATTCCACTTATTGTTTTAATATCAATGTAACCCTTATCTTTTAATTGATTAATAACTTCTCTTTTTCTAATTGGACTCTCCATCATAAGGTCTAATGACTTGTATGGATACTCCCCAGCTATAACCATTGTGCTCAATAGCTTGTGCTTAAATGTTCCGTACTCTATCATAAAAAATCGCCCTCGCTCACAATATATTTAATGGGTATATTTTCATCCTACATAGCACCCTTACATTCCTCACAATAGAATAAATTCAAAAATGTTACCTTACTACATAAATCAAGTAGCATTTCCTTGATTTTTCGCATTAATTTTTCTTTGATTTTCAATGTTTTTTTGATTTTTACCCCCTTATTTTTTTGCTGTATTTTTGTAGGGCAAAAAAGTAAGGGTCTCTCAATCATAAAGTAAGGTAGCGTTTTTACCATAAAAGTAAGGTAGCGTTTTTGCTATTTCTCCCTATTTTTGCTACCTCACTTTGCCATTTTCCCATTCCGGAATCCTTTCGGAAATAAAGGACGGAAATTCCACCATCGGCACAAGAAACAATACCGTATGGTCTCGAAAGTCTGTTGCTGTATGGTGATATAAGCTAGTTCTAAAAGGACCATCATCTATAAAAAAATGATTGTTCAGAGCATCTATAATCCACTTTACATCCAGATTGTCATGGTCTCTTTTTGTCCAATTTGCATGTTCTTTTTTATAACAATGCAAGAATGTAATTGCCACTTTTTCCGTTTTAAGTCTGGGTGGAATATCAATATTCTTTAGCAGTTCTTCCAGCTTATCACAGTAATAAGTGGTATGTTGGTTTGCCTTCCTTTTAGGAACAAGTAAGGGTAAATCAATGGAAATCCAGCTATTTTTAATTGCAATTTTTGATGATTCAACAGGAAAATCCACTTGTTTTATCTCATGGCATTCCTCATTTACCAACTCATTTGCCAGCTCCCGTGTATGGTTTAATGCCTGTTCCAGTAAATATAACGCCCAGGAAAACTGTTCTACATTGTTTTTTTCAATGTTTTTCCCTGTAATCAGGCAAGCAACCGCACGATTAGAAAGCCTTTTTATCTTATCAATCGTATCTTCAATCTCTGCATCTGACATCGTTTTATAAGACTTTTTTGTAGGTATAGGTGGGAGAACTCTTGATTTATCAGGGTTTTTGCTGTCCTCCCCAAAAATATTAAAGTCTCTCATGACCGTTTTTATCCCTCATAATAGTCAATATCAACCAAGTTTTTGCTCTCATAATCCATCTGGCTGCTTGAAAGTTCCTTTACAATAGCAAACAAATGCGGAATTTCCAGCTCTGGCATAGTCTCTAAAACACTCTCATTCGGTACTACGATAATGTATTTGTGCTTGCTTTCTGGGTATTTTTCCTGTTCCTGTTTATAATTATCTTCAAGAACTTTCAGGATTATTTCCTCTCCCCTATTTACTGGAACAATATCGTATAAAATAGTGTTTTTCACATAGGATAATAGTGCTGGCTGAGTAGCTGGCTTCAACCAAAAAGGTGCATCTATGCTTCCTTCTTTAAGAATTGCATCCCCTTTCATATCAAGCAATACCCATAAGCAATTGAGCATTTTGTAGTTGATTTCCCCCCTTGGGTTTGCCACATAGTAACCTTTTTCTTTCTCAAAAATGCAACGTTCAGCTTTTAGTCCTCTCAACACCTTATCTACTGTGCTGTAGTGTTTCTGCGGAAGCATTAAGTACGCCTGTTCTTTCATGAAAGTGCCACATTCTTTGATGTATCTCATAATAACGCTGCCGTGCTCCATTAAATATCTCTGTCCACCAAAATCATTGTACATAAAAATAACTCCTTTGTTTTTTGAATAGTTAATCTACAATATATTTTTATGTATATTATAGATATTCTTTATTATATATACTATTAAAAATATTATATTTATAATATAATGTAATATCTTTACTTTATCATGCTTTTATCTTTATAATAAGCATTCCAATTTCTTTTTCAAATCATATATCTACGACATAAAATCATATATATTATAGATATATAATTTTATGTCATAGTTTTATAGTTGTATGCCGCATTTTTTCCGTTTGATATTATATATTTTTTTATAAATAGTATATATTATTATTCTATATTTTACATTTCTTCAAGCTATCCATCTTTTATTGGCTGCTATTTCATCTGTCTCTGACGTTTCTTTTCATTCGGGTCAGTTGTGTAAAGCAGATGTTCCATTCTCGATGTCTTGGTCGTAATTGGAACTTTTTCTCCATTAGACAACATAGTAATTCTTCCACGTTGTTGTCTCATAATATCTTTGATTTCCTTTTCATTCAGATTGAACAACCTCTGGAATAATTCCGCTTCTTTTTCTCCGGCTTTTAAAAGGAATTTAGTTGCACAGTTATCAATGATGGATTCTCCAAATTTTCCTTTTAATACATCTGCCATATTCTGAGTACTAAAAATGGTAGCACCGCCATATCCTCGAACAATTTTGATAAGTTCGTTTACAAAGGATTCAGCCATTTCATTAATCATGAATTTCCAACCCTCGTCTAAAAATAAAGCATAAAGGTCTACTACATTTTCCTTTATCTTGTCATAACAATACACCAGAGCCAAAAACATGAAGGCTGGCAAGTATCTGTCTCCTGTATAGGAAACATCAAAGGCTATCATTTTATTCTCCAGTGTAATGTTCGTCTGTCCATTCATATTTTTACATGTACCTGTAATAAAAGCTTTTAATACTTCGACTACATTTTCCAATGCCGGAACTCCTATTATCCGGTCATAAAGGTCCTGGATAATAGGCATTTTTTTAACTTTGCCGTCTTTTGTATAGATGGATAAGTTATCATTCGTAATGCCAAAATCACTATATAATTCCATCAGTATTGTTTCTAAAGAACTCTCCTGTGGGGCAGTCATTTTTTCATCACGCAGCAAAAGCTGAATAAAAGTAATTACTTGTGTAATTTGCTGCTGTAATTTGCTTCGAGCAGTAACCTCCGCTTCTGCCAGAATAGCTGCATCTATTGTTGCTTCGGCATGGATTTCCATAATATTCAAACAGATATCAGAACCAGGAGAAAGATTGATGTAGAGACCGTTCATATCCTCTATTGCAGCTTTATACTCATGTCCCTTAACAGGAAGAATGAATAAAACCCCTACATCATTCAGTCTGAATCGTCTGCTCAACATTAGGTTTAGATATGTCTTACCACTACCAGACGGACCAAAAATACCAATATTGGCATTGTTATAGCGTTTCGTATTAAAGTTATTATATACAGCTAATGTGTTGCCTACCATTCCAAGAACGAATCCGTTATCATCATTAATGCGAAGTTCGTTAAATGGATACAGGGATGCAACAGATTCTGTCAGCAAGTTTCTCTGGAATTTTGAGAAGAGATGCTTATTGGTATAAAGGATTGGCAGTGCCATTTTATAGGCTTCTTCACATTCCAGCAAAACAGGCAGTGTCTTAATTCCTACTGACTTTAATCGTTCTGTAACGATACCTTTTCGTTTCTTCATTCGCTCCAGGCTGACATCCCAAATCGTCAGCATTGTCACACCGTAGAAAAGTTCCTGTCCCGCCCTTAACGCTTCACTTATGAACATTCCGGCATAAAGGCTGTCTTCTGCATCTCTTCTATCCTCTTCCTGTTTGTCATGCAAACTGGCTTTTCCTCTTGCAAGTGCTAATTCAGTCTGTGTTCTTTCAGAATCCAGCTTGTGGAAAAACATATCTACATCAACGCCTTCTCCAAAATCAAAGATATTGACCCAGTTGGCATAAGCATTTGTCGGATAAGAGTCATTTCTGATAAAAATAAAAGAGTAACATATTCCATCAACAATGGCATAAGAAGGATGTTTAAAGTCAATCCCTCTCGGAGATATTGTTAAATTCAACTCCGGATTCACAGCACTCAATAATAGCGCATCTGGTTTTTCCATAGAGTGGACAAAACGAATATCATGTATTAGCCTTTCTTTCCTTTTTTTTATGGTTTCTGTAAAAGATGACTGTTTGCAAATGAACCTATAAAGAAACTCTTCCAAAAATTGAGTTTCATCATCATGCTCTACAATTGGATTTCCCATAGCATGAAAATATTCTCTGATTGTCCTCGTTGCAGTAACCATATCATCAAAAATCTGACCTTCATCACTGGATTTTTTATATCCGTCATATATATTCCCTTCATATTCAATAATGATGAAAAATCGTCTTGATGATGTTTCTGACTGTGAAAGTCCTTCGACCAACTCCATATAGTCTTTTTTTCCTCGAAGAACCATAGGGTCCTTCTCGTTGGCAGTCTTTTCATTTAACTGTTCTGTCAAAGATGTTAGGTCTGTTTTTTCCGTGATAACCTTTAACTGGAATGAAATTGGAGCAACTTTAATCCAGCGAGAAAAAGATTCTATTGTCTGGTTTTGGTCTTTAGGTTTTTTCAAGTCAAAGTTTTGTGGACTTACCTCAAGTATTTTTACATATCGTCCATCTTTCAGTTTCAGCATACCGTAAACAATTTTCTCAAACGGAAGCCAGTCTTGTGTTGCATTGATATGTTTATTAACCTTTGCTTTCTTTATTTTTGGATGTTTTCCCTTTATCGAACGCCCCGATAATCTTTGAGAAGTTACTTTGTCTTCCTGTACTGGAATCTCTATTCGTAAGTGCTTCGACATCTCGTATACCCACCTTTCGCATATGATATCTGTACTTATTGGATATGATTTTAATAAGATATTTTATAAAGGATAAAATAAAAAACGATACCCTTTCTCCATTTACACCTCTTACGAACAAAAATACAATTCCAGCAAACGTAACAATCAAAGCTACGATTCTAAACTGAAAGGTAAATGGAATCTTCATAAGAAAATATTCAAAAATAAAACCCACAACAATTCCTTCAATTAAATTAGGAATTGGAATGCTTCTCCATTTTCCTGGGTTTCTATAATTGATAGGGATTTTGTATACCCTTTTCTGCTCTTCTTCCATAGAATATTCTCCTTTCCTTTGCTATCTTATGTAGTACATATTATCTCCATATAATCCAAAAATTTTATATCCGGCATCATATAACCAGCTACCTCCACTATGCCAATTTTTATAGTGATAGGATTTTGAAACAAAGAAGAAAACATCTTTATTGTATAAAGAACATTTTGTTCCACTTATTCCCTCTTTTACAAGTTCTATTTGGTCCGCTGTAGGAGTCCTTTTATGATAAGCACCAGAACCATATGCTTCAAATTGCCTTGGTGCAGTTAATACTGCAACAGGGTCATTCGGGAATTCTGGACTCAAACATCTGTTTTTTATACATTCTGCCACCGCAATCGTTCCTTCAACATTTGTAGAGCACTCCTGGTAGACAACCTGAGAAATAAAATACCATTTATCTCCTGTATACTCGTAAGAAGGAGCTTTACTGTATATCATAATTTCATCAGTATAAAGATTATCCTGTTCCATTTCAGACGGTCTGTATCTTTTGTAAGTTGGAAATCCGCTATACCCCGGTGCTACAACAACCGTTCCGCTACTAGAGCAATGTATCCATGTATCATTTCCCATGTAGATGCCAGTATGTCGTGAATCACCTTGATATTTTAACCCTATATCCCCTGGCTGTAATTCATCTTTTGTTATATACTGCAATTTACTAATGGAACCTGTACTTGTTAATGAACCATCAAGGTTTCCTCCATTAAATCCAGCCGTAGCAAAAACCCATTGTACATATCCAGAACAATCCAATCCGGCTTTTCGCCTTCCTTTATGGTCGGGTTCCACGGTGCTCCACCAGTTATCATTCCATCCTGTATTATGTGGCTTTCCTCCATAATAATAGGGGACCATACCAACCAGCGATAATGCGGTTTTAATAACTTGTTTTCTATTTCCCGATAAGTCTGCCGGAAGAGATGCCATATACTCTTCTATCTGCTCTTTCGTTAATCCATTAGTAGCATATTCGACATGTGCTGTTGTAAGAATTGTATTTACCAATCCTTCCATCATCTTCATTCTCATTTCTACCATTTGTCGGTTTGTTGTTTCATAATTTTCCTGATACTTTGCTTCTGGGTCAACGTCAAACATTTCATATACTTCTTCATTTTGATATGGAGTCATTGTGATTTCTCCATATGTTACAGTTCTTTTAGTGGGATAAACCCGTATTTCTGCTGGTTCTCCAACTACAGGACCGAGAACATATCGTCCAGATAATTCTCCATTATCACTACAACTATCATCATAATGGTCAATTAAGGTAGCATCTACATAATTAGTAACCATCTCCCCATCCGGGTCACTAATCCAATATCCAGTGCCATCTTCTCTTCTGTCAACTTCTGATGTTTTTTCGTATATCGTAAAAGTACTTTTATCATGGTCTGTATTTCCTTCTTCATCTGTATCCTCATCCTGGCAGATAGTCACTTCCATTGGTTCATATGCATAAATAGGCAAAGAATCATATACCTCTTTTGTCTCAGCCACATCACTCAATTCATAAGTGATTTTTAACTTGCTTCTAAATTTTTCTTTAAATTCACTAACTGTAACATTCTGAAAATCTGTAGACACGGAATATGTCGCTATAATAAAGGCATAATTGGCAGAGTTATAAATACCACCTTGTCCGCTAAATGAGTCCATAGTTGCTTCATAGTCATATCCTTTCTCCTCACAAAGTTTTCTAATATCCTCTGTGGCTTCTTCATAAGATGCTTCCAACATCTCATCAATAATATCAATACAATATTGAGTAGCTTCCTCTAAGGTCTCAACCATCTCTTCTTCTTGGACATTGCTACCTCCCGTAAAGAAATCAATCATATTTTTTACTACACTTTTTATTTTTTCATAAATTCCATGAATGATTCCTAGTGTCGTTGCTACAGGTTTTGTGATAATATTGGGAACTAATTCTTCTACGATTCCTCCTATAAGAAGAAGACCTATGATAGAAATAACCAGTAACCATTTCATTATTTTAGGCAAAATAGCACCCACAGCTGCGCCAATAACCGTTCCAACTGGTCCAGCAGCACTTCCAGCACTTGCACCAGCAGACACACCAGAAGCTGCACCTGCACCAGCACTGGTTGCACTTGATGCTGCACTGGCTGCACTTGATGCTGCACTGGTTGCTCCACTTGTTGCTGTACTACTTGCACTCCTGGCTGCGTTAGCTGCATTATTCATATTCGCACTTGCTTCTGCGTTTGCCTTGCTAACAGCTCCGTTCCCTGTGCTTAAAGCATCGGAATTAATTTGAGGACTATTTGTATTTTGTGAAGCACCACCATGTTCTGATGTTGCCCCGGAACCTCTCTGGTTATTTTCTGGTGACTCAGCTTTTTTTGCCGAGTCACCAGAATTACTAGACTCATTTTCTTGTCCGGGAGTATTTTCAGAACCGTCTTTACTTTTTTTATCGGAAATTCTATTTGCTATATCTAAGCCTTTACTAGCAAGATTTCCAGCTTCATTTAAACCACTTTCTAGGGTTTCTCCAGTTTCTGTTTTATCTAAATTATCTCCCATTGTTTACCTCATAATATGTAGAAGAACTAATATTTTTTTTAGTACCCTTTCTTTCTTCCACCTCTGGCTCCCCGATTATCTTTTGGATTTGATTTGTTCCCAGAAAAAGGATTGCTTCGTGGGTTGCTATTGGTTTCTGCCTTTGAATGATTTTCTCTAGTTGCTGCCCTACTATTTCCCTTCGTTGACTTTAACCATGTTTTTTGACCTCCGGCAGATTCAACCCGTGCGAATGAGCCAGATGTAGCATATGCGCCAATTTCGCTTGCATAACTTTCCCTCTGAATTATTCCATCTCCGTTGGTTTTATCAACCTTGATAGAATCCTTTGTAATATACGCCTTCTCGACATTGCTATTCTTTAATTCAGGCATGTATTCCTGTGCGATTTTTGCAGCCTGTTGTCCTGAGAACGAATACTCTTTATTCATAAGAGTTTCTACACTCTCGCTGAAATTACGAGGACCGTTTGCAGCACCTGATGTAAAGTTAGTGTAATCTGTTTTTTCTCCGTATTTTCTCTCATCACCCATATTATCTTTGTCCAAAGAATCTTTTGAGTAGTTATCAAAATACATTTCTTTACCCTCATCAGAAAATCCACCATAAGATTTAGAAGCAAATTCTGGATTGGAATAATGTTCTGCAATCTGTTCACCTGTCGCACTACCACCAGTAAATTGATTGTTATAAACTCCTGGGTCAGTCTCACTTTCAATCCATCCAGCTTTCTCCATATTAACAGCGTTTCCGGAAATATCTGTAAAGCCTTTATCTTGACTATACTGAATATTATCCGCATAGTCGGAAGGAGAAACTGTCTTTTCACTCATTATACTTTGCATTTCATCAGCTGATATATAGTTCCCATCAGCGGTTCGGTAAGAATCCTGATAATGTGCATCTGAAACAATTTCTCCCTTGCTGTTTATAAATTCTCCTGACAGATTTTCGTATCCATTTCCATTGTCACCTGTTGTAACATATCCTGTACTGTTGACTTCGCTGATAGCATTTCCATCATTATCAACCAAAACTTCTCCCGCATATGAATATCCATCCGGAAGTGGATATCTTTCATCTGTATTTATATCAGCACGATAAAGTCCACCATCAGCAAATTCACCTATTAATGTATCATCTGTTATATTATCTGCATGTTCATCATCGAATTTAGAAAGCCTTGCCATTTCAAAACCATCTTTATCTTTTATAATCACACCATCTCCAGACGGGTCCGCTGAAACAGTAGCTCCATCGAGGTCTTCTTGCGAGAACTTTCCAGATGCAGAGATAACATTATCACTTCCTCCGAGGTTTTCCTCGGCAAATTCATTAAATGTTGTTTTTCCATTATTAATATCATCATATTTGAATGGAGAACCTGTATCCTGTACAAAACCTTGCATATCTCCATAAGAAGCCCTTTTACTAGCTCCATTTGGTGCTTCTTTCGTAAATGAAATGGTTGCATCATTTCCATTTGCATCTTTATAGTGAGCAATAAACTCACCATTGTCTGAAATTTTTGCAGATGTAATGTTTTTTCCTTTTACAATATTTGCAGCTCCATTTTTAACCGCTTCAACAGCTGCAATTCCCTGATATTGACTGCCATTTTTTTGCATTTTTTGCGAAACCATATCTGCATCTTCTCTTTTTGCCGCTTTTGCACTAAATGCATTAGACTTGCCAAATGTTTTTCCAGCAAATGCCTGGATTCCTTTTACACCCCTAGATGTTCCTCTTGCAATAGTGCGTATTCCCATTCCGGTAGCCAGAAGTGTTGCTCCGATTCCTGATGATAATTGTGCTGTGGTTAATCCTAATGTAGCAATGTGCGAATCTATTTTTTGGGCGGTCTTTAAAAAAGCCACAGCAAGAAAGCACCATAAAAGCCCACTTCCCACTGTATGTCCATTTACTTCATATTCCGTTGCAGACATTGCTCCATTTAGAATTGCTCCTCTAAAAACCATGACAAACCAAACATTTAATACCAATATCATCAATTCAGATACCAACATGCGTAACCATGATTTCGTAATTGAAGAAGTGTCTCGGCTCACTAATGGGACCGCAGCCAAAGGCATTGTATAATACATAATTCCCAAAACCACATAACGTTCAGCAATTTCTAATAATAATTTAAAATAATTCCATACAATTGCAACAGTCATAATAAATGTAATCAGAAACGAAGCCAGCGAAGGCATCCCATCTGATGGATTAAATAAATCTTCAAGTCTTCCGTTGAGTTCCATTTCTTCTTTTTTGCCAGATACTGCACTCGCAACTTTTTCAAGTGTAGTTGAACCTATTGCATCTAAATTTTCCGCTCCCTCTCCAGAAAGTATTGACCAATACACTGTATCTGCAAATTCAAAGATATATTTTACTAATATTGGCAAAGTCGTTATTACTACAAGTGCAAAAATCGAACGTAGTATTAATATTGCTGGATTTTCATATGATTTAGATAATGTCATAAAGCTATTTTGAAAAATTTTAAAAATACACAATGCTAAAACCATCGCAAATGAAACAGAAACAATTATGTCCCATGTCCCATTAAGTGCTGGAAAATATTGGTCCATTGTTATTAATCTTGGAGAAAAAGCATACAACATACCCGCATCGAATTTATCTAGTGTTGCAATAACTGCGCCTTGGAGCCACGTTAATAGGCTTTCCCATATAAAATTCAGCATAAAAGCTCCTTTCTTCTTGTTTAAAAAAAGGACACATTTTTACAAATGCGCCCTTTTTTATGTATAACCATGATATTCCGTTCACAACTGCTTTTTTATTAGCTTCCTGGCTTGATATTTTGCAGCTGGTCTGCTCCAGTTCCAGTTGCTGAACTGCCGAGCATTTCTCTTCCCTTGATGAGAATAAACGGAAACACAGAAATGATAATCCAGCCAACAGCAATTCTGATGAGCCATCTTTTTGCTGATGCAGCGGATTTCTCATCCGAAGACATCATGAAAACAATACCAGCAGCTCCACCAAATATTAAAGCACATATATTTACAATTGGGATAAAAGAATTATATGCGTTCGTTAACTGGGTGGCGAGTTCGTCAAACAAACCATCTGCAAATACTGGCATAATATTGCAAACGCAGACAAGAGCCATGAGCATTATCATAATGCTTTTTCTTTCGAAAACAGAACTCATTGTTTCTTTTGCGCTGCAACACAAACTAAATGCCTTCATCTGCATTGCTTCCTTTTTCATCTGTTCTACCTCCTATCCAAAATTACAGTAAACCTGTATTTTCATTATAAAGAATTTGTCTTTAAATGTCAATATATCTTAGTCATTCAAAAGTCATGTGGAGGTAATATTTTCAGTTCTGTCTATTCTTGCTTTTATTTGATATTCAGCGAAATATAATGCTATATCAGACGGAACGGTATCCCACAATATATCTGCCACGATATGTATTGCTTCATTCTTTTTTTGCAAAATATTTTGTTTCGATGTTTTATTCATTTTTGCAATAGTTTCATATGTATAAAAATCTTTTAATAAAAAACGATATTGCAAAATTTTATAGTAGATTTGACCATGTTTTGGATATGTCTTTATTTTTCTAACAGCTTCTTCTATCTGTTCCTTGCAATATATATTTATATTTCTATATTTGTCATTATTGTTCAAAACTTGAAAATCAGATTTTTCCGTTTGATGTAACATTATCCCAGAAGCATTATCCGCATGGAACTTTAATTCTCTGTATTTTTCTAGTAGTTTTTCCGTTAGTTCATATTTATTGGTTATCTCAGAAAGATATTTTCCAGGAACTTCACTTTTAATTTGCGAATTTTCTTTTTCTATTCTATCAATATCTTTTTCTTTTAAATATATCATTTATGTTGCTCCTTTCATTCCCTTTTGTAAAATTATATCATATAATACACAAAAAAACAGAGGTGTATCAATCTGATACACCTCTGTTTTTTTCATTTTGATTGAACTACTGCCATATTTAAAAGCCAATCATCATCTCCATCATCCACATCATCTTCAACAGCTTCATCTATATCTGTCACAGTTTTTTCTTCCAGCCTTTCTTCGCTTTTCAGTATGGTTTCTTTGGCATCAGATAAATCATCCATAGCATGTGTTTTTTCACTTTCATATGAAAAATCCTCTTTTTCATGTTCAATCATGGATTCTTTTTTACTTGTTTTTTCTTTGCTTTTCTTCGAATCCTTTTTAGTCTGTTCTATCTCCGCTAAGAAATCCTTTATAAAAGCAAGCTGGTCACAACTATAATTTTCGATGATTTTTTCAGATTCACTCTTGCTAATACCGAATTTTTCTAAGAAGTTACTTGTTCTTGATAAATCAATGATTCTTTTCTCGTCTGGAAAAAAAGTCAATTTATATTCTTCTGAATACTCGGAATACCAAAGCAATAAAGCAATTAAAAAAGTGGATTGTTTTTTGTTAAAACTTCTAATAAATTCATAGGCTTTTCTCGAATTTTCATCCATTAAATCAAAACGAAATGCTGCAATCTTAATATCCGTTTCTTTTTTACCAGACATTTAGCCACCTCTTATTCCACAGTATTTAATATTTCAGAATCCAACTCTCTCCAAAACTCATTGACAGCTTTACTTTTAATATGATACAAAGCCAAGGCTGCGACCAACTCGTACCCTGTTGCATTCGCTTTGCTATCTTTTATAGCAAGGCGTTCCACAAACCCCAGTTCTTTTGACACCCTTTCAATCTCTTCGTCAAGAATAAGAGACCCACCACCAAGAGTAATGACCTTTGCCAAACGAAACTCAACACCCTCTGTCATCATTCTTGAAAAGATATTCTTAGTCCAATCATATGCTAACTCCTTAATTCTTTCAATATGACGCTCAGACAAATTGCCTTTTTTCATCATTGCATCTTTGATGTTTTTTGCTTCGAATCTAATCCCCGTTTCATTAGTCATAGTGTTTGCTATTGTAGAGAACATCTTATTAACACCATCATTGTAACTAAGTGGAGTACCATCAATCTGTCCCGTAGTCATATGGATTACATCTGTTGTTCCCCCGCCGATATCTACAAGATAGACTTCGTCCAAATCACGATGCAGATGCGGATACTGTGCAGCAGCTCCCCAACACTGCGCTGTAACAATAACATGAGCAATACTAAAACGGAAATCATATTTATTTTCTCCGTAACAATATGTATAGGTGAGATTCTTTCCTCTTTCCATATAATAATGGGAATAATTATCAATGTTTTTCTGGTTGTACATTCCTGGTGGCATCCCAATGGCTAAATCAATTTCGTCACCATTCAAAGAAATCCCTCGTGCAACAGCTTCTCTGGCAATAGCCATCAAACTGATAATAAACATCTCCTCTGACTCTGTTTTGTTATAGCTTAAATTAAATGGTTTGTTTTCAAAAGTATAATACACAGGTTCGCCATATTTGTCGGTAAAAACAATATATTCGCTAGATAACTTATTGACTACTTTTACTTTCTGAAACCCGCTAGAAAAGGTTTTGTGGCGGGTTTTAGTGTCGTGATTTCCTACATCAATGCCGATAATTCCTAAAAGTTTTCTTTCATTTCCTGTGAATTCGCTTAACGCTTTCATTTGATGAACCTCCTAATTAAAATATTATTTGACATTCCCCATTATACATCACGTTTGATTTTAAGTCAATAATATTATTGTTTTTTAATAATTATATTCATTATATATTAAATTATATATAATATCATTAAAGTAATATATACTTTTAATTGTTTTATCTTATATATTTTTTATAAAATCATGCTTTTTGTGATTTTTAAATATTTTTCATTTACATATCCCATATATGTATAAATTTTTATATATGATTATTTTTTGCTATATTATATTTGTTTTAATTTATATTATATATTTTTATTCATTATATTATAGATTATTCTTTTTTTCATTAAAAAGTGTTATTTTTTTATTGACATATTTTTTTGTTTTTCCTATAATCAAATTAGCCAATAACACTTTTAAAAGAAAGGACGTATACTATGGGGAAAATAATTGGAATTTATAACCAAAAAGGAGGTAGTGGGAAAACTTCCGCTTCAATAAACTTGAGTTCTTTTTTGGAAGAACAAGGAGCTGATGTTCTTACAATTGATTTAGATTCCGGACAGTGCAATTTCACAGAAGCATTTTTACCAGAAGAATCAGAGCAATATGCTGATGGAGATGAAAATTTGAAGCAACTTTCAGATTTACTATTAAACAATAAGTTAGCTACTACGGATTCTATTTATCCTGTTCGAATTTTGTTAAATGCAAAATCCAAGCCAAAACATGTTCATATCGACATGATTCCTTCTTTCAGGGGAGAAAAAAAGAAATTCTTCTCTTCCCCATATCTTTTGAAAGAACGATTGGCTGAGTTGAAAAATGATTATGATTATATAATCTTAGACTTCCCGCCTGAAAGCCCTTATGCCGATATTGATTCTAAAGAGTATAATTTGGTAAGTTTAGGTTTATGTGCAGTAAATGAGATATTGGTTCCGTGTTCAACTGATAAGGATAGTCTTTCTGGTTTTTTTTCGCTGTCAGAACACATAAATATGGTACATGCAGAATTTAATCCAGGACTATACAGAACTTCATTTTTTATCAATAGTTACAGTAAAAATTTCTTGGCAGATAGAGAATTTCTTGAGTATTGTGAAACTTTAAAGCCTGCATATTCCGGAATATATATTCCGCTCTCAGGAATATTAAAAACAAGCCGTATGATGCAGCGTCCGCTTGCATGGTATAATAGCAATTCATCCGTTGCCTTGGCATACAAGGCACTTACTGAATATATAATGCAATAGCAGAAAGGAGTCTGGAACACATGGCGAAAGGTAATTATTTCTCCACTTTAGATAAAAAGAAAAACAATGCAATGCAAAACATCTCATCCTGTTCGACAGTCCTGATTGATGCCAGCTTGATTGATGAATCCGAAATGAATCCAGATATTTTCTCAAACGATGAGGAAAGCATAATAGGTTTATCCGAATATATGAAAGAAGTTGGTGTGCATGAGCCAATTGCTTGTTTTCAAAAAGAAGACGGAAGATACGAAATTATATCCGGACACAGAAGATTTAAAGCCCGTTTGCTTAAAGGTGATACAAAAATAGATGTCATTATAACACCACCGCCACAGACAATAGGTGATAATGTTTACCAGTTGATTTTTGACAACATTCATGCAAGGCAGTTGAAACCAATGGATTTAGCAAGAGCGTTAGATGCTATGAAAACAAAATGGGTTCCTGAGCAGAGAGAAAAAGGTCTTACCGGAGATACCAAAGAAATCCTTGCCAACAAATTTAAAATGTCTACCGCTAAAGTTAGTAGATATTTACGTTTGTTAAAATTAGCACCAGAAACCCAGAACAAAGTTCAAAAAGGCGTTTTATCAGTCGAAGCAGCTTTGGTTCTTACTTTAGAAGACAATCTTGTTGATGGTTTAGAGGATTATGTGAATACTACAATAGATAAAGCAATTGCAGAACACGATGAGACCTCGCCAATTTCAAGAGCAGAAGTAAATAAAATAATTTCTTCGTTCAAAAGAGCGAAACATTCTGCCTTCGATAGCAACAGCCAACAAGAAAAGAAAAAAATAACAAGAAAAAAATTCGAAAAGGAATTAGAATCTTTTCACGAAGTTATTAACACAGAATTCAGCCAGAAATTGAAATTAAATACAGAAGATATAAAAAAGCTGGAAATTCTACAAGAGGATATATCGGTTTTGATACATAAGTATAAAAATAATCCGTGAAAAAGCGTATCAATCTGATACACCTTTTCACGGATTGTATATGCAACCGTTTTATTTATAACAGACAATTTTGTGTTTACTATTTGTTGGCAAAAAAACTAGGGTGTATCAGATTGATACACCCTAGTTTTTTATACTTGTTAATTTACCTTTAAAGAAAATTCGTTTTTTATAACACCATCAACAATAAAATAGTACTCAACTTCGCTATCGGAATCAGCTGTGAAACCATTATTAATGTAAGTCAACACATCATTTTCATTCATAGAAGTGTTTCCAGAATAACAATGTGTCACTCTCTTTGTTCCTCGCTGAAAATATCGTATTTCATGTAAATAGCGAGATGGTGCTGCTTTCAGCAACACTATTTTTTTATTCCACTTTATATTTTGCGGTGTTTTATTTAGAGCTTCTTCTTTATTCTCCGCATATACTTTTTGGTATCCATAACGAAGATATACATTTGTGTAAATTCTTTTTTTCTTAACTGCCATTCCTATGGAATCTTTGTCTTCTTGCGAAAGAGCATCTAACGCATTTTCAATGTCTAATTCGCAAATTCCAATATCCATATTCAAATCTTCCTTTTTTATCCCAAACGCCTTTTCAAACATCTGTGACAAAATATTTTCATCGTATAATTCTTTGATTTTCTCTTTTTCCATCAATGCTCCTCCACATTTTTATAAACAGAAACATAATGGTCATCAAGTCCTTTGTCTTTTTCATCCCAAATTATACGTTTTAGAGTAAACCCCTTTTTAATGATTAGTTCATAAGTGCTTTTTAACGCTTGGAATACTTTCTCATTTGTCAAATAATCCATATCATATGCGTTGTAAATCGTTTTTACTCCAATCTCTTTCAAGAAATCCAATTCGACTTCCAATTGATTTTGGCACGAAACGCCGGGAACAGCAATGACTGGATATTTTGTTATGCTAAAGAAAATATCTGCCTTTAAGGGTCCTTCCGTCAAAACAATTCCATTATCATGGGACAACTTAGGTATATATTTCCCATCCTTAAACAAGAAATCACATGCATAATGTATTGAGCCAGGAACGCCAACTCCGTCTTTTCTTCCTCGTGACGAAAGCCATGTAAACTTCTTTTCGCCTTCCTTCAATCGTGAATTATCTTTTCGTATTTGAAATCCACATATCAGGTTATGATGATTAATAATAGGAATCATAAATCCACGTTTAAGTTGTGCGAGTTCCCATTTTTCATTTTTATTTCGGAAAAACCCAGGAATGCCATCTACATACAGTCCTTCTTCCATTAGCTTTAATGGGATTTCTTGGAAACCGCTTATTGGATATGAACGATATTTTCTTGCTTTAATAACGTTATCATCCAACCCTCTCCTGATTAAGTCCTTATAATGGTCATCCGAGAGCGTTAATAAATTGAGCAATTCGTTATTTGTATCATTCAATTCAACTTCGGTTCTCAATTGACTTTGTGGTATTTCATCTTCTTTCATTTTACGGCGTTTTTCTTCTAATCTCTTCTGATACGCTTTCTTTTTCTCTTCTGTATCGAAAGATGTATGTCCGAACAATCTGGTCATTATTTCTTTTCTAGCTTCTGAAAGAGTCATATCTGCTCTATTTTCACATAAAACATATAACTGCAATACTCCTCCATGCTCATCACATGAAAAGCAATGAAAATTATGTTTCTCTTTGCTAATCGTCAAAGCTCTTTTCCCACAAGCTGGACATACTGTTGTAAAATTTGCCCTCCCGTCATTTGGTAGTCTTATGCCTTCCAAATCACATACATCTTGTATGCCAAACGGAAAATCATAAACAGCCATATTTTTCTCCTTTCTTTTTTTCACAAATCCTCATACGGTAATTTGCTTATTTTCAGAACATTTGTTCCATTTTCTTGATAAGTATTTGTTCAAACAAAAAAAGCCACAATAATCCACTTTTGGACTCTGTGACTCGCCTTCCATTGACTCAATCAAAATACTTAACACATGTATTATACTATATTATAATAAATATAGCAACCTTTATTTAACAAAAAAATAGTGGTGTATCAATTTGATACACCACTATTTTTTTATAATCTGTACAATTCTCTTAATACCTGAGAAAATATTTTAGGAATATCTTTAGGAGATTTTACATCTAAAAATGCATCTTCATAAATCTCTTTTATATTATCTTTGTCATCACCTATTGCAGCAACAACAAGGATAATACCTTCCTTCTTATATTTCTCATACAACATTTTACAATCTTTTTTCGCAACGATGCCAGAATAATTTGTAGCATTAGGTTTTCCATCTGTCAAAACAATACATATTTTAGTTTCTTCTTTTCTCTGCAACAAACGTTCACAGGCATATGTAATTGCATATCCATCTCGATTACATCCAGATGGTTTCATAGAGGAGATGATTCGGTATTTGTCTTTATCATCTTGCTCAAAATCAGCATATACATTCATTACAACATCAGCATATTCCGCATTTCCTTTTTCTGATTCAGTTAATGCATTTACTATGAGTCTGACATTTTCATTTCTATATAACGTTTCTGCTTTATGCCCTATAATTCCAACTGGAATTTTCAACTTTTCTGCCACTGACAAAAAAATCATGCTGGATAATCGAATATAGTAATTTCTTTCTCCAAAGGTGGAACCACTTTCATCACAAAGAAGCATCAATGCTGCGGAAACCTGACTGTTTTCACAGTTGTTTCTTTCAAAAACTTTCATTTCTTTTCGTATTACAGCTGGATAGTTAATCCTTTTCCCGGAGTAAAAGCCAGCCATTGCATTGGACCTTCTTTTTGATAGCTTTTCTTTCAAATCATCTGATATTCTATTAGAAATCCTATCAACGGTTTTTTTATAATTCTCCTCGTATTCATTGATATCATCTCTAAAAACATCAACCTGTCTCAGAATAGCAGTGGTAAGATTTTTATGATTTTCAAACTCTATTTTTTCTTTAAATTCTTCCAACTCCTTTTTATGCATTATTTCTTTTTCTCTGTATTCACATTCTTTTTCAAATGAACGTAGGAATTTCTCAAAATTCTTATCACTTGCATCATCCGAGTGTGCATCAGCAACATTGGCATTATAAAGGGTTGTCAAAGCAGTCTGGATATCATCTTCGCTGACTGTTTCCTTTAATTCCACATTTTCAAAGTCTTTTTTTTCGTTTTCATCGTATTGTGGAGATGAATCCAAATCAGGACATTCCGTTACAAAGCTAGATAACTTTTCAACTATTTTTCTTAATTCATTAATTTTCTGTAAATCGTTAGAAGATGAAACATTTTCATCATTAATTTCTCTGGCATCATATGAAGGACTTTCTCCATATGAGCTTCCTCCATCATTGCAATTTTCAGAAGAGTCTTCCTTATTTTTTTCTTGTCCATTTTTATTCAAACCAGTTAGATTGAAAAAATCTTTCAAATAATCCCATAATTCGCAAAGAATTACTTGATAATAACAGGCTCTTGTTTCCCCGTATGTTTCTGTCTTGATTTTTTCCAGCAATGGAGATAATCTAATAACCGCCTGAACCATTTCATCTTCTGTATCAAACACAGTACCATATACAGAATAATAATGGATGTATAACAAGATTTTTTCTGATGATGATTTTATTTTACTTATGTTATTATAATTGTCTAACTGTGTTTTCATGTTATTTAGCGTAAATTTTAAGTCATCATGATAGGTTCGTACCTTTTCTTTAACCTGATAATTTACAAAAGAATCCGCAAGTATATTATGCAAGTGTAGATACGTTTTTAACAGGCAATCACTTGCTGCATCCTTTTTTTCAATTATCTTTTTTATCTCTTCATAATTTTTACTTTGCTTTTCTCCAAGTTCCTGTGTATGATTACCCAGCGGATACAGAGTTCCATTTTTCCACATGACTTGTACTTTTTTTAATACTATAAAATCATCAAAGAGAACATGTCCCAATTCATGCCCGTTAAATCCTCTGATGAATTTGAACTTTAAAAGTTTCCCTTCGAGTTTTTTTATCGCATAGAAATTGTAATTAATTTTTATTTCCTTTCCATTAGTTTCTGCTGTTTTATTTTCATCTTCAAAAACCACACGAATATCAATCTTTCTCTTCTTATCTCTTCTCAGAATATTATTAGTAGTGTCTTCCAAAAAATTTCGGAAGGCACTACTTAAAAATAATTCTGATGCGTCAATAGAAGAGGAGAGTAGTTTATAAATTCCCATGTCGTCCTCCTATTTTCACCATTTAATTAATCAAACTGATTGATTACCAAATCCTCTATTTCTTCTTTAAAAGCATTATCAAAAGTGGATTTATTGATTACGGACGGATAGGCAGCCTTTACAACATCACCTAAAATTCTATAAGCTGATATCCAATTTATTAATTCTCGGAAACCAGTCACTCCGTCTTTTATTCCACTATCTTTTGCTTTTTCGGCAATATCAGCAATGCATGTTGCCATTTTTTCTATTATTGCTTTGTTTCCTTCATAATGCGTCTTTTTAGCTGCACGAGCAATCATTTCATCAATACTCGGAGTGTCCATTTTATATACCAATGAACATCGAGAAAGAACCGAATTACTCATTTTACCATATCCAGCATAATCTGAACTATTAGTTGTGAATACAATCACACTGTCCGGATGACGATATACACGTTCCCCATTAGACAGTCTTATATATCCACCAGCCAAAATTGCATTTAAGCCTACAAGAACACCTTCATTTAGAATTACTGTTGGCTCTTGAATTTCGCATAAATAGCCATTTTTCAATGCTTCGATAATTTCAGAAGGCACAAATACAAAATCTCTTTCTTTCCCATTGCCTGTTCTTGCTACTTCAAACATTTTTTTGAAAAGCTCAGAAACAACCTTTGGAGGGTCAATCTCTGACTCCGAAACTCTTTTTTTCCCAGTCAAATGCTTATACGCTTCCTTGGGATTGCTATAAATATCCTCTACTGTTGGCATATCATTAGATACTAACCATTCTTGAATACTTATGGGTTTTCCTTCTGTTGTTGCCGGGACAAACTGACCAATAAGGTCAAAATTATCTGTTTGAGGATGGCATGTGTATGTTACATATGGCATACCCAAACCAGCTGCTATGGCATATGAACCAGCTGTTTTTCCTGAACCAGAATCACCATAAAGAAGGACATCCCTAAAAGATGGCTCTAATTCTGTTGAAACTTTAATCAATTTGCATATTTCTTCAATGTTTTCTGGAACATAGTAAGAATCATTGATTTTTGCAACCATTTTTTCATCATACGGTGTTTCTGTAAATTTATACTTTCCATTAAACACTTCTGGCTTGCTTTCCTTAATTTTTTTAACAACTTCTCCTTTAAAAGCACGAACACGCCCATACAGTTCGGAATCAACTGCATATGCTTTTGAATGTATCGTGTTAAGTTGAATTGCTGCAATTTCACTAATTGATTCAAAATTATTAGAGATTTTTTTTGCTTTTAAACGGCTTATGATATTGTCTGAAATAATTGCTACTTTCTCAGAAATATTTTTCCAATCATCTTTTTCTTTGGAATAAATCATTGGAAATGCAATATTATCAAACGCATCTCTAGCTTCTGTATCCGACAAGGCAATCTCTAACAGCGAAAGAATAACAAGTGACATATCATTTTCTGCCATATCATAAGGCACTATTATCTTTTCGATTGGATTATAAATAGATGCCATAACAGAACCATTGACTGGATTATATACAGCACATTCAATTCTGTCATCAGAAAGATAATACTCCACAAGATATCTTTTGTTTGTATCAACCGCAATTGCACCTGGTATCAAACCTTCTCTGATTTTTTGATATTTCATCAATGCTATTGCGACAGAAGTATTAACTTCTGCATAAGGAATGACTTCTGCGGTATTATATTTTGATTTTTTAGGACCTCTCTTTGATAAGTTTTCAAGACCTTCTGGTAAATCTCTTTTCTTTGTGATATTCTGCATTACATTCATTATTATTCTCCTTTCATAAAAAGAGGGAGTGCATTTTCATGCGTCTCCCAAATGTTTTAGAAAAATTTTCTTTTCTTCGGCTTACAGTTCATGAATATATCGTTCTTATCTAAATCGACAATATCAATACCCATTTCCCGTTCAATTCCTCCAGCAGATAACGGTTTTTCTTCAACCGCAGAAGCTGGCTCCTGTGTTTCTGGTGTCTTTTCTTCGGAATAAGAAGATGTAGAATCATTACTTTCTTTTCCTTCAACATCTTTTTGCGTTGTTGAACCACTTCCCGCATACTCAATGTCAATCAATGTCAGGATAACTCCATTTACCAAACGACTTTGTCCGTAGTTTGGTGAATTTTCATCTCCCTGTGCTTCCTTTGCAGCCAATACATCTTTACTATAATCGAAAGAGCAGTACACATGTACAAGGCTGTTTCTTCTTAGTTTTAGCTTTTTCAACATTTCTACTTTGTCACTTGGAACAGTAATGAAAAAATTGTTAAACCGAAACCCACCTGAATATGATGGGTCATACTTTTTCGAACCAACACAAAATGATGCTGTTGTTTTCCCTGTCCTATCAGAAACTTTATATCTAATAGGGTCTTCTCCTTTCTTTGCAATTATAAGTGCATCTCTAATTTCAATTCTTGCACTCATCTTTGAACTCCTCCTTTCTAACAAAAAAGGTCGCATAGACTACAATCTATACGACCTCTATTCCCAATGACTATTTATTAATAACTTAACACCATTATTATACAATACTTTCATCTTTTTTTCAAGTGTTATTTATAGAATTAAGCTGCTTTGATATTGGTTCTTTTTTTACCGAATAAAATCTTGCAATAATATAAATTCCATCTTTTTCAAAAAAACTTAATTCATCTGGTAAATAAATGTTAATTTTATCCCCCGGTCTAATATATGTACTTTTATTTGAATGTAATGAAACTTGGTAGGTAATCCCACGAGCATCTTTAAAATAAATTAATAATTGTTTTTTTAATAGAGGAGTGTATGAATTAGATAACTCCGTGCAAATACCTGTTATTACAATGTAATTTTGATAAATAAATTTGAAATATAGGAAAAATCCATATATCAGGATTCCAACACCAATAAGAACTCCTATCAGCATGGTATAAAACATAACATTAGATTGACTATGTATGCTTCTAAACGCAACAATAGCATTTAATACAATAAATCCTGTTCCTGAAACAAGGAAAAAAATAACTTGTTCTTTTAAGTCTTTTGGGATATTTGACCATTTCACTTTTTTGTTAATATCAAAATTTAAAAGCATTGCAATTTTCGTGAAGAAATCGTGTTCTTTATTATTCATAAAATCAGTCAGTACCTCTCAATTTTTTAATATAATATACCAAAAAAACAACATTGCCAAGCGTAAAAACGCATGAAAATGCTGTTTTTGGAATTATTTAATGTTCTGACGAAGTTAAGGACCAGCCAACAGGACACATATATCCTTTTTGGAGAAGACTTTTTATATTTTCTCCAATGGTAAGATACTTCCCGTTTTGCAATAAATCTTCTTTCCTTATATAATCAAAAAATGTTCTTTCCTTGTTACCGGAAAAAAATCGAAAAATTTTCTTTTCTTCTTTTGGTAAAAAAATGCTTTTAACTGCATTGATTAATGCATTTTTTAAAACCAAAAAATTTTTCTGAACAAAAATGCAGTCAGAGATGCTTACAACATATGGCTGAATCCGTGTGCTTAGTTCATACAGAGAAACCTCGTTTTCTTCTGCCTGGGACATTGAGAGCAGTCCCATTTCCCTTAGTTCCCTGTAACTTTTTATAATTGGTTTTTTAGGGAATATATCACATTCACTCCACAATTCACTCACAGCTTCATACATATCATCTTCGGATATGATTGTTGCATGGCATACAAACCATACCATAAATTGGTATTCATCTAAATAATGTCTGATGAAACGTTGCGCTCCAGCTTTCACTGCATCATTTGGCATTCGTACAGTAACAATATGTGCTTTGTCCTGTTTGCTATATCCTTCATAAACTCCAACGCTAGTACAATAACGGTATAAATCCACGCTATTATTAACTACCATGTAAAAACCTCCTTACCTCTGATGGTAACGGAAGTATTAGGCTTGCGACCTTTATACTTTATTATACAAGAATAGCACAGGAAAAGTTGTGAACAATTTATTACGAAAAACTAACTTTTTCGCAAAAAAAGAGTGCTGTTTAAGCAGCACTCTTATGATGTTCAAAAATCGCAATGATTTTTTCACATAACTTAGTATGTCTTTGGATTCCTTCTCGGTTCAATATTGCCATATTTATAGCTTCTGTGTTTCCGGCACAAACAAACTTTACTTTTGCTCTACTTACAGAAGTATTAAACAGATTCATTTGTAACATATCACCATGAGACTCCAACATAGAAGTAATTACTACCTTGAATTCACTTCCTTGTGATTTATGGATAGTCATGCTGTAAGCCAAAGGAATATTTTCTAATTCATCATAGGCATAAGCAACCGTACAGTCACTAAAGTCTACATAAACATGTCCATTTTCTATTTTGCTAATGTACCCAAGGTCGCCGTTACAAGTTTTGTCTGTATTGAGTGTGCTCATAACCCTATCACCCAAACGATATGTTGTTTGAGTGGGAGAGTAGTAGAGTTCATCTTTATCTGGGCTATGTGGATTTATAATAGCTTGAATGCGCTTATTCATTGCCACAGCACCTGTTTCCGTTCTTTTTCTTAGCGGTGTAAGGCAACAAACTTCTTTTAAACCAAATTTTTCCACTTCTTTAACGAACATATCTGCCATAATTTCAGCAGCTTCTTGTTGCTCATAAGCATATAGTAAAATAAAATCATCACCATATTCCAGTGACAAATTTCCTTTTACAATCTTACGGCAATTAAGATAAATGTTCGAATTCGAAGCCTGTCGAAAAACTTTGGTAAGGCAGACAGTAGTTATATATCCACTATCTATCATATCTTTAAAAAACGCTCCAGGTCCTACAGATGGAAGCTGTTCTACGTCTCCAAGAAAAATGATTTGATTCCCACTTTTTATTCCTTGCAAAATTCGCCTTGCGACATATACATCAACCATAGATGTTTCATCACAAACCAAGCATTCTTCTTCCATGCAAAACCCCTGTTTATCACATAGGTTTTCGTCAAGAATTTGAAATTTTTTATGAGCTGTAAAAGCTGGATAACCAGAGGATTCCTTCATTCTGGCTGCTGCCCGTCCTGTAGGAGCAACAAACAACACAGATTTGTGAAGTACATTTTCCATGATATCCCGCATAACTTTTACAACCGTAGTTTTTCCAGTCCCCGGACCTCCTGTAATAAGAAGGACACCATTTAAAAGAGACTGTTTAACAGCTTCACGCTGATTAATGTGCAACGAGCAATTCAATCGTTTTTCTGATTTACTAATTTCAGCATCAATATCAATATTTACACAAGGAGAAAAATTCTTGACTATACGATACAATTCCTTCGCACAATCTGATTCTATACTGTATGGCAGCCACCTAGACACGCCATCCTCCATATAAATGATTTTATTTTCCTTGCATAAAACATCTTCTGCCTGAGAAAGTAACTCTTTTCCAATTTTATATTTTCTAGCATTCTTCTGTACATATTGAACATACATAGAATCTGGAATATAAGTATTTCCATTTGTATTTTCAGCTTCTTCGATAGATTCCAAAATCACAGCTTTGGCTTTTCCAATGCGATTTTCGGTATGGTTATTGTATTTTGTGATTGTAGATAGCTTAATACCGAATTCAGATAAGATATATGGATTTTCACTGAGAATTTTCTCTGTATCTTTCCCATATTTCTTCATAATCAATGCCAGCTTATTTTTGGTAAGACCGTATTTTTTGAATTTTACCAGAATCTTTTTGAGTACTCTGTCATACTGGTAAGAATCCATAATCCGCTCTATTGTTTTATCACTTATCCCAGCTACTTCTTTCAGCCTTTCCACATCATTATCTAAGATATGGATGGTTTCATTTCTGAATGTTCGATATATCCTTTCGGCAATAGACGGGGTAATACCCTTAATGGACCCAGATGACAAATATCCGACAATTCCTTTATATGTTGGCACAATCAGTTCTTCAAAAGAATTCACTGCATATTGTGGACCATAATTGGAATCTTTCCATTTCCCTTCCAGTATATATCTAAGATTTGAAGCCCTTGGAATGTTATAACCAGTAATTATAATTTCGTCTCCGGAATTACAATTCTCATCAGCTTCAATGACTTTGCAAAGATACACACGATATCCATTGTCATTATCAAACCCTTCGTTACTATATTTTGTTGATATATATTCTACTATCATTTTTCCTCCCCAAAAGGGAGGGAAAGGCTATAAATGCAGCCTTTCCCCTTTTTTATTTATTTAGTTACAAGTTCTTCTAAGTCAGGCTTATCATATGCTTTGATATTTAAGGATAAGATTCTTGCAATTTTCTCCTGTTCTTTAAATATTTTATTTTCCGGCTCATGGTTGTTCTTCATATAGCGTATAATCTCGCAAATAGCGAAATACAGCTCAAGCGCATTTGTTTTACTTCCCCTTGTGTTTTGAAAGTCAACAAATGCTTCCATGTATTTATTGCCAATTTTTATCTTTTTGCAAAGATTGATAAAGCATCTTTCCGGATAATCAAGCACTATTTCCTCTAGCCTGTCGAAATCCTTTAAAGTTGAACGGAAGAGGGCATAAATACCCTTTACATTCGTCTTAAACATTTCAATACTGGCTTTGTTTTTGTGATTCAGGGTTAAAGGATTTCCAATCTGGATATCCTTTTTCCCATTGCTCAAAACAGGTGTGATGTTTGCACCACATACCCCAACGTCTGAGGATGAGAACCTAACCACAGGATAAAATTTATCCGTTTTTTCATATCCCATTTTCGTAAGATATCCTTTGTAGTATTCTGCAAGGTCATTATCATGTAACATAAAATTTGCAGAACATAAGGAATGGTCTAAAAAGCCACCTGTAAACTGATAGCTTGCAGAACGACCATTTTCACTACACAGCTCTTTTAAACCTTCTTCCAATGCTTTCATGAGGTCATACATGACTAATACTGAATAATCGTTTGCATCTCCTGAATGAACAGCAGAAATTTTATCATCACGATATAAAACGAGAGAGCTGTCCCCCCATTGCTGCAAACAAATATTCATAACTGTTGAAAAGTCTTCAATGTTCATTTTCTGCAAAACAGTTCCGTTCACATGTCCTCGCCCGCACAAAGAAGCAAATGCTGTACTTCTTAATGGAATACAAGTCATTTTTTCCAATGGAAATTCCAACATAATAGGCTTTTCTTCCTCCATACATGAAATGATAAAATCATCATCACATGGAATATTCAGTTCTTCTCGCAATAAGGGCAATCCAATCGGATTATTATAAAGCGGATGAACTTTCATTTCTTTCGTATAGCACCTTCTCCATATATCTGTTTTCTTCTGTTTTTTTAAGACCTGTAAAAAAGTTGCCAATCCATTTTCTCCCTCTGTGAATACCAATAATTCATTGTCTTTCATTTTTTTCTCCTTTCTTTCTCTTGCATCATCCAATTCTGGTAATGATGTCGTTTCAGCTTTTGCTATTTCGAAGTTTTCAAACAAAAAAAGCCGTGACAAATGCATAGAGCAATTTTCACGACTATTCCCACAAACTATTGTTTAAAAACTTGATAAACTTATCATACCATATAAGGCTCCAAAAAGCAAGCATGTTAAAATGTAGAAGAGGAGGGTAGCAATTCCCTCCTCTTTACATTTTTACTCTGGTATATCCTGTGGCTCATCCGGAATAATAAAATCCTCTGAGCCAGTTATTATTTCGATATTTTCTTCCTCAGTTTCTGATTCTGCTGCCGTATCTTGTACCGGAACAGGTTCTGAAACTGGTTCTCTGTCTGGTTTTTCATCTTTTTCAAAGTCATAGTTGCCATCATCTGCCGGAGCAGCAAGATTGACACCTACTTCAATCGTATTTCCAATCACTTTACAATTCACGAAATTGCAATCTTGTAATTCGTCTACGATTTTTGACCACGCAAGTTCATTTCCTGGCAAATCCTTTATGATAAAAGAATTTTTACCTTCTGCAACCGCATCATTTGCCATGGCATTCAATATTGTCATGTTATCAATGATATAATTCACGGCAATGCTGACTGCCTTTTTCTCATCCTCCGAATTATCTGATTCCGGAGCTGGCTCTGACTCAGGCTTTAGTTCTGGAGTTGGTTCTGGAGTTGACTTTGGAGCTGATTCAGGCTTTGACTCTGTTGGTGTGGGAGCGGGAACAGGCGTAGGAATCGGAGCATCCGGTTTCGGCTCGCCATATTTCTGCTCTATTACATCACACACAGTACCATTTTTAATCAAAACCATTGCACTTCGAGTCTGTTTACTTGTAACCAAAATTTCTACATCTACCTTTTTGTTGTGGGTGATAACATATACCCAATTATCAGCCTTGTATCTCCAGCCGTAGTTGGACGGATACTTATACTGAATCATTTCTTTAACCTGATGATTCAAATTTTCAGCCAAATACTGTATAGATATTTTCTCATCTTTTTTGGGGGTGATGTCGATAATTGTTTTCTCTGACTTTTTAAAAAGGTCTTTGATAAACGCTACAATATTCTTTATTGCAACTCCATACTCATACCAAAAGGAAGAGTTATTTTTTCTCTTTTTAAAGAAAGCATATATTGCTATCCATACCAGAATGTTGCCAATAAAATTTAAAATACTATCCATAGTAGTCTCCTTTCGCCATATCCATAAAAAGGTAATATGGTTTTCTTATGATGTTTTCTATTTTTACAGGTGGGAAATGACAGGAGAATACCTGCCCCTGGAGTAAAAAGTTGTTCTATATAAAACAGTTTTTCAGCTTTGCGCCTTTTTTCCATTGATGATTCTCTATTTTTTCATACAAAAAAAGGTCAAAACTCTCTTAATGAGAATTTTGACCTAAATGCCATCAAACGAAAAAAATAAACTGTGTAGTATATTATATACCATATTTTTTCATGGTTGTCAATTCTGTTATGACGTATAGAGAATGATAAAGCACATTACGACAACAAAAATAACAATGAAGATAACCTTAATAATGTTTTCCTGTGGTATTTTATTGATTTGATGTGCCAGTTGTGGAATCAAATCATCATAATAGCCATCTATATTCACATCATATTTTACTTCGTTCTCTTCCTCATAAGTTTCTATATCAGGCTGCTTCTGGTCGTCTTTCTTTTTTTTGGATTTTTCTTTTTTTTCTTTTTGGGATTTCTTTTTACCAAACAGCTTTCTTCTCCCTGTATTCTTGGAATCCTCTGTATCTACAGTTGATTCTGTTTCTTTACTTGAATCCATATCTATAACTGTATCATCTTGAGAATCATTGAAGTTCTCATCTGACTCCGGCTGTGATAAGGGTTCATTGTTTGAAGGACGCTCCGGCAGTGTAGTGCCTGATGCCTGGTTTTGAGAACGTGCTGTAACATTCCTTTGCATTGCTTCCAGGTCTTCTCTTGTCAACGGTTTTTTTCTGGCAGTAGCCACATTATCTGATGTTCCACCAGAAACAGAGATATTTGTGGCAGTAGCAGTAGTGGTAGTTATATTTTTTTCCTTTTCCGAAGATTGATTTAAGCCAGAGGTAGATGTAAACGGTTTTGCAAACTTAACCGGATTATCTGATACCTCATGATTGGAACTATTGGATTGGTTTATCTTTTTTAGGGCTTCCTTTTGATTTTTTACTCTTGGATTTGCCATTTTATAAGAACCAGTAAATTTTGGTACGCTAAATTTACCCTCAGAATCATCTTGCAAAATTCCATGACCACAATAAGGGCAGTTATATAATCCATCAGCAAACTCTTTACTACATTTAGGACACTTCACAGACATTCCCCTTTCTGTCAATTTTTTCGACTATTGTTATAAAATTATAACATTCATTGTCTATTTTTTCAATGAAAAAAGAGGAAAGGGTATAACCCCTTCCTCTAAAAGAATACTTCATTAACTGATAACTGAATTTTGTCTTTGTAACGTTCCTTCTTGGCAGTAATGGTAATTGTGCCATGATTTTTACTTGCCTGGACCAAACGTTCCCACAGACCTGTTGTTTTAATTTTTTTCGTGGTGCTGTACCAAAACACAATCTGTACTTCATTATTATCAAGAATACCATTGCAACGATAGGTTTCGTTGTATCCCTGTAATTCTTCCAATTCTGATACCAGACGGACCTGGATGCTATCTGCTCGTTTTACTGACTGCGTATTGGCAACCGTGTTTCCTGTTTCCGCTTTCGTAGCACTGCTGCCATCTCTTTTTGCTGCCGTATCCATTACCTTTAGGAAATTGGTACACACGCAGCGTCTGAATGCTTCTTTCTCTGCCTTATCAATAGTTATGGACAAATTGATAGGTGCTCCATCTTTAAAACCAACTTCATTAGATGTAATATAATCCCGACTGATTCTGTTTCCAGAATCATCAACCAAAGTGATAGTCACTTTGATTGTAACATAGGAGATGTTCGCTATGTTTATGATTTTCAAGTCATTATAGGCTACATCATAGTTACTCCCCACAAAAGATTCAAACACAGCTTTTGCTGTATCGTAGGTTTTGACTTTTCCTACAGGAACCTCCGTAAAAAGAGAGCGAAGTGGAATGCCATTAATTTTTCTTTCCATCACTTATTCCTTTCTACAAGGAAGCAATTTTAGCCACAAGACCTTCCATTAAAATCTGATAATTATTTTTACTGGATAGAGATTCTATCGTTTCCGCAATATCCTGACAGGAATTCTCATTGGGAACAGCCAGTTTATCAAAAATATCCGGAAGAGCCTGAATCAGCTTTTCTTCTTGTTGCTTCCTCTTAGATTTAAACTCCAGCATTTCTTCATATCTGTAGGTAATATACTGTGCCATGATTTTGAACAGTACTTCCCCTCCAGGAATATCCTTTGCATTGTTACAGGCTGTCATTGTAATGTTGTCCAGCTCCTGTTTGCGTTCCGGGGTATAGTCATCAAAAAGACTCAGCATTTCCCCAAGGCTTTCAAACAAAGCAATATAATCCTCTCTTTTTTCTTCATACATTCTCTTTTCCATATGTTTTTCTCCTTTCTTTTTAAACAAAAAAAGGTCGTTCCAGTATAAATCTGGTACGACCTTAATTCCTTAAACTGATAGCAAAATACTTATGACACAAGTATATATGATTTAGACACAAAATGCAAGCCTTATTTTACTGTAATCTTACTCATGATATTGTCTGCTATATCCCTGACCTGATATTTGTTATGGTCTGTGTACTGAAAACTTACCATAACCGGAATGTCATTACTATTAAATGTGTAGCGGAAGGAATGTATTTTCTCTCCAGTAGAAGGCAGCAGAAGCTCCGTTGCCTTGTTTAACGGAAGGAAACTGTCTTCAATACCAAACAAAATACATTTGATTCCATCTATTGTGACTGTATCATCCATCGTTTCAACCAGGAACTCCGTCCCAAGATACTCCTTGTCGTAGCCATTCTGCATATAGATAGGAGCCAGAAGTTCCGTAATGCCCGCAAACTGAGCATAATCCTCTACATAGGCATGGGATTCATCAGATTTGTAAATGATTTTTGCTCCATCATACAATGTCCCATCATTTGGTGCTGAAATAACAACCAATCCTTCTTTCGTCCTTGTCAGCTTCCAGTTTTCCGGATATGGGAAGGAAATGCCTGTCTTATCATTTGCCACAAACATATTGCCCCCGAATTCATACTGTGCTTCGCTTTTAGCGGGAGTATATGTTCCAAGGGTGGAAACCATGTCATTTAAAACGCCTTCCAGCTCCTCCAACGTCTTATCTGTACTGACTCCTATCAGCGCAAAGCCACGGTCATTAAAGGATGTAAAATAGGAGATACAGGTAGGTTTAACAAAGCTGGATATATCATCCGAAGCAAACTCAATAGTAGGAATCTCCCTAGTAACTTTCTTTCCATTAATATCTATCTGAGTAGTCTTTCCCCTGTCCATAACAGAAGCCGTATATTTCTTTCCGTCAATTGAATATGGAAATCTATACAGCGCATCATCTATCTGGAGAGAATGAAATACTCCATTGCTGCTTTCAAATGTATCATTGATACAATATACGAAAATCTGCGTGTTTTCCTGAACCAGAAACGTCTTGTATTTATCCTTTTCCTGTACCTCGTACCCCTTTGGATAGTTAATGGTATAGCGTTCTGCATTATTGATTTCGAGCGTATAGTTATCCAATACCGTATCATCATAAATTGCAACATCCGGAAGACTTTCACTGGCTTCTCTGGTCGTCTCTGGGATAGTGATAGTTTCTAATTCTGTCTCGCTTTCACTTTCAGATTCCTCCTCTGATGTTTCTGCTTCGCCACTGGCTTCTATATCCTCTGTTGACATAGAAGCATCCAGTGAACCTATGGTCGCATCATCCTCTTTATTTCCGCATCCGGAAAGAGATAATGATAAAGCAGCCAGACATAATAAAATCAAATATTTCTTCTTCACAGGCAAACGTACTCCTTTCCGTTATTTTCCTTCCATTATAAATCATCGGTTGTTATTTTTCAATATGTATATATATGTTGCACAATGGTTCGCCATATAGTATAATCAGATTATCTATACAACTGTCCCTTGCCGGATATCAAGCAGACAGATTAAAAAAGGAGAGTGGTACATTGGCAAACCTGAGTTATTTATCGGATACAACCAAACAGGTATTTGATGATTTCAAACATTCCTTAAAAAGTGAGAAAAGCCAGAAGGAATACTACTATATCATCAATGCCTTTTGTTCTTATTGTGGAAAGGACTATCTGGTGGCAGATGCTAATGATTTTAAAGGCTATTTTGAAAGTCTTGAGACCGGAGCTGCGATAGGAAATATCTCTACCAAGACAATCTGCACCAGATACGCTGTTATGATTAATTTTTCTGCATACATCGTATCCCATGCACAGGATTACGGGATTACATCGTTTGTAAACTACATGATAAAAGTAAAGAAGCCTGGTGTCTCTATCAATATCCGTCCTCAGAGCATTCCTTCCTTAGAACAGTTAGACCAGATTTATACAGCAGCACAGACTGACTATGCTATGTACTGTATCATTGCCCTGGTCAATAAATGCGCTTTAACTGTAGAACAGATATGCAAGCTCAAACTCCAAAACTTTATCATTGATTCTGAAATGAATTGTGGAATGCTCTTCCCATATCAGTACAGTGCGGATAAATATGTAAAACTTCCGGATGATGTACGGGATATTTTGAATGAGTATGTGAATGATATTAGAAACAGTCCAACTGAATTTCTTTTCTGTAATGCCAAAGGAGGACAGCTTACTCCAAGGGTCCTTCAAAACCGAATGAAACGAATCGTGGACATGGCAGCAGAAGGAGAGCAATGGGACTTTACCTTACAAGACATCCGGAACCTTTCTGTGGTTCTGATGTTAAAAGGCGGGGCAGAAGCGGAAGATGTTGCTTCCTATATTGGTATCAATTCCAAATGGATGCAAAAATTTGATAGGGCAGTAGAGGACTTTGTTGTGGCTCCATGCGACTTTATCAATATCAGCATAAAATAAATATATTTGACAGTTTTATGTTGAAATGATATAATTTTAGGAATAATATATATTTTTTTAACATTTAAGAGGAGGATATCATGAAGCACACAGCCAGTGTGCTCGTTTCTTCTGACTTTATTCGCTCTCACCTGGATTCGGCTGCAAAGCTGGTCTATCTTGCCATTGCAAGCCGGACTAATACATCTCGCCTGGCAGTTGTACCATTAAGAGAGATAGCACGGATGTCCAACGTGTCAATTAACACTGTACGACACGCAATACACACTTTGCAGTCACACGGATATATAGTAGTTCATCGTTGCATCGGACAATCGCATATTTATCAATTACGCACCAACAAGCACCAAAAAAACTGCATAGCAATCCCAACATCTCTTATTTGTAACCGCATAATGTCCACTACCTCTAAAATAGTGTATGCAATTTTGCTTACGTTTAAGGGTTATAGTCAGTCCAAGTGTTGCCCGTCCATGCGGACCATTGCAACATATATAGGTGCATCTGTTCGTGTGCAGCAGAAGAAAATGAGCAGAAAAAAGCCCATGTTGGAACCGCTAATTCCGACACAGGCAACCTAAAAAATATAACAAATTACATATCTGAGATGTATTATACCTCAGATACTCAACAAAGTCAAGCAACAATAACTATAGATGACTTAAAAGCACAAATATCGTATGATTGGCTCGTAGCGCAGCATAACGGCGTAAGCGCAGATATTGACAACTGTATAACAGCAATCATAGATGGTTTACACATTTGCGCCAACAAGCCCATAATAATCTCAGGACATCAATACGATTATGCAGCATACACCAGTGCTGTCAGACAACTAACAGCCGACCATATCCAACTGGCTATCGAGCGTTGGCGTTTAAGAGCACGTAGCACTCTTATTAGCAATCCACTGGCTTATTTACGTTCTGTAGTTATTAATGCATTGCAGGACATTGATTTGCACTATGCAGGTCAAGTCGAGTTTGATACTTATAACTGATTTTTTAAGTAACTACATCGTTACATTTAGGAGTGTGTCCATAAAGACAGACTCCTAGTTCTGATTCTCATAATCTTTTCTATTTGTTCACACATACTATCCCACCTGTTTTTTTATTTCGGCACTTGTCTCTATTACTATCAACTATACGACATTTTTAACAAGCAACTATCGTATTTATCATAACATACACGACATATATATTAATCTTTTTGCAATAATGTTTACTGATTATTCTTTTTAATATTTTATATCTATATAATATATCTATCCATCTATCTATTTTTATCCTTGCTATTTTTTATTTTATGAGTTATAATATTTCTATACAGTTTTTTATTAAAGTTCAATGGCTTACAGTGTTGATAGAGGGTATGAACATTGTAGCCTTTTTTTATTTTCATGCCATCATTAGTGAATGGCATATTTTTTTACCCTCATCAAGAAAAAATATAAAAGGAGGTATGGTCTTTGACTATCTTAGAAAAAATCAGCTTACTTGCAAAACGTGATATTGATGAATATGATAAAGACGGAGCACATATCAAAGAACATTTGATTCCGCTTTCCGATATTATTGCTATACTCAATTCACTTGAAAAGAAAAAAACAAGCGTATTTCTGAATGAATCCCTTGCTCTGGAATCTATTCATGCAGCACTCAACAATCCTATTATACAAAAGAGAATTGAACGTTGGTGTACGCATCCAGAATACCAACATCAAACTAGAATGATTATAGGGTATCCAATGAAAAAAACAATTGGATATTTCTACGAACTCAAGGAGCCATCTGAATTCGGGTATCTCGCTCTATCATCACAGGAATGCAAAAATCTTTGCCTGGTGATTCTAAGGAATCCTCAAGACAAAAATGACTTTATCCTGTATAGCGCATATCCAAGAACAATCAATTCTTCTACATGGTTGTAAACTATTATGAAAAAAAGGAGAAAACAATGAATAGCAATCATTTACAAGTCGGAATGTGTTACGATTCTTTCAAAAATTTATATTCTTCCCCTGTTGTTGACCTATCAGAAGGACTGTTACGTTTTGTACTGCCAATAGATAACTGTACAACAGAAGAGTTTAAAAATTTGAAAAACAGTTCTTTTACACTGTCCTTTAAAACAATTCAAATGCTCAGTTTTTTTACTTTCACTACAGGTGATTTAGCCTATGAAGCTCCTTACAATCCTTTTTTAAGAGACCCGGAATTACAAAACAGCTATACGCCAGATGAGGGAATACCACTGATGCTTCTTATTGTTAACACCAGAACTGGAGAACTAAAACATATCCGGTTCTGTGGAATGGGTCATCAGTTTACCGTCAATCTAAAGAGGATTATCGAAAAACAAAAAGAAAAATGGAAATTCCACTATACGGAAAAAACATTCAATCAATATCTGAATGCATACTATCAGATACCATTTAAAACTGCCATAAATATGCATGGAGAACAGCAAATCCAATATACCTTACAGGTATAACAATCAAAGGGGCTTATGCCCCTTTTTCTTTTTGTCAAATATATAGAACTAATTTTTAAAAAGGATAATATCCTTGTAAAAATTCATAAAAATACAAGTCTGTACAAAAATAATATTTCTACAAAAATTAACGATAACAAAAATAGGGGATACACAAAAATAAAAAAGTCAGTGTCGAATATATCTATGCAAATTCTCTCGATGATGAATGATAACAATTATAGGGGTAAGAAATTACCCTCCGGGAACTTAACCTTTTCTGACTTTAAATTATTATGTACATAATATAATATTTCCAAAATATAGAAAAGATAACAAATATAAGGGTAAAAAAACCCTGTAGGATAACATATTTTTTCCCATCAGTAAATTATCCAATGCCAATTCATAATTTTTCGATAACAAAAATAGGGGTAGAATCAATGAATGATAACAAGTATAGGGGTAAAAAACTAATGTGTTTTCTCGATAAATTTATGTTAGTACCTTTATAATTACGAGAACCGGAGAGAGAACGATAACAAAAATAGGGGTACATTATAAAATTCCCACTGACTTTAATATGTATAATTATTCTTTTATTTTGTATAATATTATTTATGTACCATATTTTTTGTTATATATATTTATAATGTTTCATTTTATTTTTTGTAGTGTATTTTTTATTTTACTTTAAAGAGCCAGTTTTTTTGTCTGGAATGATAACAAAAGTAGGGGTTGCGTGAGACATATATAAATATATAACTTAATGACTTTATATACTTAATAGACTTTAAGAAAAAGGGAAAGTCTGGAAAACCTTGTAAAATCAATGTTTTTTGGCATTTTTAAGTCGGTTGAAAATAACAAAAATAGGGGTAATAATAACAAAAGTAGGGGTTGACGGTAACAAATGTAGGGGCTGCTCCTCTTTTTTTACCCTATTAAGATAACAAATATAGGGGTAAAAGTGAAGAAAAACTGGAGGGCAATGGAAGAATTGCAGCTTTATTCGAATGATAACAGAATTGACATTTTGTTATCTATATATTATTATGGGATATATGTTAGTATTTTTGTTTTTGGTTCGTTTTAGTGAACAGATATATATAAACCAGATTGTACAAAAGAGGATAAAGAAATGCCGGATAGTAACAATCAGTATCAAATGATGGAAACACAGGGATATGTAGTGCAGTCCAATAAACTGATACAGTCTCGTCAGAAATTAAATTGGGTAGAAGCAAAATTGGTCAGACTTGCGATTATGCAAGTCCTTAAAAATGATAAAAAATTTGACGCTTATAAAATTCCAATCAAAACATTTTGTGAGTTATTAAATATTGACCTTGATTTATACTGTGGGAAGAATGCAAAAAAAATATGTGATGGCATTGCCAGAAAGCCGTTACAGGTACAATGTGGAGAAGATTGGAAGATTATCCCTTGGGTATCATTTTGTGAGTATAAAAGCAAAAAGGGAGATGTTACAGAAGGTACGATTACAATTAAGTTAAACGACCAGCTTAAACCTTATCTGATAGGATTGGAAGAATATTATACACAATATGCTATCGAGCACATTCTCAATATGCAATCTAAAAATATATACGGGCTGAGAATTTTTGAGCTTATTTTATCCAAAATATATACTCCCATTCCGAATGAGGGTACAAGTGTGGAAATAAGCTTGGAAGAAATTAGGATATGCTGTGACTGTGAAGACAAATATGATAAAATCGGGATGCTTAAAGTTCGTGTAATAGATAAGGCAAAAGATGAAATTTGTAATAGTACAATCTTTGATGTGGATTATACAGAAATAACGGTATCCAAAAAAATTATTGGTTTTCGTTTTTTTATCCGGAAAAAGTATTATCGTAAAGCAATTAATGCCAGTGAAGCATCGGAAATACAAGAAAAATCCAGGAAAGTAAAAAATAAAAAAGATAGTGAATTTCAGTGGGAGCAACAGGAACTGCATTTTACATGATAAGGGGGAGAGGATTATGAAGAAAAAACAATTAGTGTTTGTTATGATGTTTGTTGCATCTGTAATGGCAAGTGGTTGCGGAATGCGTGAGAATGCAACCACGGAATTGGCAACCAGTAGTAATGCGGTATCAAAGCCACTGTTGGACGAAAATTTTAAAAACCATTATAATGAAGTTCAGATAGGAGATAGCAAAGTATCTTTCCCTTGTGATTTAGAAACACTGGAAAAACTTGGATTTACATGTGAAAGTGAGGAACTTATCAATAAAGGAACCCCTTCCTATTTGACTTTATCAAAGGATGGCTCGACTATTAAGGTTCATGCAGCAAATAACCAGTCTGATGCTGTTCCGGTTTCCGAAGCGGAGATTGTGTCTTTGCTTGCTACGAGAGAGGACAGTGAAGCTCTTGGATTGTCATTTTATGGTGGGATTACCTTTGAATCTACAGAAAATGAAGTGAAGGCAGTTCTTGGGCAAATGGAAGCCTATGACGATGGCGTATTATACGGAATTAAAATGGGAGATTACAGTTATTTTTCTGTCAGCTTTCACAGTGGAAAAATTCATGACATTATGATTATAGATGGAGAAAAATACTTTTAGAAGAAAAGTTTGTGGCAATTAAAAAGCTGTGAGCAAGAAATCCCTGACTTCTATAAGTGGGGGGGGCAGTTCATATACAGTAAGTGTGTGGAGTAGAGAACGGTCATTACGTTGCTTTGTACCATCATTGGTGATGTCACTAAAATGTGAAATGTGAGGACATGTTATGCCGGAAGAGAAACGATGCAAGGAATGTTGTAATCTGGAAAATGGATATTGCAAAAAAATGGAAAGTGGTAATTGTGGATGATACGGTTGTCACAGACTGTCATCATTACAATATTCCTTTGAAAATGAATAAAGGGTTGGAAATAAGAAACAAAAAACTGGAAAGGCATAGAAAGGAACGTGCTACAGTAAAAGAAAGCCAACAGGAGCTGGCACGATTTGTGGAATACAAGGAACTGGTGATTGAAAAAATAAATGGAAAATATAGGAAACCAACGAGGAGAGAACAGGGCAGAGGAGTGCAGATTAAGAACAGAATCTATCTGGAAGATGGTAAGCGTTTCAAATTGGTTAACAGAAGCACTTTGCAAATAAAGAAAATCTATACAGAAGTACCGAAATGGGCTACACAGGAGCAGATAGAAAAATATCAGAGATTTTGTAAAGAACATTTGAATTTTTTTTGACGATATGATATACTTCAAACGTAAAGTTTTTATTTTAAGTTAAGTGGAATATGAGTCATGACTTTAAAATTATATTAAAGTCATGGCTTTTTTTGTATGAAAGGAGGATAGAAGATAGTATTCAACAAAAAAGCCTAAACGAAAGGAGAAAGAAAACTATGAGATTTTATGATGGAATTCCAAACTGTGTGCCTGAATATTTCAGGGAAGAACAGGAACGGCAAGAAAGGGAGTACGAATTAAGAGAGAAGCAAATGGAACGATACGAAAAGAATAAGGAAAAGCTGGAAAAAGCAATTCAGGACGGATATTCTGTTTTAAATTATGAAGGCTATCCAGAGTGTTGTTTTTGCACTCAGAAGGAATCCATAGTTGTCAGCGAATGTGACGATATGGGAACCATCATCTGTCGTAACAAGAATTGTGAATGTCACAGAAGAAAGACAGAGGAGATAGTGGCAGCAGAGAAAGAGATTGTTCCGGATGAGAAAGGTAGTTTTACAATCAATGACTACAAAAGTCAGGAACTACTCAATGAACTGACTGTAGAAAACGTAAAGGCTTTTGCAATGAAAAATTACAGCAAAGGCGGGGATTGCATTATTGAATGTATGGAAGATGCAGAGATTGCAGAACTCATCCAGAAAGGCGGGAAATCGGAGGTTTTGGACCAGATGTATTGCTGGTATATGAAATGTCTGGATATCCGGTCTACTATCTGGTAAAGAAAACAGGATACGAAGCTGAGAGGTTATATTTCCTAAATGGAATTATGACCTCTTTTTATTTCAAAGAAAAGAAAGGAAAGAAATTATGTTTGGAAAAGATATGAATATTACACAGTGGTCGAAAGCGACAACCAGCATTGGAGAAGCAATGCTCAGTTTGATGAATTGTCTGCACTATGGCTATAATGCTTACATTGCAGTTGAAAAAAACGGGAACCAGGAATTCCCAGTAGTTAAAAAAAATCCGGAACTGGAAAATCCCTTTAATTGGGAATCAGCGTATGGTACAATAGGTAAAGACGTAGGCAAGGATTCTTTTAATAGCATGGAAAAGGAGCTACGAGAAAATTGGATAGAAGTTTTCTCCACACAAGAAGCTGCTGCTGCCTACAAAAAAGACCGTACACTGCTGCCAGGACTTATCTTAGGAAATGGAAGTGTAAAACTGCCTGTTCGCAAAGAAGATGCTAACAGATATCGTAAAGAGGTTATAAAAGACAATTACAATTATGATATCTGGAGTCATATGTGGAAAGCAAAAGAGGGCATTCCATATTACATCCTTGATGAAACAGTAAAAAATGTTTTTGTAGTATATTATAAAAAAGAAAATGCCTTGACTGAAAATGACCTTGTTGCGAGAGTAAAAGAAGCTGCGGATGTTCTTTTGACTTATGCGGACCAGTTGGAACAGCAAAAAGAAGAATCTGATAAAGAAAAACAGAGTCTGTGGGGTTACTTGATACTGGATGATGATGAGATAGGATATGATGTGTACGATACACAATATTGTTTATCCATAACAGCAGTTCCTGTAAATGAACAGGAAGTAACTCAAATGGCTCTAAATCCAAATGAGGAATCCTACGGTTGCTTGTTTGAGAGAGAAATTTTTAGGCGTGTAAAGGTAACAAAAACTGAGATGAACTCTCGCCACTGTATAGAAGCAGATTGGACTGGCTTGATTTGTAATAACAGAGAAGCCTTTTGCTCCATGTTGGAAGAGAGTATGGATAAGGGAATGGACCATTTTATTTCTTCCTGTATCTATAAGTTGAAGAACTGCATCTCCGGGAAATTGCCAGTAGAAGTTTATAAAGATTTGTACGAACAGGCGAAGACGTTAAAGATGGGATTTTGATTTAAGAAAGGACAATGACCAATGGAAAAAAGAATCTGTAATTATTGCAACGGGGAATTTGAAAGAGACGAGATGATGTTTACAAAAGACTGCCATGGGATTGTGTTACGTTTGGTGTGTAAGAAATGCTACCACAAACTGATGGCAAAAGGCTATGATGGTGCATACTACACCGAAGCGGATGAACAAATCGAAGCTGATTATTAAATGCTGGCATCGAAAAACTTGAAAAAAATAGTGATGAAAAAAGGAAGAATGAAAGAATAAGATGAATGGAGTAATGGATTATAATTGGCTTGGAATTGCTTTTCTTGACGATGACCTTCCGGAAAAAACGAAGAAAAAGGTTGAAGCAAAAATGGAAGAGTTGAAGGTACAAATGGAAGAATTCGAAGAAAAAATCAATGTATCCTTTGACCAGTGGTTGAGTGAAAATCAATTAGAAAGAACAATGGGTGTCATAATTAAAAAGGAAAATTAAGGTTTAGCTTAACACATGATTGGAGGTTTGTCTTATGAAAATTGGTGACAAAGTTGTTATGAATGACAAATACAAGGTCTCGGACAAAAACAAAGGAAAGGTATTCGTTGTAAGAAGTAACCCATGGAATGTAAGTGGAACGCAGTGTGTGCTGCTGGAAGGTTATAGTGGTGGCTACGCTGTAGATGGCTTAACTGTGATTGAATGTTACAAGTTAGGCAAGTATCCTTGCCATATTTGCGACGGAGATTACTGTAATGGTCTGTTGAATCGTTAAACTGACATTTAAGTGTTAAAAAAATAAAAGGGGTACTGGAAACAGTACCCCTTTTTCTTTTACAGATTGACAATATAGGATATAAATGTTATCATTTTTGTGAGATAAGTGAAAATACTAACAGAAAAATGCAGTGTGTGAAACGCAACCGCCCGAAGCTTTTCGCACATAACCTTCTTTCTTACTTATACTTTTCGCATTTGGTTATCTGTTAGTATAAGATTATTTTATGGCAGCAGTTTTATCTGTTGCCTTTTTTTGAATTATATTTTGCTTTTGTATTGCCTAGTCTTATGTTTCTGGGGTATAATTAAGGCAAAAATATCGGGCTGTGTTATAATGGGAAAAGGGAGGATGAAGGATGGATGCATTGGAATATCGCATAAAGGCAGCATTGAATAGTGTGATAAAAAGAACATTTCCTAAAGAAAAAATAGCTCCTCTTGAAATTGAGTTTATGAATCAGGAAACAAAAAGTATCCATGGAACGTACAATGCAAAAGAAAACAAAGCACGGATAGGAAATCTTTCCAGACCGCCAGCGCATGTATTAATAACATCATTACATGAAGCAGCGCATCATTGTGAGTATCAGATGACAGGACAGACCGGACATCAGCGTTCATTTTATATGATATATAATCAGTTGATGACCACTGCAATAGAAATGGGAATGTTTACCTATAAAACAGCTACAGAGGTTACAGATTCCGCATCTATTCGACAGTTGAAACGCTATTGTGGACCTATTACTATTAAAATGAATCCGGAAAAAAAATACAAAAAAGGAAAATGCTTAATATATGTATTTGATGGATACAGTCAACGAAAAATATTGTCAGAAAGAGGATATCATTTTAATTCCAGGGCAAAAGCCTGGGAGAAAGAGCTGTTAAAGGAAGATGAGTTAGGTGAGAAAGAGTATTTGAAAAATCTGTCGGATTCAATCACTGTATGGACCACAGAAGATATGTTAGACTTGACCATCTATGCCATTATTACAGTGACAGGAAAAACGTATGAGTGCAAGGATATTTTGTCCTCTTTAAATTTTACCTATCGTGACAAGATTCCGGGAATGAATGTAAATGGATGGTATAAGAAAGTACAGTCTGTCCAGCTTCCGGATTACGCCAATGCAATCCGTATTCTTGGGAATGTTCCGGGCGTAAAGGTCGATGTAAAATATTAATTCAGGAGGAAAAAATGAAAAAGAAAGAAAAAACACCGTATAAAATACCAACGATAACAAAAACACAACAGAAAAAAAGGTTGATGGGAGATATCCTATTAATTACGCTTCCGTGTGTTGCCCTGTTATTGCTTTTAAGGGTTTTCTTTATGATAGGTGCTGTGCCATCCAGAAGCATGTATCCTTTGATGGATACCGGATACAGCATGATTGCAAATAGAATGGCATATAAATTTGATGAACCGGACAGAGGGGATGTTATTGTTTTTAAAAAAGGAAATTCTTTTCTGACGAAGCGCATCATAGGGATTCCAGGAGATACAGTTGCTATTCAAAATGGAATCATTTACATTAATGAGCAGCCTATCGTGGAAAGCTATCTTGCAGAAGAGAACAGCACCGAACCACTCAATGGCATTAACTATTATGTAGTGCCGGAAGATTCTTATTTTGTGTTGGGAGATAATCGTAGGGACTCAAATGATTCAAGAGCATGGAAAGAACCTTTTATCCCTATTGTAAATATTAAGGCTAAAGTAATTTGTACTTTTTGTCTGAATCCTTTTTCAAAAGGAATAGCTTATCATGATGTAGAAGATATATCCATGATGGAAACACATTCTGGAGTACCAATGTATGATAAGGATAATATCGTGGTAGAAACAATGGAATCTTTAGAAAAGGGTGATATATCTGGAAAAGGAGAATCAATTAATAGCACTCTTCCAGTTGTAACGATTGCACCGGAATCCATTGAGGAAACAACTCCAGGGACCGAAGACACAAACGAACAAGAAGGAGTAAGTTCAGAAGAGTCTGGAAGTACAGAAAACACAGAAACTACAGAAAGCAGTACGGCTGCTGAATCCAATGAAGGAATGATTGATTCCGGAAACTTAACAGAAGAATAACCAGGGAGGATTTCAAGTGAAAAAGAACATGTTTTTGATTGCAATGATGGCAGCAGTGCTTTCAAGTACTGTGACAGGATGTACTAAGTTTTCTGAGGATTTTTCAGAGGAAGCAGAGCTGCAAAATCCGGAAAACCAGGAAGAAGGTCTTATATCTAAGGCAGAATCCAGAATGAAGGATTTTATAACGGCAGTAAACACTCAAAATTATGAAGGAATAAATGATTTGGTTGCTATGCCGGAAAATGCGTTAATAACAGATAATAATATAGAATGGTATATTACACGCACGGCACTGGCTGATATTACAGGAGTAAAAATTAATAAACTTGATATTGATGTAAAAGAAGGAACATTGAAAAAAAACGTTGAGGTCTATGTCAATAAAGAAGGCTATGCCTTTGATATGGTCCTAGACAGTGACAATGAGTGGAGAATTGTATTGCCTGATTTATATGCGGAGAACTGGTCGTTAAAAATACCAAAAGGATGTATGGCATCCATAAATGGTGAAGATATTTCAATGTATAAGATTCCCGCTACGGTTATAGATGATTATGATACCTATACATTTCCGGCTATCCCAAAGCAAGAATTACAGGTCAATACAACCAGTTCTGTTTATGGAGAGTTTAAACAGACAATCAAGCCAGCAACAAACTCTGAGTCTATTCCTGTTATTTGTAAGCTGAATGATGATGAAACAAGCAGCATACTGAAACATATACAAGATATATGGAATGGATTGTATAAGGATTATACTAACTTAGTGGGCGTGGATGCGGTAAAGAAATATTTTACAGATGATTTTGATAATTCAGAGATTACAAACATCATGAGCCTTTATTTTCCACAGCTTGAGACAGGTCCTACGGAAAAAGAAATTGGAGAAATACGTTATTCAAACTTTTTCATGAAGGAGACTATACCTTGGACAAAGGACAATTATGGTAGTGCTATTTTAAAATCAGATAGTTCGGTGGAGATTAATTTCGGATATCGTATAGATTTTGTAGCACAGCCAACAGGATATCCTTTTAGTGTCAGAAAAGTTTCTAAGATAACAATGGCGTATGTTGATGCTCCGGAACTTGGAGAAGGCGCAAAAACATATAAAATTAAAAAGTTAAACGAAACGAAAATGTTTACAGATAATGATTACAAATTAAATGATTACTAAAAGCAAGAGGGTAATCTATGAAAGAAAATAAGTATGAATCAATAAAGCAGATTTTTGCTGAACGATTGCAAAAAATAAGAAAAAGAAATGGGTTTTCTCAATTTGAAACTGCAAAGGCACTTGGGATTTCTCAACCTACCGTAAGCAGTTATGAAAAAGGGCAGACGCTTCCTAATATGGAAAAGTTGCTGTTGCTATGCAACCAGTTGGATGTGTCTGCGGATTATCTATTGGGGCTGTCTGACGTGCCGGGGATAATGAGGGGAAAAAGAAAAGACATCATAGGAAAATATGACAGCTTGGCAGCAGATGAAAGAAAACTGTTTCTTGAATGTCTTGAAATGTTTATAAAAAACAAAAAAGCGGAAAGCAAGGCATAATACTATGGATAAAAGAAAGAATAAGAGTGAACTTACACAGGCTATTATAAAACTCATGTTTGCAATTTTTTCTTTGATACTTGCCATTATTCTTGTTTTTATGGTTGGGAAATATGTAATCCAAAATTTTGAAAATAATAGCATAAAAAAAGAATTTGAATTACAGGAAACGATTGCACCAACCTTAGAAAATATCACTCTTCACGTTGATGAGGAGAATGATACAGCAGAAGTACAGGAACAGGAAATAGAAGAACCTATATCGGAAGAAGCAGCTTTGGAAATTTATTTGGCACAAGGGCAGAAACAATATAACCATGAAGGTCTAAAAGCTGTAAATTCGGACTATTGTGGGTGGCTTGATATCCCAGGAACCTCTATCAGTTATCCTGTAGTCCAGTCGGAAGATAATGTAGAATATTTGACAAGGTCTTTTGAAGGAAAAAAAAGAAGTAGTGGTTCTATTTTTGTAGATGCCAATATCCGGGATATAAAGAAAACAAGGAACTTGGTTATTCATGGTCATAACATGAAAAGTGGAAGTATGTTTGCAATGTTGCCATCATACAAAAATATAAGTTATTATAACAAGCATCCGTTTATTTACTTATACACACCGGACGAAACAATGGTATATCAAGTGATTTCTGCATATACTTTAAAGCATGATGCAAATGAAGAAGTGGCATATCAGGGAGTATTTGCTGATAACGAAGATTTTAAAAATTTTGTCAGTGGACTTTTGAATCGTTCCGTAATTGATACGAATGTTGATGGTATTGATGAAGAACAGATTCTTACGCTCTCGACATGCGTTAATCATAGTACATCCAGATTTATTGTACATGCAGTTCGTTTCCCGTTGGAATAGCAATGAGGTGGAGGGGAAAATGAATAAAAGGTTAAAAAAGAAAATAAAAAAAATAGAATACATAAAAAAGGAACAAATACTTTCCTCAAAACTAAGTAAGAAAATTTGCCCGATTTGTGGAAACCATACGGTTTCAGATGAAGGACTTTATGTTTGCTATATTTGCAATCGAAAATACTCAGAAAATGAAGTAATATTTGAAAAAAATAAAATAAATGAAAAGGAATATTCTGAAATTATGGAATATTATTTGAGATAATGGTTGATTTGTGTGACTATTTATGGTATTAATATAGTGCGAATGGGAAGTAAAAATGAAAACACTGGGAGATTCGCACCTGATAGAAAGAGAGAAACTCTTGAAAAAACAATAATATTTTTTGCTGACAAAGCAATTTGTCCAAAAAAATAAATGCAATCTGTGTAAAAAGACTATATTTCTATACAGGATTGCTGTCGCACTCCGCATGGAGTGCGTGGATTTAAGTTGCTTTTTGATAGTTTAGGTGACTATGTATGTCACGGTCGCACTCCGCATGGAGTGCGTGGATTTAACGAGCTGCGAGCAAGAAATCCCCCACTTCTATAAGTGGTGGGATGAATTGTGGAAAACACGGCAATGGATTGACTTTCTTTTTTGATGGTATTATAATTATAGTATATTCAGTCGTATTTTGTAGAAATGACTATATACTATGATATTTGACACTAACAATCATTCGGTGTTCGTCCTTAATTACCATCTTGTTATGTGTGTAAAATACAGAAGGGAAGTTATCACAGACAGCATCTCAAACCGTCTGAATGCTATCTTCGAGAAGATAGCACCTTCCTATCATATCACAGTAGAAGAATGGAATCATGACAGGGACCATATCCATGTTTTATTCCGGGGACAGCCGAATACAGAAATCAGCAAATTCATTAATGCTTATAAATCAGCCAGCAGCCGTCTGATTAAAAAGGAATTCCCGGAAATAAAGGAATCTCTCTGGAAGGAAATGTTCTGGTCACAAAGTTACTGCCTTATGACCACTGGCGGTGTTACCGCAGAGGTCATAAGACAGTATATCCAGTCACAGGGGAAGAAAGATGGCAAATAGAGCAATCAAATACCGGGTACATCCCACCAAAGAACAAAGCGAACTTTTTGCAAAGACCTTTGGGTGCTGCCGGAAGATTTATAACCTGATGCTTGCTTATCAGAAAGAGCAGTATCAGGCTACGGGTAAATTTGCTTCCGTGACACCAGCCAGATTTAAACAGGAATACCCCTATCTCAAGGAAGTGGACAGTCTTGCCCTGGCAAACAAACAGATGGATTTGCAACGAGCATTCCGTAGCTGTTTCAGTAAGACCCGAAAAAAGAAAAACGGATTTCCCAGGTTTAAATCTGCAAAGCACAGTCGGAAAGCCTATACCACAAACAACCAGAAGGGAACTGTGGAGGTATCAGAGAACGCCATCCGTCTGCCAAAAGCCGGATGGGTAAAAGCAGTTATCCATAGAAAACCGGAACCGGACTGGCGTATCAAGTCTGCTACGGTATCCATGGAATCCGATGGAACCTACTACATAGCAGTGTTGTTTGAGTATGCAGAACCGGAATCTGATTATCAGGCAGATAGCTCCAATGCAGTCGGGCTTGATTATGCATCAGACGGTCTTTACATGGATAGTAACGGGAATAAGGGAAGTAATCATAAATACTACCGTGAAAGCCACAAAAGGCTTTTAAAAGCACAACGCAGACTATCCCGAATGAAAGGGTCAGGAAAACAGGAAGAGAAATCAAACCGTTATAAAAAGCAGCTCTGCAAGGTCAGCCGAATTCACCGTCATATCGCAAACCAGAGAAAAGACCATCTGCATAAGATATCAACTGAGATAGCCAATCAGTATGATGTGGTATGTGTGGAGAGCCTGGACATGAAAGCCCTTTCCAACAAGAGATTCGGAAATGGAAAAGCAACGATGGATAACGGGTACGGGATGTTTCTTTCCATGCTAGAGTATAAGCTGAAAGACCGGAATAAATATCTTGTAAAAGTAGATAAATGGTATCCGTCTTCACAGATATGTTCCTGTTGCGGGAACAAAAACCCGGCAGTGAAAGCCCTTTCCGTCCGCACCTGGGAATGCCCGGTTTGCGGGAAACATCATAACAGAGATGTGAATGCTGCCAGAAATATCTTACAGGAAGGCTTACGCATTCTGCAAGAAGCAGCATAACATAAGACGGTAGGGATGGAACAGCCCGAACCAATACGCCTGTGGACATTGTGTAAGACGTAGTCTGTGGAATCCACTGACTGTGCAGTAATGGCTGAAACAGGAAGCTCCCACTTCTATAAGTGGGGGTAGTTCACGCTACAAGCAAAAAAATAGCTTATGCTTTTGTTGAACTCCACGAAATGGAGAATATAACACAAAATATCTATTGAAAAACAAAAGAAAATAGTGTATATTTAAAGGGAACATTATATCTTTTAAAATGTTATTTGGCACAAGGGTCACTGCTTTTTTAATTAGGGCAGTGACCCTTGTTTTTTTGCTTTTTTGGAAAATAAATTGACGAAATAGGTAAAGTGTGATATTCTAAAAATAAATAAACAATAGAAAAAAGGAGGAGAACAATGAAAGAACCATTATACGATAATATACTGGAATTTCAGGTATATGGTGAATCTGCTCTTTTTTGTAATCCTATCACAATGGTTTCGGAAGAACAGACATCTTATCAGGTTCCTACTTATAGCGCATTGCAAGGGATTATGGAATCCTGTTACTGGAAACCAACCATTTACTGGCAACCATTGGAAGTCAGGGTTATGAATCGCATACGCCTTGAACCCAGAAGCAAGCTGATGCCAAAATATGTAAATTCGGAGAGAGATTTGGCATATCATACATATTTAAGAGATGTATGTTATCAAGTGAGAGTTGCTATGCAGTGGTCCAACAATCTGGCTTATGAAAAAGACAGAAACCCAAAAAAACACATGGAGTCAGCCAGACGATGGTTGGAGCGTGGAGGAAAGAAAAATATTTTCCTTGGAAAAGCGGAATGCTTTGGGTTTATCGAACCATGTACTTTTGGAGAAGGCAAAGGGTATTATGACAATACTGACATGTCATTTGGTTTGATGCTGCATGGACAGACGTATCCTAATCTGGCAAAAACAGAAGAAGAAAAAAACAAACTCATAACGAGATTGTTTTTTTGCGAAATGGAAAAAGGTATTATTAAGTTTCCAGCACCAGAAGAGTGTCCTGTCAAGAGGGTGATTCGAGAAGAAGAGCCGTTTTGGAATGTTCCAAAATACTAAGGAGAGGAGGGACAGAAACTATGAATTTGCTAGAAGATTTAGCAAAAATTTACGATTTGAATGAAGATTCGGTTGGAATCGTCATGGAGAGAAATGCTGTTCTTTTTCCTCTATATCATGCAGCTCAGAATACGCAGATAACAGTAACTATCAATATGCGTGGAGAGTTTGTGGGTGCAACTGTCAATGCACCAGAAGAAGAGTTTACGGTTATTCCGACAACCTTAGATTCTAGCTGTAGAGCTAAAACGAATGCCCCACATGGCTGCGGAGATAGAGTGGATTACTTGGCGGGAAATTTAGATGAGTTTTTCCCAGAAATCCGAATGGATGAAGACAAAATATTCCGCAATCAAAAAAGAAATGAAATTTATCTTGAACAGTTAAGTGAATGGGCTGAAAGCCCTTACGCAACACCAAAAGTACAGGCAATCTACGACTATGAATCCAAAGGATGTCTGTTGAATGATTTGTACAGCAGTCATATATTCCCGAATGAAGAGGGAGAAGAATTATCTTCGAAAATGAAATTAAATAAAATTACCATAGATACATGCGCTGTTCGTTTCCGTGTAGAATGTGATGAAGAAGATGATGAGTACGTTGCAGAAACATGGCTTGACAGAGAAATGGTACGTTCCTGGATTGAATTCTATGGGAATAAAGTTGCAGAAACATTCCCGAAGGATTACTGCTATGTTTCTGGAGAATATATACCTGTTACGACAAAACACAGCAATGGACTCAGGGCAAATTCTGACTTTGCCAAACTCATATCTGCAAATGAAAATGGAATGATTGTTTTTTCTGGAACCAGATTTCATGACGCTTCCGAAGCAATGGTAATAGGCTATGAAACATCTTTAAAAGCACATAATGCTTTGCGATGGATGATATCGTTACAGGGTAGAAGAAGTGGTGGAAACATATTACTGGCTTGGGATGATTTCGGGAAACCTGTATATGTACCATACGAAATGGACACTCCTACGACTTATGGTTATGTGGAATTGCCAGTAGAGGAAAAACTGTTTTCCACATCAGAAGAATATATGGAATTCCTCGAACAGAAAGCAAAAGAGTATGAAGAGGAGAATGGGGAAATTCATTTTCTTGAACTAGATAGTTCTAATCCGGGAGGAGACCTAAAGGGAAGAATTGCAGTTCTTGACTATCAGGTGTATTCAGCAAAAGATTATTATACAAATGTATTATCCTGGCATAAAAAATATTATTGGAATATTTTAAAAGGAAAAGAAAACAGATTCACTGGTTCTCCATCTATCTATGATTATGTTAATGCAGCATACGGTGTGGAACAGAAAATGGGACTTTCAGTTTCTTCAAAGTCTATGTTTACTAAACAGTACAATAGACTTGTGAAATGTGTAATCCTTGGAAATCCGCTTCCGGACGATACAATCAGACAGCTAGTATCCCATGCATCCACTCCAATGAAATACCCGCTGTCAAGGGCGAGAATATGGACAATGGCATGTGCTGCAATTAACGGAAAGGAGAAAATGGATATCATGTTGGATAAAGAGTGTTTAGACAGAGATTATTTATTTGGCAGAGTATTGGCTTTGGCAAATCATGTGGAACGTCAGACCTTTACCGAAACGGACAGAGGTAGGGAAACAAATGCAATTCGTTTTATGTCGGATTTTGTTAATCGTCCGGCAACCACATGGGGACTGCTGTTTCAGAAATTGCAGCCATATTTCAAAAAGTTGAACCGCAGTAACCCATTTATCGGAGAGTACTACAGAAAAGAAATCAATTCGGTTGTAGAAATGATAAGTGCAGAAGATTTTAATGATAAACGGCTGGGAAATAAGTATTTACTTGGATTCTCTTCTCAGTCTGCTGCCCTCGTAGCAAAAAGAGCCAAAAAGAATGAAAATGAAACCGAAGAAAAAAGCGAAAATGAATTCACAGGAGGAAAAGAATGATGAAGAAATATGATTTTGTTGCGGTTGTAAAAGCAGTAAATTGTAATCCGAATGGAGACCCGCTGAACGAAGGAAGACCTAGAACAAACATGATGGGCTATGGTGAGATTTCGGCTGAATGCATTAAAAGAAAAATAAGAAACCGTATTCAGGACATGGGAGGTAGCATTTTTGTCCAGTCTGACAGCCGTTGTGAGGACGGATTTAAGAGCTTGAAAGAAAGAGCTTCATCTGTAGGAGCATTAGAGAAAGCATTCAAGGCAAAAGACAATGTTTCCGCAGCTGAAATTGCATGTGAGACATGGATGGATGTTCGTCTTTTTGGTCAGGTATTTGCTTATGGTGGAGGTGTTTCTGTTGGTGTGAGAGGAGCTGTTTCTATTTGCCACTCTCAGTCTATAAGCCCGGTAACTGTAAAGGATGTGCAGATTACAAAATCTACAAATGGCGAACCGCCAAAGAAAAAAGCATCAACCGAAGAGAGTGGAGGTCTGAAATCCAGTGATACCATGGGATGCAAATATCTTGTTGAGAATGCAATTTATACTATCAAAGGCAGCATCAGTCCGTTGTCTTGCAAAAAGAACGGTGTAATGGAAGAAGATATTGAAATGCTGAAAAGAGCACTGATTACACTTTTTGAGAATGACGAGTCAAGTGCAAGACCTTCTGGAAGCATGGAGGTTGTTCAGGTTTACTGGTTCGAACAGGACGAAAAAGACTATAAGCCGACAGCAAAAATCTTCAATCTTGTTGAAGTAAACGATGATGGAACGAGTACAGTCGCAGCACTTCCTGATGGTGTTGTGATGAAAGAACTTGTTTCATAAAGTTTGCTTCCTTGCTTGATATAAGAACAGGAAGTGTGTTATAATCTTTAATGTCACATTATATTATGTGTGGATTAAAGATATTGATTATTATTTTTGAGCAAGACATTTCAATTTAAAATCAGATTGAAAAAATGAGGAAAGCGGGAGTGTTTTATCTCCCGCTTTTTTCAAAAGAAAGAAGAGATATATATGAGTGACTATAAATATCACGATAAACAGGAAAACGAAGACCGGAAGAAACTAAGAGAACTAAAAAAAGAACTCCCCTCATTTATGAAAGATTATTTTCGCTCAATAGATACCAATGCAACATTGAAAACACAAGTAGCTTACGCATACGATGCGAGAATGTTTTTTAATTATATAAAAACACATAATCCGGCATTCAAGAATATAGAGGTTCATAATTTCCCTGTTCAAATGCTGGAGCAACTGACAATCCAAGATTTGGAAGAATATGTGGAATTTCTTACCTATGAGGATGAAGAATTGACCATTAAGAGAAATCATGAACAGGGATTGTACCGTAGAGTGTCTTCTCTTCGAAGCATTTATAAATACTTTCATAAAAATAGGATGATATCAAATAATCCATCAGAGCAGATAGCAATACCGAAAATCAGGGAAAAAAGTATTATCCATTTAGAACCCAATGAGATTGCAGAACTGTTGGACCTGGTGGAAGCCGGAACTGGAGGTTCAGAGCATCAAACCCAGTATAGGCAGAAATTGAAGGTTCGTGACCTGGCTATTCTTACCTTGATGCTTGGAACTGGAATCCGAGTTTCAGAATGTGTTGGACTTGATATAGAACATGTGGATTTCCAAAATGATGCAATTCGCATTATCCGGAAGGGAGATAAAGAAGCAATCATTTATTTTGGGGACGAAGTCGAAGAAGCCTTAAAAAACTATATGGAGGAAAGAAAAAAAATCATTCCTTTAGAGGGACATGAACATGCACTCTTTTTATCAACGAGAAGACAGAGACTATCTGTTCGGAGTATGGAAACACTGGTGTCTTCTTATGCGAAGCTGGCAGTGCCTTTAAAGCGGATTACTCCGCACAAATTGCGTAGTAGTTATGGAACAACTTTGTATCAGGAAACAGGAGACATAAGGCTTGTGGCAGATGTGTTGGGACATTCTGATGTGAATACTACGAAAAAGCATTATGCAGCGCAGTCGGACCATGCAAGACGCATGGCTGGGAAAGTTGTAAAGCTGAGAGAGTAAAAGGAAAGAAATGAAAAGTAAAAAAATAAATGAAAGAAAAAATAATATCGGGACATCTTTACAAATAATGTGTCATGGTATATAATATCGGTACATGTATTTTTAGTTAAGTTAAGGGAAAAAGCGTTTATTCTTTGTTTGAGTACAGAGAATGACGCTTTTTTTGTTATGAAAATACATGAGACAATAAAGAAAGGAGGATAGAAGATAGTATTTCTATCAACAAATCCGGAAAAACAATTATCAGAAAAGGAGAAAATTTATGAACAAGTTTATGCATGTAGACGTATGTGAGTTTTTGAAGTGTATGGTAGCAGTGAATACTGAACGTTATCGCAGTGATTTTACTTATGATATGAAGCGTTTTTACAATGCTTTAAGAGATAAGGATGAAACACAGCGTTATTTCATTTGGTATTCCAGAAGCAGCGGAGTGGAATGCGAATGCATTTATGACATTCTTGATACTGAATGGACCGCAAAATGCTTTTACTACAATGAATATGAAAGAGATGAAAGCAGAGGTTTCCTTACCTTTGTAGTCAAGTTGGAAGAACTGAAAGGGGCTTCCATTATTGGTTCATTGGTAAAGGTTGATTTCCATTCCTTCTGCAATGAACTGAAAAAACATCGTTTTTCACCTGATTATTATGATGTAAAATATGTTCAGGATGGTAAAATGAAAGAAGATTGTTTTGCACCAAGCAGACTGAAAGACTTTATTCGTTACAATCCGGATGTGAAAATTGCTTACAAAGCAAAAACACATGATGAAAGGGTAGAATACAGCATAAGCTGGATGAGAAGTGAGATGCATTCTTATTTCAATGTAAATCCCAATGATAACATCATGGATTTCAAGTATTCCACAGAAGAGCATACAGGATATGTAAAAACCCTATGTTTAACGGTCAGGGATACAGACAGGAAAAACAAGAAGTTCTTTTATGCCTATCATTCCGATTATTGTGTAAATGAAGATATGGCGTTAAATAACATCAATCAGGCTGTAAAAGAGTATCTTTACTCGGATATAGGCAAGGAAAGGTACGGAGTGATTCCGGAGCTTCGTGAAAAATGGGAGCTTCCGAAGAACATGGATTGGGTAGATGTGCTTCGCTCTATGCCGGAAAAATTTCTTTTGAAGTATGGTATTCAGACTTCTATTGAACATTTTGAAAAAAGATGGAGGGCTTGATATGTACGAAAGAATTTGTTACGAGCATGGAAATGAGAAGACAGGAAAAAAACTGCTTGAAATTCACAAATCATGTAATTGCTTTGGGTGCAAGAACAAGTTTGGAAGAAGAAGAGCAAATGATGCAACAGCTACAGTGGCAGCAGACGATATGGAAGCCATCAAAAAAGCATATGCATTTCTTGAAAAATGGAAGTGTAAAGACCCAGAAAAGGACCTTCCTGTAGAATATGTAAGGTTTTAAAAAAGAAAGTTGAGAAAAAAGAATGGGACAATTTAGTTGGATATATTCAGATACTGGAGAACCAGTATATAACGATGAACGAGCAGATACTTATTTGCTGGTTCCAAAAGAATTCCAGAAAAAATATGGACACGCAATTTATGAACCTTGTTATGATGGATATGGAAGATTCGGAGGATACGATATTTACGAATTGATTCCTGAATGGAACAAGGAAATGATTCCTGAAATTATTGAAAAAGCAAAGAAAAATGAATGGTTTTATAAGTATGTTCCTTCTGAGAAGGAACTGAAAGAGCTGGAAAACTATTATCTTGGAAAGCCAATTCATTGTGAACTTCGCTTCCTTGGAATTACCCTGGCGTGTTATGATGAGGATAACGAGAAATTAAAGTATCCTATCAAAATCACATCCGTAGAAATGGATTACGAAGCTGCTGAAATCAGTAAAAATGACCCGAATCAAGGATGGAGATATTTGTATGAACCATGGAGACGAGGATAACTAGGACGAAGATGACGAAAGTGAATATTAAGGAGAAAGTTTATGAATTCAAAATTGAAAAAATGGTGCGGATATGAATTTAGTACAGGAATATCTACGGGTGAAGATTATCTTCGATTTCAAAAAGAAGCAAAGACAGAATTGAAAAAAATGCTTTCAGCGTCTGGCTTTGAGATTTTTAAATTTTTACCCAATCATTATGAATTTTCTTGTATTGTAAGAAAATTAGAGGAAGAGCGTTATTACTACATTTCTATTTCAGATGTTCGCATGTTTGGAGATAAATGGTGGAATAATGTTCTCTACCGAGCCATGAAAGATGAGAAGGATTACGGAGGTGAGCAGAATCACTACTGTAAATGGGAAGAAATTGGAGAAAGTCTTATTGCATTGGATGTAAGAAGACGATAACAGAAAATACGTTGTTAAAACAAGGGGCTGCATTCAAATTGAGTGCAGCTTCCTTTTGCAAAGGAGAAAAGTATGAAAGATTTAAACAAATTATTTGATGAATGTAAAGCAGAACTGGACTCCATTGGCATTCAATATGGCAATGTTGTTTCGATTGAAGTGAATTACAGGGCAAAGAAACAATGTGGATTGTGCAGAGAAGTCCGTATAGGACGAACCTGGGAAGATAACCGTTATTCTATTAATATTTCTTCCTTTCTTTTAGCGGATGATGTTCCAGATGAGGGGACAAAGAATACTATCATCCATGAGTTGTTGCATACCTGTAAAGACTGCATGAATCATGGGGGAAATTGGAAGAGATTGGCAGAAAAGGTTCATAGAAAACTTGGCTACAACATCAAACGAACATCTTCCTGTGAGGAAAAAGGGCTTGAAGGGGTCATCATAAAACCACAGGAATATAAGTATGTATTTCGTTGTCAACAATGTGGACAAGAAGTAAAGAGAAAGAAGAAAAGTAAATTCACAGAATATTACACAAATTATAGTTGTGGTCTCTGTGGAGGGAAATTCAAAAAAGTTACTCATATCAAAATGATGTAAAGGAGGGATGAGTTATGGTAGATATTAGTATGACAGACACCACGATTTTTATAAAATTGGATAAGGCTCCAATTCCTCCAGCTAGAAAAGCACTGAAAGACAATGGATTTAGATGTTCTAAAACCGTCTGGAGAGCTAAACGGACCCCGGAACGTGAATTTTTTGTAAGTCTGATATCAAGTAGAATGAGATAATGTGATGGGAATGGGGATATTCATAGCTGTTTAGTGCGTATCCCCATTTTTAAAGAGTTTTGCAGAGTGGTTGACAAGAAAGGAAAAAATGGTATAATAGTGCTATAAGTTTTTCAGATAAGTTTCATGGAATATAAAGTCAGAAACAGGAAATTACCTGTCTCTGGCTTTTTTTGCGTCTGAAAATAAAACGAGAAAGGAGAGTTCGCAAATGAATGAAAATAATTTAATAAAAAAATTTTAAATTTGAAAGGAGACATTATTATGAGAAGCATGAAAAATTTATGTAACAACGTTGTTGGTAAGGTTAAGGCTGCTGGTGATGCAGTTGGCAATTTCTTTAAGGAGAAGAAAGAGATTGTAATTAGTACGATGAAAAAGCAGTGGGTGTTGGATTTGGGTGCAGTGCTTGTATTGGTAGCATTGATGGCTGCCATTGTTATTGTACCAACTATTCCATACTCATATGTATATGTTTATTTGTTTAAAGAAAAAATCAATATGGAATTCTGGTGCTGGCAAGATATGCTTGCTGCAACATTGCTACTTGGAGTTGCATTCGCATTTTTTGGAAAACTTCTCAAAAAATTGGCGAAAACAAGGTTTGCTAATAAACAGATAGAAAAAGCCATGCAGAAAGCCGTTGCCTTATTTAGTATTTGCTTATACAAATATATAGCTGTATTTATTATTGGATTCAAATGTGTGAAATATGGCTATATGTTAGTAAATAAGGACGGAAAGTTGGTTGTACTATCCGGAGCTGTAGTAGAAATGCTAAAGAACCCTTATGGTGACATGATTGACGAGGATGTTAAGAAAGAAATTGACAGACATACTTTTAGGACTTTCTTCAAATTCGAAAGAGAAATAAAAAATAATTTAATGATGTTGAATAAGAGGAGGTCAAACAGTATCAACTGTTGCCCTTCTCTTATTTTATAAGGAAAAAGGAGATTAGATATGAATTTTGAAAGAAAAGAAAAAGAAGAAATCAAGAAAATTATCGGCTATTCTATTGAACTAGGATTTAGTATCCAGTATAATGGAGAACAAGTGGGGAATATTTTCCTGAGTGAGTTAATGACAGGAGGATATCTTGTAGAGTGGATAGAAATTTTCCCGGAACATCAAAGAAAAGGGTATTTGAAACGGATTTTGATGGATGTAATGGACTATCTGGAGATTGATGAAATACAGCTCGAATCGAATGAGGAACTTATCTCTATGTATTTACATTTAGGAGCTAAAAAACTGGATTATGACAATATCCGTGATATGTATTTGCTGAAACTGAACAAAAGAGCAGAAAAAAGAAGGGAGAAATAAAATATGACAATCAGCGTGAAAATAAGTATAATGGATTTTCTCAATGAGAATGACCTAAAAGAGTTTCCTCGACATTCCGGAATATTGGTGGACCTTTATAAGAGATTGGGATATGAAAAGGATTTTAGCTTATCTAACTTGATTGATATATTGAAGATTGCAGAGTATATTTTGGGTAAATCAGAACTTCGGGAAAGTGAGTCAGAATGGATTGATTCAAATATTGGCTACTTTCGTAAAATAGCAAACTCTGCTCATATCGCACGAATGCAGGCAGTTCCAGAAGAAATGCAAAGTATTTCAGAATATCTGCAAGATTTTCACGATGGGGAATTTACATTTCGAACAGTATATTACTTCCTCGAATCAATCATTTTGTATGCAGACAGACATTATGAAAAAGAAACAAAGGAGCTATTAAATTATCTAGGCGAAAGTATGAGTATTATTGTAACCACTTTTCCTGACATCCGGTATAAATCTAATTTGGATGAGGAATATGAGAAAAAAATGAAAGAGTTATTTAACACCCATATCATGACAATGTAAGCAAAGCTGCATTATGGTGACAAGTCAGGGTATATAAACAATACAATAATTAGTCTAAACCATGGAGGGGGATATACATTCATGTGTATCTCCTTTTTCTTTTGTTAAAGAATCTTCCCATGAACAATATATCTTGCTATCCGGGAGGATTCCTGTTATAATACAGATATAAAGTCTATTTTTTAAGTTTGAAGGAGTAAAAGGTAAATTGCATCAGGTGCAGTCTGCCTTTTTTTAGTAAGAAAATACAGGAAGATACCCTGTTGAACATT
>ENA-OOWK01000093-OOWK01000093.1-human-gut-metagenome-genome-assembly--contig:-NODE-93-length-77332-cov-7.887353_pt1 | contig 77332 bp, 72 predicted proteins | sample MGYA00241405_ERZ501317 | MGnify/ENA primary metagenome ERZ501317 (study PRJEB25962, sample SAMEA1972440) | human gut metagenome | biome: human gut; feature: human-associated habitat; material: faeces... | reverse complement strand
TCTTGCCGCCGTTTTCTCCCGGAAGGGAATGGAATCGGTACTTGATCCATGAGTAATTGATTTTTGAGTATTTGATTTCTCTATATTTAATTCTGCGGGCTTTTCCGTATCCGGTTTGTCCATATCCGGTTTTCCCGTATCTGGTGAAGCCGTATCCGGCTGTGGCGTATCCGGGTTCTTCGGCTGTGGCTGTTCGTAGATGACATACTCGGTATCACTGATCCGACCCTGCCTATCTCGTAGCTGATGACGGACAATGTACCCGGCAGTTTCCAGCTCCCGCAGCGCGCCGCCGATAGCGTCCACGCCCTCTTTGCAGATGGCGGCAAGCCCTCTGGTGGTATAGTTCCAGTCCTCCGGTAAGGACAGCATCATGGAAAGCAGCCCCTTGGCTTTCAGGGACAGTTTCCCGTTGCGTAAATGGTGATTGCTCATTACGGTATAATCTCTGGTTCGTTCAATGCGAAATACGGCCATTGACCTCACTCCTTCCAAATTTCTCAGGATATGAAAAAAGCCACAATCCTGTAAAAAGAATTGTGGCAGTCAGCTGTTTTGTTCACTTTTTCTGCGCCGGTAGGGGCGTTTGGGAATGGGCGGTTTATCCAACAGGTCATTTCCCTGAGAGAATGGCAGAGTTTGCAGAACACGGTCAATCTCCATAGATTCCATATCATGCTGGGAATGGCAATCCTCCCGGATTGCTTCCCGGATTTCCTTTACAGTACACATTTCAATCCTTTCCTTTCGCAGTAATGATTTGTTTATGAGTGGCGGCGGCGCTTGTCCGGCTTAAAATCGAGGATATGTCCCTCGATGATACGGGCGTAACGCTTGATTTTGATTTCCCGGCGCTGCTGGCTCAGGAGGGCGGCCTGATAGCCGTCCTCCGTAAGAAACAGCCGCATTTCATCACCGGGACTGCCGTAGGCACAAGAACGCAGGACAGAAAACTCAATCATCCGGCGGGTGTTATCCTGAAAACGCTCCACGGCAAGAATGTTGTGTCCTTTCAGCTCACGGGCGGACATATCCCTCATAGGCGGCTCCTTTCATCGTTCCTGATCTCTCTGGCGTTTTTTCTGCCACTGTTCCAGCAGCTTGATAATGGTTTCCTGCATCCGCTGGGGTGTGTAGCTCTTGGGAAAATACTTCCGCAAAGTGTCCGAGGTGAATGTCACCTTGTCCAGATCGCTTTTCTTTTCCTCGCCCATAATAGCTCGCATCACATCAATGGATAAATGCCCCTCTTGGCTGAATTTCTTGAGCCGCTGAGCCTGGGAGAGAGAAGGTGTGGCCTGTTCGCTGTCCATCGCGTCCAAAATCTGGGTCTGTTCCTCTTTTTTAAGAAAGGACAGCTCATAGGCCGGATTGAGAGCGATTTTTCGCTCATCCAGCATATCCAGCAGTTCGGGAATCAGCTCCGTCAGGCGAATAAAGCGTTGAATCTGATTTTTACTCTGCCCGACCTGTTCAGCCAAAATGTCTCTGGATTTCTTTCCGTCTGACTTGTGCCCAACTTGGGCACAAGTTAAATCTCTGCGCTCGCCTTGATGCTTCATGGCATCCAGCTTCATTTTATAGGCAAAGGCTCTTTCGCTGGGGAGCAGGCTTTCACGCTGCAAATTGCTGTCCACCATGATGATGGTAGCGGCATCATCGTCCAAATCCCGGACAATGACCGGCATGGTTTCTTTATCCGCCAGTTCACTGGCCCTGTGCCGCCTGTGTCCGGCTACTAATTCATAGCCGCCATCCGGGTCAGGTCTTGCAATCGCCGGAACCAGCACACCATACTGCCGGATACTGTCCGCAGTTTCCATCATGGATTCATCATCCTTGACTTTGAACGGATGGTTCTTAAAAGGGTGCAGCTCAGACAGCGGGATTTCCAACACCCGTTCCCGCTGTGCGTCGGCACGGCTTTCCTCGGTAGAAAACAGGTCATCTACCGATGCCAGATCTACTTTTTTCGCGCTGCTTTTCAAGTTTCGTCACCTCCTGCGTCAGATTTTTGTAGCTCTCAGCCACCTTGCCGCCGGGGTCATGGGCAAAAATGCTCTTGCCCTCGGCGCTGATTTCCTTTGCCCTAACAGAATGGGGAATCTCGGTGGCGAACACCTTGATTTTGCTGCCGTAGGTCTCCCGCAGCAGGGCGGCGATCTCCTTGGCAAAGTTGGTGCGGTTGTCCACCATCGTCAGCAGGATGCCGTCAATCTGGAGTTTTGGGTTGATCTGCCGTTTCACTTTATTTACTGTTTGGAGCAGTTGTTCCAAACCCTTGGCGGGCAGATACTCTGCCTGGACGGGAATTATGACCCTGTTGGCGGCTGACAGTGCATTGACTGTGAGCATACCCAGGGAGGGCTGACAGTCAATGAGGATATGGGAATACTGTCCCTTTACGGTGTCCAGGTATTGCCGCAATATGGTCTCGCGGCTCATAGCATTTACCAAAGAGACCTCCATGCCGGAAAGCTGGATGTCAGCGGGCATCAGGTCCACGCCCTCCGGGTGGTGCAGGATGCCCTCACCGGGCTTGAGTGGCTCGTCCATCAGAATACGGCCCATCGCGTCGGACAGGGTAAAGGGCAGCTTGTCTGGTTGGGGATGGCCCAGGCTGATGGTCAGGCTACCCTGCGGGTCCCCGTCGATCAGCAGCACCTTTCGTCCGGCCTGCGCCAGCCCGATCCCCAGGTTGGTACAGGTCGTTGTCTTGCCAACGCCGCCTTTCTGGTTGGCGATGGCGATAATTTGTGTGTTCACTTTGCAATCACCTCGTTTCTGGAATAAAAAAAGGGAGAATGTGACGTAAATCAACATTCTCCCTGAGAAACGATATGCGATTGTATTGCTGCTTGTCTTATTGGTGTTCAGCTTTTGGGGAGCCATCCCGCCACAAACCCGCATGAATACTGGATTTCTGCTTGTTTGTCTTTCCCTTTCCCGAATAACCTCTGTTCAACGATTTTTACGCAAAGGACACAAGCAAAAAGGTACGGGCAATCAAGAAAGCGCAAGGCATGGCAGGGGAACATCTGACAAAGCCGCCTTATGGCTACAAGGTTGACCCCGCCGACAGAAAGAAATGGATTGTGGACGAAGAAGCCGCCGTTGTGGTAAAGAAGATTTTTGATTTATGTGTTGCCGGAAAAGGACCTATGCAGATAGCAAAAATTCTGACTGCTGACAAGGTACTTACTACCAAAGCCCACTATGCAAAGCAAAAAGGCAAGGTGCTTCCGGAAAACCCGTATAGTTGGAATGAAAGCACGATTGTAGCGGTTTTAGAACGTATGGACTACTGCGGGCATACGGTAAACTTCAAAAGCTATTCCAAATCCCACAAGCTGAAAAAGCGTATTCCTACCACCAAGGAACAGCAGGCGATTTTCCGCAATACACATGAAGCAATCGTTGAGGAGGCTGTCTTTGAACGGGTACAGGAACTAAGGGCAAATAAACGCCGCCCCACAAAGGCAGAGCGACAGGGAATGTTTTCCGGCTTGGTATTCTGTGCGGATTGTGGAAGTAAACTGCACTTTGCTACCTGCAAAAGTTTTGACGGCTCACAAGACCATTACCGCTGTGCAAGATATAAAAGCAATACAGGAGATTGTACGGCACACTTTATCAGAGAAGATGTTCTGCGTCAAATCGTTCTCAACCGGATATTTGCCGTAACTGCCATGTTCTATGAGGACATCACTGCTTTTATGGAATTGATACAGAAACAGCGATTTGATGAAGCAGAAAAGGACATGAAACGCAAGCGGCGTGAGGTCGGACAGGCAAGAAAACGAATTGCAGAACTTGACCGGATTTTCAAGCGGATTTATGAGGACGACATCAACGGAACTATCAGCCATGAGCGGTTTTTGAAACTGTCCGCAGAATATGAAGCAGAGCAGAAAGAACTTACAGAAAAGGTAAAGGCAGAACAACAGGAAGTCGATACCTACGAACAGAATAAAAGCGATTTTGACAGCTTCGCCGCCATTATCCGCAAGTATGTGGGAATAACAGAATTAACGCCCACTATCGTCAATGAGTTTATAAAGAAAATCGTTGTCCATGCGCCGGAGAAGATAGACGGCAAGCGTTTTCAGAAAGTGGATATTGTCTTTAACTTTGTTGGAGAAATCCATTTGCCGACTGACCCGCAGACGGAACAGAAAGAAACCAATAAACAGGAAAAGACGGCATAGCCCTTGAACGGGGCTATACCGCCTAATTGAAAAATATACTTCCTTGTAACCGAAAACCTTTTATTTACGGGCTTTTTCAGTGGTGTGAAATCATTCCCACTCTTTTTCCGTTGTATTTTGTGTGGTCTATATCCTCCAAAATACCGGTAAAATGGGACTAATTTTACATATGCCCCTCTCATTATTTCATTTATTCGAGCTCGTGTTGCAGAATCTGTTGCAACAACTGCTAAAGAATAATGGAAAGTGGCTTGTATGATGCAGCGACAAACCAGTAGAATACTTAAGTGAATTATACCATGATACCGAAAAAAATCAATCTCTTCCGTTATATAAAGTAAGGGCCCGGAGTATTAACCCCGAGCCCTTCCGTTTATGTAGGTGACTTCTCATACAAGCCATCGATCAGTCCGGTGATAAGTGCGATGTTCTCCATTAGTTCGCCATCAACACTTGCACCGTTTTCAATCCGTATCAGTTCATCAAGAACATCTTTGAGGCGGTCAATCACAGCACGATGCACTTTGCATGAACCTCTTACCACCACAGTCCGATCCAGAAGCTTTGCTGTAATGTAGTCCTGCTTGGTTAAGCCGGACAGTTGGACAGCAAGATCAATTTTTGCGTCCTCTTCCGGAGATACCCTGAAAGCTATGGTTTTGCTTCGCCATCTACCGTGCCCATCAAGATTTTTTGCTGACATATTCATTTACCCCCTTCTTAGCTTGTCCAGGTCATTTGCGATATTTTTCTGGACATCATCGAATAGATGACCATAAATGTCCTGGGTTGTTTTTACTGATTTATGCCCGATGCGCTTGGAAACCTCAAAGATATCATACTTCTTGCTGATGAGCAACGATACATGGGAATGTCTTAACCCATGCACCGTAATGCGCTTCAGACCGGCTTCAGTGATCAAACTATGGAAATTCTTTGTAAGATTGGACTTTGTAAGCGTACTAAATAGTCGCTGAGTGCCGACAGGTTCATACAGCATGGCAATATACTCTCTTATCTCATCACAGAGAAACGCAGGCATACTGACTTTTCTGACGGAGCTTGGTGTCTTGGGTGTCGTAATCACATCTTGACAGTTCACGCGATGATAAGTCTTTGTAACATGAATCACACACTCATCCAAATCCACATCATCCAAAGTCAAAGCAAACATTTCACCTTGACGCAGACCACACCAATAAAGGATTTCATAGGCGTAGTAGTAATCCGGATAGTTCATTGCATGATAGGCGAACTTTTCATATTCCTCTGGGCTCCAGAAGACCACTCTCTTATCCTTGATACCCATATTTTTGATATCCGCCAGAGGATTCCACTTCAAATACCCCTTACTATTAGCATAGTTAATAATGGAATTAAACTGGCTCTGAATCGTGCGGAGATATGAATCCGAAAAAGGCTTTCCGTTTGGCTTTTTGATACTTTTTATGGTTGCCTGCCAGTTCGCAATGTCATCATCTGTAATCTCGTCGATTGGCATAGTCTCAAAATACGGGAATATGTGTCGGGTGAAAATGTTGAACTTGGTTCCCAATGTAGAGTCTTTGATGTCTTCTCTTTTGTGGGACATCAGATACTCCTGGAATACATCGCCAAAGGTCTTCACAACAACCTCTGGTTTAGGTTGGCTTTCTATGAAGATCTGTTCCAGAAAGTCTTCTTCATACTGTTTGGCATCTCGTTTGCTGTCGAAGCCGCGCTTGTATTCGGTTTTTATGGATCCGGTTTTGGGATCTGCGTAATTGAATTTGGCCATCCACTTAGTGCCTTTTGTCACCGGGTACTTGTATTGAGGCATTTTCTTCTCCTTTCTACTCGTTTTGAACAATTCGCTCTTCTTTTGGGAAGAAGCGCTTATAAAGGTATAGGGAATCTACTTTACCGCTGATCGTCAAATAGCCAGCCTTCGTCAACTCCTTATTCAGCTGATCGATGACCTTATAGGCATATGAGACAGAGATATCGAGAAGCTCCGCAACCTGTTTTGCATTAAGCATTTTTCTTTCGGTAATGTCCATAGTCGGTTCCTTTCTAACCCATCGAGCACCTCCTTGTTATTAGGTGTGCCTATATTCTATAAAATAGACCACCTAATAACAAATGTGCGAATTTACACTTTAGAGGTGATTTGCAGATTTTCTCGTATTAGTGGTTTCTCTTTCTATCGAGAATCATGTAATCATATCCCATGCCATTGCACTTATCGCAGCGATCTTTGACGCCCTTCAGCGGATCAACACGACGGACAATGTAAGCAGGATTATTAAAGTAGTCAGCAAGACACTTCGGGCAGAGGCACCGGATATCTGCAGTTCGTACTTTCCGCTTTGCCAAACCAAAGGTTAATTTGAGGGCAAAGTTGATCTCGCGCCACACAGCTTCGTCATCGATATATCCGATGTACTGCACCAGATCGGATTTGTTTACAGTCTGCATTTGCTCTAAGAGAACCATAGATGGTTTTCCTAAACCGAAGTTATCACCTAAAAGAATGTGGGATGGCAGGTACTGCTTCTTGTTTACCGAAGTGATGGCGGCAACGATGATGGTGGGCGCACTTTGGTTGAGATTTGATGCCTGGATGACCAAAACCGGGCGCTGTCCGCTTTGGACTGAACCCTTCCGAACACCAAAATCGTAGTAGAAAATATCGCCACGCTTGATGACTAATGTATTGTTACTCATAATGCTATGCTCCTTATCTTGAGATGAGGAATTATTTATCCTCTTACCAGTACCCAGTGGGAGAGGCTGTTTATTAACCCTCATCCAAGAACTTTTTCATTTTCTTTAATGCGGCTACTACTGACTTCAGAATTGCAGGATCTGTGGTTCTCTCCAGTTTTGCAATCTGTGCGTAAGTTAACCCCTCAAAATACCGCAACTTGATACGACGTTGCTGTACATCTGTGAGTTGCTCCATGGCTTGATTCAAGAGAATTTTCACTGTGATATCTTCTTCCATACGGTCATCTACTAATTCGGGATAATGCAATTCCGTATATTCATCGAATCCAAAGCTGGTTTGCCCGTTAGATGCTCGCCAGTTATACTTCTTCTCGTTGTTTTTGTAATCAACCAGAGCTTTGCTGATAGCACTATCAATCAAAATGTACGGCGAAAGGCATCTGGTGACTTCCGGAAATCTATCCTCTAAATCTTTTCGACCAAGTTGCGAGAAGACGATATACTTCTCCTTGCCGGTCCAACCGGGATATTCATCCTCACATTTTTCAAAGCTGCAGATTGTTCGGAACTCTGCATATCCTGGCAAGTTCCGCAATAATTTTTTCTTCAAAATATAGTCCTCCGTTTTTCTGAAATTTGGGTGAGAGCCAAATTTCAGCGGAGGACCTCGGCAGCGAGTTGCCCAATTATGGGCAAAAAAAGAAGGGACGCCTTTGCAACGAATTACAAAAGTGTCCCGGTCATGGTGCGTTTGTGGGCACAAAATAAAAACCCCCGTGAATTGTCTTTGAGTTTGTTGCCCTCAAAGGCTAATTCACAGGGATTTGATGAAAGTTTTTATTTGTCGGATGGATGTGTGATAGGGGTCATATTTGTTTGATGAATGTACGATGAACCAATATTCTCAAAAATTTGTGTAATTTAGTTGTTGGATGGGTGTTTGATGAATGTACGATGAGCCGGAATTTTCCCTTATTCGCCGCCAAACAGAACGGTATATGGCATTGTCGGATCTTCCGCAACGAACCTCTTCAAACTGTCATACTCTTCGCTGGTCAGTTTCTCTTTCGCAAGCGTAATTTGATTTCTGGCCAGCTCAAGTGTGCCGAGGTGGTTCATGGCATGAATCAGCCAGTAATGCGCACGGGTGTTTTCTGGCGTCAGAACAATAGCTCGGGCTGCATACTTCTGAATGCCGGTGAAGTCGTTCACGGAATCAAGCGTTGCAAGCAGTTCATTGATAATACCAATGTATCGGAGTCTGTAATGCGTGGCGATACCTTCAATCCACAATTCACCTCTGGCGTTTTCAAATACATCGCCCTTATACAAATCAACGGCCTTTTTCAGAAGCTCGACCTTGTGTGGGATTGTGGGCGCGTGCTGGGCATTCTCCCACAAAAGCTCGAACTGCCGCAGATCAGTCGTGATGTTCAAATCGGGATTGATACCATAGCCGTTGGCTGTCGATACAATCAGCGGATATGGGGAAACAAGATCAAATGCCTTTTTGAATGTATGGATGTAATTGCGGACATAGGAAGAAAGCGTATCCCATTTTTCTTCCTCTTCTGGCCAGATTGCCGCAACAATGGACGAAGAGTAGAAAGAGGATTTCTTATTCAGCAGCAGATATGTTACAACGCGGCTGCTTCGTGGAGAATTGAACTCTCGTTCACTCAACACACCTTGGGATGTATAGATTTCCATGCTTCCGAAGAAATTGACGATGATATCCTTGTCAGTTTTGATTTCATCCAGAGAAAGTGCCAACTTGGAGCTATCTATGGTTTTCTGCTGCGCCATAGCACGGTGGATAACATAAGCAAACACATTCAGCGCACTGGAGTATTTGACATACCGGGTGGGATTCCGGATGGCAAGGATACCAATGGGATTAGGGCCAAAGGGAACACCGATTACAGAATCTACCATCAGACGTTTGTAGATGGCATATTCTTCAGGGTAATCGCGCTGGACTTCTTTTACATTCATGATGCAAATAGGTGAGCCGGTCTTGAGAGCTTCAATCCAGGTCGGCATGTACTTCGCAAGTTCAAACTCTCCAAATAAAACAGTTGTCTTATCTCTTGGGCTTGCGTTATACCACCATAGCGGTGTCCAAACATCAAGATCAAGATCGACATCCAGGATACCGGCCCAATCGCCACCGTAGAACAGGCAGGCTGCTTTGAGAGCGCCTTCAGCAATCTCTTTTGGATCATCACATTCATGAAGCCTTGCTTCCAGATTGCTGACTGTGCGATCCTGCTCAATGCAGTATTTAACATATTCCTTATCGAACTCTTCTCCGTCAATCAGAATTGCAGATGACGAGTTCGGGCTTGGTTTCTCTGTCCGTCCGAAAATACCTCCCAAAAACTTAGGCATAGCTGTACCTCCTTACGAAAAACAGCGCAAAACTAACCAGTTGCAATAACCGGCAGTTTTGCGCTGTGATGCTATATGATGTGCTGCCAGTTATCTGTGGCAGTTCAAATATCAGGCAGGTACGCAGGAACTTAATCCTTGGTCTTGTTGAAGATCCTCTCAGGAAATACCGAGGCTGTAATCAAGTCAGCAGGGTCAATTTCCAGAGCATCCGCAATATTGAAGAAAACTTCAAGTGAGAAGGGACGAGCAATTCCCGGTGCCTCAATGGAACTGATATGTGAGCGGCTCACATTGGCTTTTTCAGCCAACTGTTCCTGAGACAGTCCACGCATCTTTCTAAGGGCTGCGATGGCGATGCCCAAGTGAATGAACCTGTCTCTGTTTTTGAGTTCCTTTTCATTATTCAATGTGCATCACCTCCTGTTTTTGCGTGATGGCCTGTTTTGCTCATATTTATTATACTTTCATTCCTCAAAAATAGCTGTACCTGCCCAAAAGCACTTGACTAATATTTTGAGCAATAGTAAAATTATTTATGAAAGCGTTTCTGGTTTGCAGCAAATGTTTTGCTGAGTTACACATTGCCGTTGTTTGCGCGATATGAAAGAAATACTAAGCGAATCGGGGAAATAGGAAGTGACTTGCTGTTTTTTCGGGCATAAAGATGCCCCTTCAAGCATATATGACAAGCTCGAAGAGGCTATTGAAAAGGTTATTGCGAAAGACAATGTTACTGGTTTCCTGGTTGGAAACCAGGGACAATTTGACAGTATGGTGCTTACGGCTTTGCGGCGCATGAAAGAGAAGTACCCGCACATCTCTTATAATGTAGTGCTGGCCTATATGCCTGCGGAAAAAGAAGAATGGAATCCTTACGAGTTTGGAGAAACCATGCTGCCGGAAGGAATTGAAAGCGTATATCCTCGCTATGCGATATCCTGGCGAAACAAATGGATGGTCAATGAGGCAGAGATTGTCATTGCTTATATAACCCATTCATGGGGTGGTGCAGCCAGATATATGGAAATGGCAGCTAAAAAAGGAAAACAAATCATCAATATTGCTTGTGTTTAATCTGACACCGTATGTGCCTCTGTTGGGGCATGTACGGTGTTTTGTTGTTCCTGAAATTCTATTATATCATCACGCAATTCCTTTGGATAGAAAAACCGCACAATTCGCTATCGAAACTATACGAACGCCAAGTTTTTGACTTGTATTTTGAGCAAAATGGGTGTATAATGTAAAATAGGTTTTTATATATTCCCGTAATCGAGGTAACTCGTCTTAGTACGACAGGAGGAAATAATATGTCCGTGAGTTACAAAAAACTTTGGAAGCTTCTCATTGATCACAATATGAATAAAAGTGACTTAGCTAAAGCTGCAAAAATGAGTCCCAATACAATTGCAAAACTTGGAAAGAATGAAACGGTTTCCCTGGACATATTGGTTCGGATCTGCGAAGTTCTCAACTGTGATATCGGTGATGTTGTGGAAGTTGTGAAAATCAATATGACAACTGTTGAAAAGTAATGCGATACTAAGGTGATATAGATGAACGAAGCGATTTTAGATAGAAAAATTAAAGCCTGGGAAGATCAGTTGCTTGATCTGGGCAAGCGCAATAAAATGATTTCCTTCCGGGAAAGCAAACGAGCAACTCTGAAAATCCTCAAGCCCGGTTTTGATGAACTCTACCAACAAATTGTTGTTGACGAAAAAGAATTGACTTTCCAGAAGGCGATTGACAGAGACTCTGATGTACGCGTGTATTCTATTCTTTCTCTCCTGGATAAATTGTCTTGCCCTATGGAAGTCAACATCGGTGACATTCGAGCAGAAGGTACTCTTCCTGAAATCAAAAAGACCTTGAAGCATCTTCGTTCTAAGGCCCGTCTGGCTTTGGATGAACAAGGTACTAATATCCTCTATTTGGTTTTTGGCTTCATTGAATGGCGCGAAAAAGGCAGTCGGTCTGCTGATAGTTGGGTAAAATCCCCATTGATATTGGTGCCTGTAACTCTTACCTTGCCTTCACTGAACGCACAATACTCTCTGCAAAAACACGAAGATGAAGTTGTTGTCAATCCAACTTTGGCATATCTGTTTGAGCGCGATTACGGCATCTCTTTGCCTGAATTTGATTCTGACAAGGATACTCTCGAAAGTTTTATGCAGAAAATGGAAGCCCTTGTTGACGAACGAGGTTGGCGCATTGTAAGAGAATGCAGCATGGGGTTGGTATCGTTCCTCAAGATCAGTATGTATAATGACTTGATTCGTAACGAAGCCCAACTGAAGACTAACCCTATTATTCGTGCATTTGCCGGTGAGCGAAATGAGGTCAACACCGTTGATGGTGATACTTATGAGTTCGACCATGATGCTTGCCGAGCTGTTGATTCGTTCCAAGTGCTTGATGCAGACTCCAGCCAGCAGGATGCGATTGCCCTTTCACAAAAAGGTGTAAGTTTTGTTATGCAGGGACCTCCTGGTACCGGTAAGAGTCAGACAATTACAAACATCATCGCCCAAGCATTGGCCGACGGAAAAAAGGTCTTGTTTGTTTCCGAAAAGATTAACAGGCACTCGCCCTATCTCTCCATAACTCTCCATAAGTGATACCCGTATTACCTTTTTTGGGATTTCTACTTTCCCTAACTCGGCCTATCACACCGTATCATGCCATAAGTTTAGTATAACAATAGTATAAAGAAAGAGCCTTGGCTGTTTGTTTCAGTCAAGACTCTTTTTTTCATCTATCTCTTTAAGGCGATTAAGCCATTTTGTAATTATACCTGTTTCAAAAAAGTATAGTAACGCACCCTCTGAGAACTTATCTGCTCGAATTGCACCCATAAGCAAGGCTGTAATACATTTCCCGTCCAAAGTAGAAGTATCAACTTCGCTCATGGAAACAATACTCCGTTCGATTCCGTTTTCAAACAGAATATCATTGTAGCTGTAAAGGCCGTATTCTTGGTGTTCATCAGCGAAAGTGTAAACATCATCTATAAAGTGTCTCGCCATTCTGGAATAAGTTACATAGGGCATTTGTATAGGGCTCTCAATCGTTCCTTTGCTTTTGCTATCAACTATCCACTTTCCAAAATTATCAGCTTCAAGAATAGGCAAATATGCGGTTAACTTTGTGTAGGTATTCATTTTCCACTACCCCTTTAATAAGATACCACTAAATAAATGAATGTGTAATTTCGTCAATGCGTTTTTCTATAAGGTAGCGACTCATATCACGATTTTCTGGACAACCCCTCGTTTGAAAAATAGCTTTGCTTGAATCAAAGCCAAACCCAAACATTTTATCATCTTTTGTTGGGTCACGTCTTTGTTTAACCTCTGACATAAATTGCAACATTTCTTTATTCGTAAATGCGAGCATTATCGTGTCCCATTTAGTGCTTTTTGCACCTGCATTTTTAACATCATCAGAATGCTTTGCATATATCCCGACCAGTATATACCAGTTTGCGTTTTGCTGAACAGGGAACCTATTAAACCACAAGTAGAATGGATAGCCAGAATCTTCCTTGTCATTATAATATGTCCTGGACATTTTAACTTGAATAGTGTTGGCCTTGTTGCACCCATTGTCATAGCGATATAGCAATAAGTCAATACCTTTTTCCTGTGCCGAAGCAGGAATAAAAACAGAAGTACCTTTTATTTTTTTGGATAGATAATCTGCAACTGCAAACTCTCCATACTGCATTGTAAATATTGGTTGCATTTTGTTCACCCTAACACTCTTGGACTTGCCAACAATCACTAATCCGTCAGCAACACCATTATAGCAGAGCGTAACACAAAAGTACAGTGTAAATTCAACTCACTATTGTGTCATAGTTTTGCACCTCTTGTCAATACTATAATGTAATCAAAACCAATGGAGGAATTGCATTATGGAGAAATTTATCGTAACACCTAAAGAAGATAAATCTGTCACCATGACGATACGCATAGATAGAGCCTTGCAAGAAGAATATAACGATTTAGCAGCTAAAACGAATCGTTCTCGTAATGAACTAATCAGCATGGCTTTACAATATGCCCTTGACCACATGGAATTGAAAGATGAATGATGACTAAATGAGAGCCTTTGAATTTTGTCCTCTGGCTCTCAATTATTTATGCGTTCAATCGCAAGAACTCATTTACCTTTGTTGCTACTTCCTCTTGCTGTTCCTCAAAGCTATGAGCATAAATGTTCATGGTAGTGGAACAGGTTGAATGTCCTAATGTCTTTGATATTTCAATGATGTTGATTTCCAGATAATTGAGTAGGGTAGCACATGAATGTCTCAACCCATGAAGCGGAATAATCGGTAATTCCTCTAATCCCTCGGACTTTGCTTTGTCTGGATTATTCTGCACCCATTCATTATAACGGTGTAAATGCTTTGTGAAATACTGATAAGGTGTTGTATGCCCCATAAGTTTTCCGTCTGCTTGAATGAACAGATTACCGCCATTGCTGAAATCGCCTCGCCATGCAGTACCATGACTAAATCGTGTCTGTATGTACTCACTATGATACTTCTTCAAAAGCGGGATTACATCATCTGGAATAGATACCTTTCTGACAGATTTCTTTGTCTTAGGCTCTTTATAATCAAATCCGTTTTCCGTCATACCCACAGACTTTGAAATAGAGATTTTCTTTTCCTTAAAGTCAATGTCGTTCCAGTGCAAAGCAAGTGTTTCTCCTTTTCTGAATCCACAGAATAGTGAAAGAGTGAAGAACACCTTATATTGTGTCGGCACAGTATAGGATTCTGTGTACTCATTCACATAATACGGTTTACCTGTATCGTCAATACGCTGATGGCCTTTATAGGTTACCTCGTATGACATATTCAGAGATTTCATAAACATCAATGCTTGCTTTGGTGTAAAGAACTTTAAGCCCTCGTCCTCGTCTTTTCTCTTTGGCTTTTGTGCGTCTTGGCAAGGATTGTTCTCAATCATGCTGTAACGCTTGGCTGTCTTAAAAATCAGATTCAATACATTAGCAAATCTCTTTATGGTACCTGTTGCGTAGTCATCAACCAGAGTTCTGTAAAATGCTTCAATGTGTGGTGTTTTGATATGAGCTACCTTATATCCCTTAAAGTAGGGAATGATTCGGCTTTCTAATGCCTGTTTATATCCTGCATAAGTACCATAAGCAATGTTATCTTTAACACTCTCAAGCCATTTGTATGCAAAATCTTCAAATGACATTTTTTCTGCATTGAAGTCATAGCCATATTTTAATTTATCTTCCATATCCATGGCATACTTCTTCGCTTCTCGTTCTTGTTGTTTGGGTGTTGCTGACTGATTGACAGAATATGTAAGATTCTTAACCAGTTTCTTACCCTTATTATCGTAACCCATACAGATTACTATACGATAGACAACTCTACCGCTTTTATATTCAACTCTGTTGACTGATGCCATATTTAACACCCTTTCTCAATTTGATTTTTGTAACGATAGAAGGTAGGTTTTGTCATGCCTAATTCACGCATAAGCTCAAATGGTTTCTTTTTCCCTTGCTGTACTAAGCGGTAGTGGGTAGCAAATTCTTCAAGGTCCATAACTCTTGGCCTGCCATAATCGTCCCATTCTCCACGAGCCTTTTTCTGTTCAATGCCTTCTCGCTGTCTTTTCTCTCTTTTCTCAATTTCAACCTGTGCCATGCTTGCATACAACTCAATCATCATATTATTGATAGTCTCTAACATCATGCGAGCCATTGAGTTTTCCATAGCTGACAGGTCAATCAATGTTGTGGGCAATTCTAACACCATAACACGAATACCGTTGTCCTTAAAGAATCGTAATTCCTTTAATGTGGCTTCCTTATTTCGCCCTAATCGGTCAAGCTCTGTGACGATCAGCACATCACCACTTTCAAGGATTTCCTCTTTCAACATAATATATCGTGGCCTGTCAAAGTCTTTACCTGTTCTCTGGTCTGTATAAACTTTGCTTTTATACAACTGGATATTATGTGTTTTGCAATACTTGGTTATTTCTGCAATTCCTCTGTCTAAGTGCTGGTCCTTTGTGCTTGTCCTGTGATAAGCAACATATTTCATTCCGACACCCCCTCGTATAAATCGCAGTTTCCACCATCAATAACGGTAGAGGGCTTTTCTTCATACATCTCACATTTAGAAACATTGCATGGCATATTCGTATCGTCATATTTGTATAGGCAATCCGTACACACCAAATCAGCGTTTCTGATAAGTTCAAACTTTAGCTTGTCATTCTTAAACTTATCGTTCATCTGAACACCTCATTTCTTTATCGAACAACCGTTCGTTTCTGGTTTGATAATATCAGGCGGGTATCAAAAAGTACACCTCTTTTTTGAGAATAATCAAAAGTTTTATCTTGTACTTTTTGAACCCTATTTTTAAGCCTTTAGAGATAGTATCAAATTTTATAAATTCTGATACCACATCAACAAGCGGCCATTGCACGCTGTTTTGCTCTATATATTTTCATGGATTTGCTGATTCGTGCGTTACGAGTGCCATAACTGCAATTTTCCTTGTTTGTCATAAGTTCCAGATTGTCAATGCAATTATTCGTTTTGTTTTCGTCCTTATGATTGATTTGCATACCCTCTGGAATTGCACCTTTATGTGCCATGTAAACAAGCCTATGCACTCTCATGTGCTTTTTGATACCCTCATCATTGCACACATCAACCTGCTTATATCCTCTATGGGTAAAGCCTTGCGGTAAGAGTCTGTCACTCTTAAGGCTGTAAACCTGCCCGTCAGTAGAAATAAGGTACTTTGAAAATCCCTCGGCTTGCTCCCATTCAATAGAATCATTATGCTGTGTCTTTTGGCTTTCTACCTCTCGTTTCGATTTTGTCATCGTCCTCAACCTCCAATTCGCCGGCATTAAGATATTCAACGAATTTGTCTACATTTACAAGAAACTTATTACCGGACTTAATATGCACGATTTTGTTCTGTTTGCACATCTGCCAAAGTGCTTTATATGAAATATGTGATTCCTCAGCCAGAGTTTTAATGGGTACCATTCTTGGAATATGTACATCTGATACAATAAAGTTAAACTCCTGCTCTGGTAAAGTGTTCGTATTGTTTGTATTATTCTTCTTTGCCATTTTGTATTCTCCCTTTCGATTAGGGACACGAATACAAATTCATCTGAACTATTGTATTGTTGTCCATATTTTGTGTTTGCTCCGTCTGGACAACTGGACTATTCTTTAGTGACCGATTTATTTTATTCTCAATTTTATGTTTATCCCCAGAGGTTCTCTGTTGACTTCTGGTGAACTTTTATCCTATACCATAGGAATACATTACCTTATGACTTCTGATTCAATCTGGATTATCCTGTGTTATTCTGGGCTTATCCTTTATGCTGTCTGTTCGTCTGGATTCCATGCGGAAGGCTTCTTAAACGCATTGACCTGTTTTTCAATGTTTCTAAGGTGGAATCCCTGCATATACACAGAAGCAAGACCCTGTTCGGCTTCTTTCAGTTCAGATTCTTTCAATCTGTCAAAAGCCTGTTCAGCAGAAGATTTGCTACCCTCAAAAGCACGCTCCCTAATCTTTGCAGATACCATATCAGCATAAGCAGGATATTTAAGCAGTTCCAGAACGGCCTTGCTACCGATAACACCAGAATTGATAGAATCTGTCAAAACCTTAGTAATACGGTTCGCATGATTGCTGTTCATTACCTTAGGCATCTGAGACATAAGCTGAAGTGCTTTGCTCTGTACTGCCTGTGTATCGTCCTTTTCATTTGCATAGTCATAACCACGATTGCGGATTTCCTCAACCCTGTTATTCATACGGTCATACACAAAAGCATTTTCAGCAACCATATCCTGCAATTTGCTCTGGAGTTTGCCATAGATTTCATTTACCATGTTCTTATCTACACGCTTATACACAGAAATAAAATCTCTGACACTTGCAACCAGAATACGCACATCATCAATGGTCTTTGTTTTTCTGAACTGTTCAAGCAGTTTATTGTAGTTCTCAACGATAGTCAGCCCGTTGTTTGCAATAGTATTGACTTTAGCCATTTTCTTCTTCCTCCCATTCGATATTTTCGTTTTCGTCTGACACAATCACAAATCCTTGTTCCTTGTAGAATGTATCATACGCACCTTGCGTTACCTCTGTGGTAACTGTTCCGTTTGTAATCTTAACCATTATTCATCTACCTCGTTTTCATCTGGGGCATTGTTCCATTCTTCTTCCCAGTCATCTTCGTTCCAGTCCTCGTTTTCTTTACCGTATGGAACAATCCTAATCACAGTAGGAGCAGTATCTTCTGTACCGTCTAAAAGAAAAGCAGTATTTGCACCATAAGCCTTGTCAATGATGTACTTACAAGCATTGAATCGGTCCTTGTTGTATCTGTCATTGGCAATCTGGATTATGCTTTGCAGAGCTTCAACGGTAGAAGATTTAAGCAACCTCTGAAATTGCTCCTTTTGTGATTTCTGCTCTGCGGTTTGCTTAGGTCTGCCTTTTGGATTACCGCTTTGTCCTTTAGCATAAGGCATAGAAAATCACTCCTTCCTACATATCATAGATGTTCACGCTCCTTGTTGTAGGATTCCAGTTCTCTATGAATTTCTGTTTTACTTTATTTTGTGTGAGATGAGATAAAATCTCTTGTTTTTCCTGTATCTCTGCTTTGAGAGATTCGATCAGCATATTGTAAGCCTGTGTTCCCGTTTTGGGTTTATGCTTCAATGTAATGTCTGCTGATATGCGTTCTACCTGCATTAGTGAACACCCCCTTATTGTTAATGTACTGTTATCTGTTTGTGTATCTGTCTACTTTATAGACACTTTTTGAAATTCTTAATTTGCTCAAACACATCAAATAATGGCTTTTATACACTCATAAATGCTGTTTTACACATAGATTTTGAGTTTTGCACTTTCTTGATTTTGGGGTCGCAGGGTACCAATTATTAGTACCTTAGAAGCCCTCTTTTATAATGAATTGTGCATTTGCTTTACGGTTCGTATTACATCTTCTGGCATACCAAAATTGTTTTCACGATAATATGCAATGACCTGTTTTGACCTGTCGCCCTGTTTCTTAAACGCATACCATTTTTTCAATGCCTTGCGTAGCACCTCAACATCAACAATACATTCCTTGCATTTGTATAAAGTTTCACTAATTTCTTTACCAGAGTTAGAGGTCGTCAAACATTCAAACACCTCTTGCACACAACCATTCAGCATAGGTTTAATGTTCTTTTCGCATATATCAGTAAATGTTTCTTGGTATTGGTCGATTAGCTTTCGTAAAGACTTTCTTGTGAGAATATCCTCTAATGACATTCTATCGGCATACATACTATCGAGCATTCGTTCTAAGAATACAAACTCAACACGAATAAGGTTGCTTTCCACTAACGGATTTCCTTTATCATTTTGTTCCTTAGACTTGTTGTAAACTTTCAAACGGTAATAATGGTCTTTTCTGTATATAATGCTGTCTTGGTCCTTACGAAAGGTTTTCTTTTTGTCCCTTGCTTCCTGCGCAATAAAAGTTTTGTCAACTGATTTCTCAAACAGATTGATTACATCTTTCGGTTTGCATTTGCCCACACATTTAATAGTAATGTTGCACTCCATGCTTGACACATTCAACTGCTTTAATATCTCGTTGGAGTAATTACCTTTCATGTGCTTTTTTAAGTATGCTTTCATGTATTCGATAACCTTATCACTAATCAAATCTATCTGAATGCAATCAGATAATTGAAATGGTTGAATGTTGTTTGGTCTTACTGCGTGTGGCAGATTCACATAAGCAGAAACTTTACCGCCTAAGCACTCAATCCATGCAATATCTTTGCCAGATTCATTTGTTAGAGTTTCCTTTGGAAATGTTACGGTTTCCAAGCCTTTTATTGTAAGTTGCATTTGGAAGTTGATTCCGTCTGCACCTTGTAGTTTTTTCTTTCCCATTTTCACACCTCGCCCATTGCTTTCTTTATGTCTTTGATTATTGAAGCTGTTTCCTTGATAATTGCTTCGATTAAAGCAATGTAGCTTTCAGCATAGTAATTTCTTTCGTCAGTCTTTGCTCCGTTCATATTCAATACCTCACATTCTTTGCTCACATATATTCATCAATGCAATTCACATCAATGCTGTTCAAGATTTCCCTTAACTTGATAAGCTCTTCCTTAGAGAAAGTGATACCACGCAAAGGATATTGCAATCCGTCTCTGTCAGATACTCGCCATGCTCTAATATCAAACACAGGCTTCTTGTCGTTCCACTTTACAATCGACACTTCCTTTGAGAATCCACGAAAGCCCACCATGATAGTGTCAATATGTTCCTTAACTTCGTACTCGGTAATCTTACCAGCATTACACGCAAATTCATGCTTATTTGTTTTGTTATCCATTTTCCTTGTTCCTTTCCTTTTGATTTTAGGCAACAAAAAAGAGAAGCCAGTTAAACCTCGTCTAAAGGTAACTTTGCTTCTCTAAGCATTCAAAATATTAAATTAACTGGTCTTTTCCGACCTGTATATATTATACCACATTGTTTTCTGAAAGTACATAGGCAAAATAAACTTTTTTCCTTATTTTTCCGACTATTTTCTTGAGGTCCTTTTTATATATAATCCTCAGATTAACCAGATTGACCCCAGATTGATTTTAATGGATTAACCTATATTTTATATATCCTATTCCTAAAAGTCAATTCTGGATTATCTGGGAACTTCTGATGATATCTCTTAAATAAACAGTAATAGAATAGTATAAAGTTGTTTTGATTATCTGTAAAATACAAAGAAATTTAAGGGCAAATAAACCGAAACTCATTTGTTCAGTTTTGCATTGTGCAGTATGAGAGATAATTGTCATAAAAGCCTTTAACTGCAATACTTTGTTAACCTTTTCTACCTTGCAAAAAGTGAAACTCAATGCTGTGTTTTTGCTATGTTGCTTGTGATGTCAGTATTACGCTTGCTGAACAAACAAGCACAATCCTGTAAAAATGGCAGCATTGGATGTTGTTTATCGTCGTTTAACGGATGTCCATCTCGCAGATTTTTGTCTTTCTCTTCATAGCCACAAGGCCAATAAAAAAGAGATCCTGGACCAGTTGGGTGCTAATCTTAGCCTGCAGCGAATAAAAGTCAAAGATGAGGAAATCGCAAAACTCACTCGCCTGGATATGATTCGAGAGCAGCTAAAAGTCTATGTGCATGATATACACCAGACGATCATGCCTTTGGAAATGAGCCTTTATGAGGTCTATGGCGCAATTTTGGAGCTGGGTTCTTTGCCGGATATCGAGATCCATCTGGCTGATGTTGACCAACTGACAAAAGATGATGTGAACAGGGTCGCTCTCTTGGTTATGAATCTGGATAGGGCGCAAGGTGTTTTAGGTCCGCAATGGTATAAAAATCCGTGGCAAGGCATTCTTGGCTCTTATTTGGAAGTTAGTCAGAAAAGAGATCTACAAAATAAGCTTCAGGATGCTGTTAGAATTCTTTCTGCGATTGAAGAATGTAAATTGGTTGATAAAAGCCTCACTGACATTCTCTCTGTAGATACACTGGATGCATTTTGGGAGCTTTATGAGCACGCTTGTCATTGTAGCGCAATTCCGAATGGATGGTTCCACAGACCTACTGAGCAGGAAGAACGCTTAGTCCGTGTGCTCCGTGATAGAAAACGCACCATTGATAGCTTGACCCAAGAACTGACTGATAAATACGGACATGAATTTTTTGAAATGTCCGGACGGTCTGTGGCAACAGGACTCACTTCTTCAATGAGAAAGTATCTTGATGTCCTTCGAAATAATGAGGATGCGGATACTGCATTCGGATTAATGGAAGATGACCTGCAACAAGTATTGCTGTTGGATGAAAACTGTCACCTGCTGATCGATGCACTCAATGTTCTTTCTGCCGAGTATCAGTTGGTGCTGCAGTGTGACTTTGAATCTGTAGATGCGGTCTTGACAATTTGTGAAATGCTTCTTGAGAAGCGGAAATTGACTGACTGGTATTTTAGCGATCCAAAGACAGAACAACTTTTGCAGTACATTACAGAACTGCGAAACAAACTACATAACTTCGTTGAGCAGAAAAAGAGACTCTGCGAGCGTTACACCGACGATATCCTCGAGAATAAGGATATTAAGCAGGTTTTGGATCAATTTACTTTAGCTGAAGGCGAACTCCGTTCTTTGATTTCTGTTGACGGAATGACATATTCTGCACTGTGTGATATTGTCGCCTTTGATCAGGCTCACATCCAAGATATCGAGGCTGCGCTGAGCCATTATACATTTGCGGAAATGCTCAGCAGCTACGGTTTGCCTCACTCTTCCACTATAGCAGAAGTAAAAAATCATATCTCTGCAATAGAAAGAGTACAGCATAACAAAGTTGTTCCGAGTTGGCATTCTGCTGCGGCAAGAATTAAGGCAAAGACACTGCTTCAGGATGTAATGAGCAAAACTGGAAAACTCACTGAAGAAAAGAAGAAACTGAAAGAGTTTTTCCTGCAGTTTGGCATTGTGATCGATATCGACACGATGTCGGAAGCTGATGTTGCAAAGCTGCAACAGGCTGACGAAATCATTGCTGAAGCTACCGCAATTGTTCCTTGCTGTAACAATGATTCTGCTTACAGTCTGTTAGACACTATCGAACAGAATGCCGAGAAGTTCTCTGGTATTGCAGAAACAATAAGAGCCCTTCGTGCCGAATACAGAATTATTGATTCTTTTGATAATTTTGAACTGCTCGCTGCGCTGCGAACTTATCGTGACGCGGTTGTATTAAGTGCGCCCTGCTCTTCCTGGGCAACCTCCAAAGTGGAAGCATTTGCAACATTGAAACAGGTTATGGAGCTTGCAAGCAAGCTAAGGACTCAGCGGAATCAGCTTTTGGAGACATGTGAAGAAACTGTATTTGCGTTGGATTATGCCGGTATATTGAACCGGTTCAAAGCTGAATACACGAATTTCTTTAAGATTTTCAAATCGTCCTATAAAGAAGACACAAAGCAAATCCGACTTGTCTTTAAGGAAGTTCGTAAAAAAATACCTGACGATGAAATCATTGCACTTCTGCATGCTTTGCGGCAATACAATGAGGACTTGAGAGAGTACCAGATGCTTTCTTCGCAGATTGCTAAATTGCTCGATATCCAGGAATACGATATTGGATTCGATTGGGAATCTGTCAAGAAGAGACTGGATGCTTTTGATGCTGTTGGCCATCTCTTCCAGGATGACTCAGCTACATATCGGTTCATTGTTGAGAATTGCTGGAACAGTATTTACGATGTGCTTGTCAGCTATGATGAACTCAACGCATGGTTTGCTGATAACGAAGAGGCCAAAAAGTATTACGCGGGTCTGTATTTGGGACTGGAAACAGATACTACTAAAATACGCGACGTCCTTAGTCATGCGCGTAATATAAGCACTATCTTTGCTTCTGCTGATCGATACATAGAATATATGCTTTCTGGTGTTGCGCCTCAGAATATACAGGACGCAAAGAAATATGCAACAGACATTGTTGCTACACGAGCATGGTTTGCTTCTCAAGCCCACGACATTAAAGAATACACCGGTATTACATACGACGAGAGCCATGGCGAATGGGAAGAAATCCTTTCTCAGCTTGAGATTTTCAACGGTATTGTATCGGACATTGGCGAAGATGTTGGATATACTATGGTGGCAAAATACTGTGAAAATAAAACTCTCATCGATGAACATCTGGCGGTATTGCAGCGAATCACCCAGATTTCTGAATATGCGCAGTCTGTCTATCATATTGCTGCCGATAGCCCTGACATCAATACGAGGGACATCAAGCAAATAATAGGCGATATTCGTGCAATTATTGTCAATGCAGCCTTGCTGAAGTCTGTTTTTGAAGCCCTCTCTGTCTATTGTCCCGAAGGGTATTCTGCGCTGGGTGTTGATGATATCAGGAATGATTTGAGTGCAATTCTTCTGTATCAGCATACCCGCGACAATCTGTCCAACATTGAAGATGAAGCACGTGAAAAAATCGGCGAGGAATATAGAGGATTGTCTACCGATTGGGATTCCATCGTTGCAAATATTGCTTTCTGCGGCAAAGTGACTCAGCTTCTGGCGGGCAATATTTCTGCAGAAATGAAAGCAGCATTTGTATCCCGTTCTTCCTTGTATTCGGATGCTCAAGTGGCCGAACTGCGTAATTACTTAGATACCGCCAGAAAGATTGAAGTAGCTTTCCCAACTCTTGCTTCTGAGCGAGAGTTGAACGCCAAAATCAAAGTTCTTGCAGATTTGTGTGAAGCACTTAAAAGTGCAATTAATACTAAAGCTGCAATTACTTCGGCGGCCTACTCTGAGTGTAGCTATTCTGGTATTGTTGCTGATTTGGAAAAGCTGGCTCGTATTCAGGAAAGCCAAACTGCATTTGATAGTGATCTTACGAAAGTGAAGAAGATCCTGCCCAAGTTCACATTTGACAGCGATACAGATTGGGACGATATGGCAGAGATTTTTAACCATCTGCGACAGGTCAAACGAGCAATTAGTACAGGTAGTATTGATGCTGAAATCATGCAATTTGTGACTAACGGCATTCCCGGCATTTCCGTTACAGCTTACAAAGCGCAAATTGAGAAGCTTGTGCGTAACAAACAACTTATTACCGGTCTTACAGGATTATTTGCTAATAAAACAATTCTCGAAACTTATAACCTGTCAAAGCTCACTCGACGGATCAGAAACTGCAATGAACAGTTCTCTACTATGGACGCATGGATTGATCTGCGAGATTGCAAGAAAGCCTGTGTGGACAATGGTTTGGAAGCATTTATTGTTACTGCGGAAGACACTTATTACCCCGCAGGAACGCTCAAAGATGTTTTCATGAAGAGCTTCTATTATGAATGGTTCGAGAAGGTTTGCGCCGGAATTGAATCGGTCTCCACTTTTAGAGTTCGCACACAGGAAAGCCGTGTGGAAACTTTCCGCGAGTTGGATGCTCATCAATTGCCTGTTGATCAGATGCGAATTAGAGAAAAGCTTATTCGCGAAATGCCAAGCAGACACAATTTCGGTAGGGCAACAGATGAAATGTCCATTCTGCTTCACGAACTGGGCAAGAAGCGTAAGATTATGCCTTTGAGAAAGCTGTTTAGGACGATACCTAATCTTCTGCTTAAGTTGAAACCTTGCCTAATGATGTCTCCTCTTTCAGTCTCTTACTTCCTTGAGGCAGAGACATACAGATTCGACATGGTCATTTTCGATGAGGCTTCTCAGATTTTCCCGCAGGATGCTATCGGTGCTATCTTCCGTGCTAAGCAGGTTATCATTGCCGGTGACAGCAAGCAGCTGCCTCCTACCAACTTCTTCTCTGCCAGCACAAGCAATGATGTAGACTTTGACTACGAGGATGACGAAGAGGAAGAAGTCAACTTCGATTCCATTTTGGAAGAGGCATCGAACAGTCTGCCTAATCGTTCTCTGTTGTGGCATTATCGCAGTAGATTTGAAGAGTTGATTTCGTTCTCTAACCAGCAGATTTACCAGAATAATCTGATTACATTCCCCAGCAGCACCATTCACGCAAAAGATACCGGTGTTGAGTATGTTTATGTCCAGAATGGTGTATATGAGAATCGTTGCAACCGGGCCGAAGCCCAAGAGATTGTTCGCCTGGTTGCTGAGCACATTAGAATGCATCCTGATCGCTCTCTGGGTATCATCGCTTTTAGTGAAAGCCAGCAATCGGTTATTGAAGAAGAAATCAATAAATTTAGAACGCGCAATCCGTTCAATGAGCGTTTCTTTGATGAGGACAAGGACGAGCCTTTCTTTGTCAAGAACCTGGAAAATGTTCAGGGTGATGAGCGCGATACGATTATCTTCTCGATTTGCTATGCAAAGAATGCCCAAGGTAGAATGTACATGAGATTTGGTCCTCTGGGACATCAGGGCGGTGAACGAAGACTGAATGTTGCAATCACCAGAGCAAAGCACAATGTCAAACTCGTTGGTTCTATTCTTCCGGAAGATATTGATTTGTCCAAGACTCATTCCGAAGGTGTCCGCATGCTTCGTACTTATATTTTTTTCGCAATGAATGGAAGCTCTGCTTTGCCGAAGGTAGAAAAGAAAAACAGTTTGTATGATGTTGACACCTTTAGCGAGGAAGTGGGTAAATTCCTTACTTCTCGTGGTTGCGCTGTGCAAATGAATGTTGGTAGTTCTGATTACACTATTGATATTGCGGTTGAACATCCTAAAAAGCCTGGACAGTTTATCGCAGGTATCGAATGTGATGGCAGCTCTTACTATATGGCAAGAACGGTGCGCGACCGTGAACACCTGCGTACTGCGGTCCTGGAACAAATGGGTTGGAAAATGTATCGAGTGTGGTCTACCGAATGGATTCGCAACCCCGAGGCTGAAAAAGAGCGTTTGATGAACTTTATCCAAAACGCATTGCTGCATCATGGCGAAAAAAATCCTGATACAGAACTTCCCGTTGGCGATGCAGAAGAAATTGTTGGAACAGAAGTTGTAAAACCAGATAGAACGACCCGGACTCAGAGCTCTACTAATCCTTATAATTTGCCTTTGTATGAAGAGGGAAAATGGTGGGATAGACCGACTCGCCGAGGCAGAGATAATCTATCTAACATCGCAGACATGGTTCATGCAGTTGTTAAAGTAGAGCAGCCGATTCACATGGAGCTGCTGTACAAGCGCGTTGGCCAAGGTTTTACTACCGGCAAAGCAACGCAGGGCGTCCGATATACAATTGATCAAGCAATCCAAGAACGTATGCAAGGAGAAGTTGTGATTGAAGATCAGTTTATTCGCCTCACAAGCTTGACAACCGTGCAGGCAAGGAGATCTCGTCTGGGTGATCCGGATAGAACTATTGAGTATATCTCCATTCCGGAAATTGCTGCAGCGATGGAAAAAGTTCTGGTTGGCGCATACGGAATGGATCGTAGTGTCCTGTGCTCTGAAGCGGCGAAGGTTTTTGGTTTTGAGCGTACCGGCGCAAAAATCAAGCAACGCACGAATGAAGCTGTAGATTATTTGGTTCGCACCGGTAAGGTGTCCGACTATGATGACAAGATTCAGTTACTGGAGGGTTAATTATGGCAGATAAAACACAACTCAACAGAACTCTGAATAACGGCAATGCCACTGTTCTTAACAGGGGCATTGCCCCCAACCAGGGACGCTCAAGTGGAAATTCAACGGTATTGAACCCTAATGTTTCTGTGAATGGCACAATTGTAGAGGGTTCCCTCCTGTGTGGGAAGTATCGTGTGGTTGAAAAAATGTCTGTAGCTACCGGCGAAGCAGATCTGTATGTATGCAGCCACAATAGCAAGAAATATGTTGCTAAGGTTTATCGTCGTACTGCTTCGATCAAGGCCGAGGTGACAGAACAACTGAAACACTTAAAATCTCCGTATGTGGCAACCGTTTATGAGATTGGTGAGCATCGTGGTGCGACTGTAGAGATCCTGCCCTTTTACAGCAAAGGCAGTTTAAGCGGTAAAACCTTCAGCTATGAGCAGTTACGAAGCAGCATTATTCCTTGCCTAAACGAAGGACTTAAAGCATTACACGATGCAAAAATCATCCATAAAGATCTCAAACCATCTAACATAATGATTGCAGACGATCAGCAGTCTGTAGCAATTATCGACTTTGGTATTAGCTCTGTCACAGAAGCGGGAAATACCGTTATCGTTACCCAAACGGGCATGACGCCTGAGTATTCTGCTCCCGAAACATTCAAGGGTTTGTATTCTACCAATGCTGACTACTATGCACTTGGTATTACCTTGTATGAACTGTTTTGCGGAAAAACTCCTTACGGCAATATGCCTGCGGAAGATATTGAAAAGTATATTGCTATCCAGCGTATTCCGTTCCCAAAGAACATGCCTGCCGAGCTACAGGAACTCATCAGAGCCCTTACTTATTATGATATCTCAAACCGGCGCGACAAAAACAATCCGAATCGTCGTTGGGGATATGATGAGGTCAAGAAGTGGCTTGCGGGTGTAAAGCAAACAATCCCTGGTGAGGGCGTCGACAGAAGAAGTACCAGACCGTATTTCTTTGCCGGAAAAAACTACACCTCTCGAACAGATTTGGTCCGTGCACTCGTTGAAAATTGGGACGAAGGAAAGAAAGAACTTTTCCGTGGCAAGCTGTCCGACTATTATAAAATCTATGACTCTGAGGCATTTCAAATTTGTCAGACCGCCGAGCGCGAAGCAACGCGTTCCAGCGGAAAGGATGATTTTATTTTCTGGAAAACGATGTACGCTTTGCAACCCAAAACCAAGGACTTTTTCTGGAAAGGCCGTGTATACATCGGTTTGCCTGCACTTGGAAGAGACTTGCTTGAGCAGCTTCGGAAAAGCAGTCCGTCATTGAACGAGTATATCGATGGTGTTTTGAGAGAAGAACTTCTGTCTAAATACATCACGATGAAAGATCCCGATAACGAAAAAATGTTGGCTGCAGTAAAAGGCTTAGAGTCCTCCTATAGGGCATATATTAACAATCCCAGAGAAAAGCGGATAACGCTCTATTTGGTAGCGTATATGCTGTCCAACCAAAAAATCTTGTATGTCGCTGGACAAGAATTTCATACATTGAGTGAATTGACTTCTTATATGAAGCGGCTTCTCGGCGACAACAATGAGAATCTTGATCAATTCAAAGAGTTTTGCCATAGGCTGATGGATCAGTACGATAATTTGATTCCTGCTTTTGAGAGCTGGCTTATCGCAATGGGAAAACGGGATGCACTCGATAGTTGGAAAGAAACAATGAGATATTAACTGGTCACTCAGTGGATATAGGAGGTACTTGCTTATGAGCGGTCCTAAAACATCGCACTATACGCTGACCCCTGCACAACGACGTGCCTTAGAGGAGCAGCGCAGAATTCAGCGAGAACGCGAACTGGAAGAACGACGTATTCGCGAAGAACAACGAAAAATCGGTATTGAGCGAGAGAGGCTTGCAGCTAATCAGCGCAATGCAAGAAGCGTCATTTCCGAGGCGGATCGCATAATTGAACAAATGGAGCCCCTTTTCGCAGAAATAGGAGCAGACAATTCTACATTACTGCACGCTAAAAAATTGCGTAAAGAAGCAATGGATACTGTTAATCAGACGACATCTGTTAGAGAACAGGAAAGCTCATCTCAGCTGCGTGCAATTAATCAAAATATACATACTGCAATTCAGCAGTTGGCTTCCATAACTAAAACGGTAGCCGCTGAACACGCCTCTGCAGATAAGGCATTTCGGACTGCAGTTGCTGGCAACATTGACGGGGGATTTGATTTTACATTTGATATGATCGGTGACACATCAGATGTCAAAGGTAGTCCTTTAGCGAAAACAATCCAAACTGAATTGGAAAGCCTTTCCACGCTCTTTCTGGCAGCTGTGCATAGAGAAAAGGAAAAGGCTATCAGAGCAAAGTTGTTGGAGATTGACGATCCAGACTTCTTGAAGAATTACTATGCAATGACAATTATTCCATTTTTGAAGGAGTGTCGAGCATACAATGCTGCGTATGTCGCTTATGGCGAGGAATACGAACGCAAGCGTTACATTTATGAAGCGAACGCAAAGGCAATCGGTATTGTTGCAGAAGAAATTCCTTTCTCCGCAGATGCAGTAGCAATCCTTGATGCCAAAATCAAGGAAACTGATGAAATCATCCGGCATCGAGATGAACAGGCATATATCAGCCAATGTGTTGATGAAGCCATGCAGGAAATGGGTTACACTGTCGCAGGCAATCGAGAAGTTGTTCGTCGTAATGGAAAACGCTTCAGAAATGAGTTGTACCTGTTTGATGAAGGAACTGCTGTTAATGTTACATATTCCAGCGATGGCCAAATCACTATGGAATTAGGCGGAATCGGCACTGATGATCGGCTTCCGACTGAAGTGGAAAGTGCAAGCTTGGCGTCTGATATGCGTACCTTCTGCGATGATTACTATGAAATTGAACGCCGCCTACGCAAGAAGGGAATTGTAACCAAACGGATTTCAATTCTCCCGCCGGAAGAGCAGTATGCCCAGATTATCAATGTTTCCGATTACAGTCTAAGCGCAGATGTTTCTGAGTATGAAGCCAAGGGCACAAAGAAACATACAGCGAAATCCAAAACACAGAGGATCGGTGAGTAACTATGGAAAAATATAAAGTATGTCCTGTTTGTGGAACACACAACAATCCTCTTTTTCTGGAGTGCTCTGATTGTGAAACCGATTTACAGAATGTTCCTGTCGTTGATGAAGAGATGGAGCGTGTTGCAGAACAACTGAATAGCGAAGCAGCCGCTGAGCCGTCTCCTACTGCTCCCATGGTGAGAGTTTGCGATTGCGGAGCAAAAAATCCTGTGCAAGCCCGCCGTTGTTCTGCTTGTGGCGAGGATATTTCGATGATCGTTCCTACTCCAGACTGTGCCCCCGCTGTTCAACGATATATATTTTCTTCGTTGGACGAAGATTTTGCTTACGAAATTAAAGAAGGTGTCACAGTTATCGGCAGAGAAAACGAAATGCGTGAGTACCTTTCATCCAAGCCGTATGTCAGCAGAAAACATGCCGAGCTGAATTTGGATATTGCTGCAGGTGTTTTGTCGATCAAAAACTGTAACACCACAAATTATACCTTCGTAAACAATACGATGATTTCTGGAGATGCTTCGGTAGAGTTGAAAGATGGCGATGAGGTTGGCTTGGGAGGCAACGAACAGAATGGCTCTCGTCAGCCCGAAGCCGCATATTTCCAGGTGAGGATTGGATCATGTATGTAGCAAGGATTCTCTATCCCGTTAATGTGTTAGGCCCAGGCAAGCGAATCGGTATTTGGTTCAATGGGTGCAACCACCATTGCCCTGGCTGTAGCAATCCAGAATTGTGGGAACCTCAAGAACGCTATAAAACCACATTGCAAACACTAATGAGGTTGGTTGAACACATATGCGATAATCAATCGGTTGATGGGTTCACACTTACCGGTGGAGATCCTTTCGCGCAGGCGGATGCTTTGCGTCAGTTGCTCCCCGAATTATCAAAATTCTCTAATGACATTTTAGTTTACACTGGTTTTGATTACGAAGAAATCCTTCTAAAGTATCCAGAGCTTGTGTCCCAGATTGGCGTATTGATTGATGGCAAGTATATACAGGAACGCAATAATGGTGTGGTTCTTCGCGGGTCTGATAATCAACGAATTATTATCTTGAATGATCAGCTTACCGACAAATATAGTTGCTACCTTTCAACCGCGCGAAATGAAATTCAGAATTTCACCGCACTTGACGGTGTTATATCCGTGGGCATTCACAGGCCAGGATATGAAGATCAAGTAGATACTCTACTCAGAGGGAAAGGATTGGAAAATATATGAGCGATTATTTGCCGAAATGGCATCGTGAGCTTGATATTTTCAATAAAATCAAGCCCATAATTATTCTGGAAGGTAACGTCCTTGACAGCTACCAATATCCTCTTGACGGAAGTGTGCCCAAAGGAAGTGTATTGAGACTCGAACAATATCTCCATTACTACTTCAAAGACGCCGGCTATCAAGACATTGTGTTCTTTGATGGTATTCGTGGCTTTTATAATACTTGCGAAGATGGATATTTGCAGTCATTTGCCAGCTTAGTGAGTGCAACTGTATCCGATCAGCATATCCATGCTGATTTCAAAGGTCGTAATGGTACAGCTGCGTCCATTGTTCGGTCTGCAATCACACAGAACACAAGGGCAACAGTTGTTGTTATGAATTTTGCTTCAAGATATATCACATCTCCTACCAATATGGAGCAATCTGAAATTGACAGCTATACTGTACTGCTTCAGGCTTCTATGGATGCAAAAGATGTACGGACTCCGAATGGAATCCTCAAGAATCTTGTAGTCATCATCGCCAATAAGGTCAATGATATTCCGGCATGGTTCTACCTTGACAACCCTAATGTCAAAAACATTATGTTGCGCACTCCTTCTAAGGAAGAACGCGAACAACTTGTGAAGAGTGTCCGTTTTCCCAGTTTCTTTGCGAATGACATTTATGTGGAAGAATCTCCCTATTATCAAGAGCATCCGGAGGAACTGGAGAAAATCCAGGACAAGTTTGTGGGTATGACGGAGGGGTTTAGTTTCACTGAGTTAAACGGCCTGCGTCGCCTTGCTAAGAACCAGAGAATTCATATTCGAAATTTGTGCGATGTGGTCGATCTTTATAAGTTTGGAATTAAGGAAAACCCCTGGAACAGTATCGACCGAGAGGAAATCAAAAATGCTCATTCGACCTTTACTAACAGAGTAAAGGGCCAAGAGCCTGCCATAACCAAAACATTGGATGTTATTAAGCGTGCGATGACCGGTATGTCTGGTTTGCAGTCCTCCTCTACCTCTCGCCCCAAGGGTGTTCTGTTCTTCGCTGGCCCGACTGGTACTGGTAAAACTGAGACAGCTAAAACACTGGCAGAACTGCTATTCGGTGATGAACGCAGCTGCATCCGTTTTGACATGAGTGAATACGGACAGTCTCACAGCGATCAGAAGCTGTTGGGTGCGCCTCCTGGATATGTTGGCTATGAAGCAGGCGGTCAGCTTACCAATGCTGTTAAGAACAATCCTTTCTCCATTTTACTTTTCGATGAGATAGAGAAAGCACACCCGTCCATTCTGGATAAGTTCCTGCAGATCCTTGAAGACGGACGAATGACGGATGGACAGGGTAATACAGTTTACTTTTCTGAAACCATCATTATTTTCACCAGCAACTTGGGTATCTACGGAGTTGATAATACCGGAGAACGCACTTTACGCGTTACACCCCAGATGCCTTACGAGGAAGTTCAAAAAAGCGTTAGAAAAGGCATTGAAGAATACTTTAAGCTGCAGCTTGGTAGACCTGAGATTTTGAACCGTATTGGTGAGAATATCGTTGTATTCGACTTCATCCGCGAGGATGTAGCCAATGATATTTTGAAAGCTCAGGTCAATAAGATTATCCGCAATCTTCAGTCCGAGAAGAAGATTACCTTGTCTCTGTCTGATGCTGCAATGGAAGTTCTCCGAGTAAAAGCTGTTGGAAACCTTGATAATGGTGGTCGTGGTATTGGCAATATTGTTGAGAGTCTATTGATCAATCCTTTGTCGAGATACTTGTTTGATAACGAAATCTTTGAGAACAAGACCGTGGTAATTGAAGCAATAAATGCTGAAGTCCAGCCTTATTCACTAATTTGCACCGTACAATAGGAGGCCCTGTATGAGTTTACCTTGCTTAGAACATGTGATGGACATGTATCCGGAATGGGCACAGAATGCAATTCATATTTTTCAGAACCAAGAATCGTACACATTTCGAAATGTATTTGAGAGCTCTCGGCCATTTAATTGCTATATCGAATTGACGATCTGGGGAAAAACTGGTGAATTGGAACGCACCCGAAAGGGGTTTTCTTCCAGCGGAGATATCCCTACTTCAAGTGAGTCCTTTGATTGCGATGCCGATGCACGCCATATTACAGCTCGTCTCCCAGGGGAAACAGTTTACTGGACATTTCCAGATGACCGAACTTTTTGGTTGGCCGTTTGTATATTATGCCAAGCTGTAGATTATATTCCCGAAGCGACATGTTTGTATGATGGGTTTACCAACGAAATTCGCATTCCGGTTGATTATGCAGTTGATATTATTGTTGGGTATAAGTCGAGGGCTGGCTTACATATTGAGAAATATAATGATCGCGGAAGAAAAATCGACGATATACAGACAAAAAAATTTGAGCTTTCGTATGATGCTAAAGATGCTGTGCTTGTCTCGGAATTCTACTATTCTGATCACATAACAGTTAACAAAGACTATTGCTATCAAGACTGGACATTGTATATGAGCACAAATCCATCAGCATGTGAAATACTCATAGAAGATGATTTTGGGGAATATGCGATTTGGAAATTTCACGCAAAAGAAGATTACTTATCAGCCCTTTCGTTCCTGCATGGTTGCATTTATGCATAGCTTAATACAGATTAAAATAAACCGAGGTGTACTATGAATATCTTTGCCTCCGTAAATGCGGGACCAGAAAAAAAGTGCGAGGATTCAGCTTTTACGAATCGTCTAATACTTTCTAATGGATGTAGCGAACACAGCTTCAGCGAATTGATGTGTGTTGGTGTGGCAGATGGTGTCGGAGGTAATTCAGGCGGTCGACTCGCCAGTCGTTATGTCGCTCAACAAATATGTCAAACGGATTTTCAATCCATGACGCAACAAGATATATATGCCTTTGTAACTGACACGAATGCGGAATTGATTGCCCATGCTGCATCAATTCCAGATAAGTCTGAAATGGCAACCACACTTACCTGTGTGGTTGCCGCAAAGGATGGATACTATCTAATCCATGCGGGTAACACAAGATTATATGTTGTGCAGGGCTCGTACCTAAAGCAACTGACTGTAGATCACACTACATATAATTGGCTTATGGAATGCGGACAGTACGAAGCTGCGGAGTCCTGCAGAAAAAGTGAAATTAACTGCTGTTTTGGAGGCGGGAGCCAGCACTATGCCAACCGTCTCGTTGTTGAGAAAGTATTTGATGACTACTTTCCCGACACACTAATACTTACATCTGATGGCATTCACGACTTTGTAGATATCGATTTTATGGAGAACGCACTATCATCCAATGATTCTGATTCTAATGCTGCCCGGACAATAGTTGAGGAAGCTCGTAAGAATGGATCAACTGATGATACAACCATCATTATTTTGAGAAGGTAACTGCTATGGGACTTAGATTTAGAAGAAGCATTAAAATATGTGATGGGCTTAAACTTAACTTTGGCAAGACAGGAATGAGTATGACTGTAGGTAGTGGCCCATTAAAGAAAACATTCAACACAAATGGTAATGTGACCACAACGGTCGGCCTTCCTGGTACGGGTATCTATTGGACGGAAACAGAGCGATGTGGAGCAAGAAACAACAGAACTTCTACCGCAAGACAGGATCGGGAACGCATCCAAGCGCCCCAGAGCGATTATCAAGCGCCCGACGCCGTGAATGACTATTTTAGCCAACCAAGCATGTTTGAAGATGAAGATTCTGCTCTTCCGTCAGAATCCTATATCCCTGCGCCAGTGGCGGCTCCCAGCTATTCCAATAGCTCTCCGGTTTTAAGTACCGACCAAGCTCAGCCACGCGGCACAGCTCCCATAGAAAGAAACTGCTTATCAGCAGATGATATAAAGCGAATGTACATGTATTCCGATGCCTCGGTCGATTGGACAGAACTGATTTCGGGCGCGTCGGCAGATGAATTGCTTATGGACCTTGATACTTACCGTTACTGTATGCAGATGGCCTCTCGTATCCTCTCCGGAGATGTGGACGCCTACCTCGAAGTTATTGAACGGATGCGCCCCGTAGATGACCTTGCACTGTATAGTGGTGATTTCGAGTTTGGAACAGACTCTCCTACCTACATCGAGGTTGAATTTTGCGCATATCCGGAAAGAGTTTTGCAAAACGGTTCTTCGGATATGTTGCTTGAAGAATTTATATCTGCAGTTGCCGTCCGTGTCGCGCGGGATCTCATGGCATTACTTCCTGTATCTAAGGTGCTAACTCATATTGAGATTGACGGTAATACTGTATTGTCCGTTAGCTTTGCACGAGGTGAATTGGGGCTGAAGAATTTCAGAAGTAATTCTGCCGCAGATATTGTGCGAGCATTTCCCCACTTAGTTGTTAGAGATTTTAGAAACTTAGTTGATGTTGGCAGGCTATCTGTTTAACGAAAGAGAGGGGGACACTAATGAGCTTGACGCCATTATTTGAGATTGATGATATGTATCGAACACTGTTCGACAAATTGCAGTTACAGTATAACAAACAGGGTTATTCCGGTTCTTTCTGCTTGTTTGATGTATGGGGAGATATTGAAACGGATTTAGATATCAATAAAGCAAACCATGAGGGCATGGCAAACCTGCGTATTTGGCATAGCTCTTGTGAGATTGAGAAGGAACAACCAGAAAGAGGAATGACAACGAGGATCGATCTGCCAAGAGATCGTTCAGCTTACCGCTGTGATACAGATTCGTACTCCGTGTATATCGAATTTCCAAAATATGTGCAGCGTTTTAAGTTGCAGGACGAGTACGACTACATGATGCTAATCATTGCTCTCAACAAGTGTCTGGATAGTGAGAATCCTCGCGAGAAGATCGAAAAGGGGTTTGCAGATATCAACCCCGATTTATTAAATACGAGCGTTACAACGAGTTTTACTATTGAGAGCCGGCTCACGGTGGAATCCTACACTAAGCATGGTAGATTTGAGGATCGGCTTATTTGGACGAAGGCACAGCTCACCTTAAAGGATCAGTCTATTTCTATTTGGGCTACGCATCAAGATGGATTTGTTTCGTCCTCAATTGAAAAAGATACTGTGATTAAGATCGACAAAGATGGTTGGAGCAAAGCTTTTGTTGACAAAGGCATTACTGGCTTTGAAATTTGGAAATTCACCTCTCTGGAAGATTTCACAGCATTTTTGAATTTCGTTGGTCAGTTGTGGCCTGTAAGTCATAACAAGGTAAAGGCTACCGTTGTTACGCATTCACAAAATACGCAATAAGTCCAGTATATCGGACACATCTATCTGTAGAATGTATCATAGAAAAATATAACTTGGAGGCTAATCCATTATGTTCAGGATGTAATGGCACAGGAGCTGTATAAGGCATTGCGGAAAGACTGATTCGCGAAATTTACAAACGCTCTTATGCCATAATACATTAATACGAGGGAGAAAACAGAGATGATGAAATCACGTGTAACACGTATCTTGGCAATGCTGCTCGCCTTATCAATCGTCTTATCACTTGTTGGATGTGGAACGACTACTACCCCTACAACACCAGGTGATGAGGCTGCAGCAAGCAGCCAGCAAACTACTACGCCGGACAGCACAACGGAATCTTCGGATGATGAAACCTCTGAATCTGCTACGGAGCCAGAGGAAACCACAGCGCCGACGGAGGAACCTACTGAACCCGAAACGGAACCTCCAGTGGTAGTAACACCACCTGAAGATGAAAAGGATGAATATGGCTTAACGGAACAGCAACGGAACTCGTTCTCTATGCTGTACTATCTCGCAATTACTGCTGAAAATATCAGGATTTCCAAAGACAACCGCCTGATGCTGGATGAGATTTATACATCACTGCTCAACGACATCAATCCCGGCGCAATTGACGAAACCACACAGGATCACTTAAAAAACCTGCGTGATATCATCAAGTCCTATATCAATATTTCGGTAAAGCGGGACCGTCTGCAATATATCTACAATCAGGACAAGGCAGAAACGATTAGAAGTGCTGTGCCTAACCCACTTGCAATTCTATCTACCACGCATTCTCTCGATTGGAAGAGGCTTGCTGCGAGTGTTGTATTCACGGTAGTGGATTCGTATAACAACTACAAAAGCGCAAATGCTGCTGTAGATCAAGAGTTCCTTATGAGTGGATGGGAACTTGACGACGAGGAAACAGCAACCATTCAAAAGAACCGTGAGCGCGCATTCGACTATATGGTTGATATTGTGCAGGAATACGGTCTGGATGGTAAGATGACCTTGAATGAAAAGGCAATCGAGACTTTTGCCGAAATCTGTGCAATCGAATCCGTGCAGCAAAAAATCAGACGGCTGGAGTCTGAAGAAGAAACCTATAAACTTCTGGGTAACTATTGGTTAGAACTGGCGTCTTGCTACTTTGAAACATCACAGTATCAGAAGTGTCTGGATTGCGTGAGCAAATATAATGATCTCGCCACCGGAATTTACCGGATGGACTATAATTATGTTCAGGTTCTTCCGCAGGCGATTGTAGCTGCACAGGAAATTTACACCGGTGATGAATATGTGGCAGTCATCAGCGATTTTACAGATGCTATCCTTGAAAATACTACAACGGAAGAGTGGTCAATCCGTTACTTCGCAGCACAGGTCTATTTGGATCTGTATGCAAGAACTGATGACCAGAAATACTTGCAAGCTGCCTATGACATCGCATACGACAATGTGACCATTCTTCTTGATGAGCAACGCGCGTTGAATAGTACATATATGGCTGATGTTGTCGAACTTACGATTGAGGAGCCTGATTATCGCTTCATGACCGAGGACGAGAAGAAAGACGCCGAGCAAGAATATAAAGAAGAGCAAAAGCGTTTGAAGGAATACAATAAGGGGCTGAAAGAAAGCAGAAAGACCGAACTTCCTCCGATGTATGAGCCGCTTGTTCTGAACTGTGATCTCCTGTTTGCATTGGCTGAGGAAATGAATATTTCTTTAGTGGAGAAGCAGGAAATTGAGGCAATTTTGCAGACAGATACAAATGGTGTGTTCTTATCTGTTCCTGTAAATGACCGTTACTCTTTTTCAGCGACATCTAATGATATTACTATCGAGATGTATAAGGACAAGGTTGTAATTCCGGCATCTCTTCTGACTGCAAATGCTCAGGTAGTAATTAGTGTTACCGACAACGGAAAGACTACAACTTTTGATGATTGCATAGTGACAAAGGTAGAGCGAAAAGGTGATACTGTCGATACTTTCTTTGCGACTTTTTCCAGCGAAAAGATGTCTGACTATACTTGGACTGCAAATGCAAAAGTTACAGTCGAAATCAGTAACAGCGAGGACAATGTTCTTAGCTATCGTTTTAAGGTGACTGAATATAGTGCAAATTGGATTTTTGCAGACAAGGTGGTATTTGAAGAAGAATGAAGAGACGGATATTAGCATTCATACTGTTAGCTGCAACACTTCTGTGCCTATGCTCCTGCTCTAAGACCGATAGCAATTCAACATTTAGCATCCGTTTTTTAGATGTTGGACAGGGAGATTCGGCATTAGTGGAGTGCGATGGGCACTATATGCTCATTGATGGTGGAGAATCAACCGCGGGTGATACTGTTTACAATGCCCTTGAGGAGAATGGCATTCAGAAACTGGACATTCTTGTGGTATCACATCTACACACTGACCACTATGGTGGTTTAACAAAAGCACTCACCTATGCTTCCTCAATTGGTGTAACACTCAGTAATGCCGAGTATAAAGATTCCAAAGCTTTTAGAGATTTTGAACATCAGCTTCAAATCAACGGTTCAAAGATTACGGTCCCGGCACCCGGCGATACCTATAAATTGGGAAGTGCTACGGTTGAAGTAATCGATTCGACAGCTGAAGAGGCCAACGACTCTCTTGTGCTCCTGATTACATATGGTGACACAAGATTTCTGTTCACAGGAGACATTGAAGACGCAGCGCAGACGAGGGTATCCGACAAATATCAAAGCGAATCCGATGAACCGTATAAGATTGATTTGATTAAGATGCCCCATCATGGCTCGTACACCGGAACCCTCTATCGTTTCTTGCGTACATTTATGCCTGACTATACCATCATTTCTTGCGGTGAGGGCAATATGTATGGACATCCTCATCAGGAAACCTTAGATTTGCTGGACAGCAAAACATGGAGTCCCAGAGTTTATCGTACAGATCGCGATGGGGATATCATCGTCAGATCCAACGGCAAAGAGTTGTCGGTTGAAACCAGCAAGTAGAATCCATTAGTAGGAAAACGTTCCCTAATAGGACTTAAAAAGCAATCCTGTTAGTAACTCGGAGGTATCAAGATGGAAGATTATAAAAACCAAATGAACAAATGGGATTATATCGTCCCTATCGCCAGCGGTGCTTTGACTGCTGCGCTTGATATCTTCTGGGTTAAGGACATTTCTCTGCGGGATGCCCATACTTGGGGCGCAAAAAAGACCGAAGACTTTGTCATTAAAGTGGCACAGTCAAAGAAAACTGGTGTAAAGGATCTGGCTGGTGCAGTTTCTGCACTGGAAGAAATGTATCCTATTTCAGCGGACAAGCTTACAAATGATTTCGGCGGAGGTGCCTATCACCATCTGCGAGATTTTTCACACCATCCTACTATTGTCGGCTTAGTGTTCTCAGTTATCTCTCAATTTACTGGAAAAGGATACGGAACACTGACAGATGGTAGCTTCGACATTAAACAGATTCCTGGATGGCAGAAGCCAGATTTGCTTACTGGCATTTTCAATGGCACAATCACATGGGTATTCCATATGCTCAGCGACATCGCTGGGTCAAGCTCAACTATACGAATGGGAAAAGAGGGCACTGGTCTACCTGGACCTTTGATGTCTTTTCTGAAAGAAGTGTCCTCTATCCCCATCGTCCAGAAATTAACCGGCGCAGACAAAAATGGCAATAACAACTTCTCGGTGATATGCTCGAAACTGTTTAGAGGTACATTACTCGGCGATCACGATGAATCTGGCAAGCCTGTTCTTCACGGCGAACTGCTTTTTGACTTCCGCACAGAACTCGGCATGGCTCATGAAGCCATCGAAAATAAGCAGCACCTGCCGGTAATTTTCAATGAATTGATAGTCAGTTCCTTCTATTCGGTTTCTCGATTCTGCAACGCACTGCAGAAAGCAGAAGTTGAGACCTTGGAGGATCTGAAACGAATTGATATTCGTGATTTCCTCCCTTGGAATAGTGCTGCGCTCCGTCACATGCGGACTCTGGCCTGTACAGTTTTCTCTGCCATTGATATTACTGTCGCTGGTACAAAGGCTGCAGCGAAGAACAAGAACAATCCTACTGGATTTGCTCTGGATTTCATGCAGAGCATCAACTACATAGGTGTGGCACGGCTCACAGTAGCCTTTACAGCGGAGGCAAGTGTAGGTGTCAGCAAACTTTATGGTCAGTTCATTGAACTTGCAGAAGCAGAGAAAGCAAAACTCTACGCTGCTATTCCCAATGCTGATGAAACAATCTCTTTGCTGAAGAAGGTAGCAACCACTACTGGCGCTGTCCTGCAGGCAGGCACTCCTTTGGGATTTGTCTCTGCTGCAATTGGTGTCTATGATGAAATCGCCCGCGCGGTGAAAGATTTGGATATGGCACACCAGGACCGGCTTCTGATTGAGGAACAATGTAAGATCCAGGTACAGCTTCTGTCCGAGAATCGTGCCGCAATGGAATTAGTTGTCAGTCAGTATATGTATGAGCGTTTGTATGGATTTGGGCAGGCACTTGATACAATTGAAGCTGCCGCCCGTTCTGGGGATGCTCAGAGTTATGTCCAGGGCAATGCCTCTCTGCAGAAGCAATTAGGACATAAGGCCGCATTTGAAACACTGGATGACTTTGATGATTTAATGGCGTCTGACGCACCGTTGAAACTGTGAGGTATCAATTATGATTTTGCTTGAGAAACGAGCTGCTATTAAAAGCTTCTACTATTTGATGGCAGTGGATGGAGCTGTAACAGCTGACGAAATTGAATGCTTCGACTCAATCGGTGCTGAACTTGACCCCGAAGCATTTGCCACATATCGTGATGATTTGATCGCTGAGTGTGAGCTTCAGCTGAAGAACATCATTGATGAAGAAGACTACTACGAAGTGGTTCTGGAGGGCGTAGACAAGGCCCTTGCCGCCCAGATCGACGATCCTGCTAATGGGATCACGGTTCGGCTTTTGGTCTGGGATATGCTTGTTATTGCTTTCAGCAATGCAGAATACTCTTCGTTTGAAAGAAAGCTTATTAAGCACATTGTCCGTGTTATGGACATGGATCGATCTGTGTTCCTTGAGATGGAACAGATTATCAAGACCAACGCAGCCGTTGAGAACGAACTGAGTTGGATCAATCGGAGTAATCGCCCCTATTCTGAGATCAGACCCATTGTAGATGAACTGGAACGTCGGCAAAAGGTAGTATTGACCTGCGCCCGTCAGTTGATTGAAGATGAACTTTATTCCGCAGTAGAAAAAATCGCTTTGCCCGGTACCGGCCTTTACACCGGTGCTGTTGAGATGTTCTCCAAGGTTGGCGGCGCATTTAGCGGATGGGGCAAAAAGACTGCAGAGGCCACGAAGAATGTTACCGGAAACATTGGTAAACAGACAAAGGGACTGTTTGGCGGTAAGAAAGTGCTAAAGAGCCCCGAAGAAACCAACGCAGATGCCGAAACCAGCGATACCGCTGAGTAAGGAGGGTCAATATGCCATTACCGCTTGTATTTATTGGTATTGCTGTAGTTACCGGTGCCACAGGTGCTGGAGCAACCGTCAAGGCAGGTGTTGACCACAGCAAAGCAAAGAAGATAAATTCGAACACTGAGGAACGTATTGCTTATGCCGCGAACCGTTTGAACGCCTTGCGTGAGCAGTGTGGTGATGCTCTTCAGCACTTGGGTGAAGAAAAGCTGTTTGTGCTGTCCGGAAGCATCGCATCCTTTCTTGATACATTTACTAAAATAAAAAATGTAGACTTTGCAGATTCCGAGGGCTTGTCGGAATTAAGCAAATTCCACGTGGATGAGACTACATTCGAAGAAATCGGAGAACTTGGACACTTTGCCGCTTCTCTGGCAACCGGTTCTATTGCTGGCGCAGCGGGCGGTGCTTTGACTGCTCTGGGTGCATATAGTGCTGCTGCAACCTTTGCAACAGCATCGACTGGAACAGCCATCAGCACTCTAAGTGGTGCAGCCGCATCTAATGCCACTCTCGCTTTCTTTGGTGGTGGTTCCTTGGCGACTGGTGGCTTGGGTATGGCCGGTGGAACTGCCATCTTAGGCGGCCTTGTGGCTGGCCCTGCGCTGCTTGTCATGGGTGTAATTACCGGTGTCACCGCTGAAAAAGGTCTGGAAGACGCCAAGAAACATGCTGCAGAAGCAGATGTAATATGCGAACAACTCGAGACTGGTGTTGTCCAGTGTATTGGTATTCGAAGAAGAACCTATATGTTCCATAATCTTCTGGCTCGTCTTGATGCACAGTTCCTGCCTTTAATTCATGCTATGGAAGAGATTGTAGCCAATGAGGGAACCAATTATGCTACATACAAACCCGAGAGCAAGAAGATCATCGCAGCAGTTGCGTCAACTGCAGTTTCCATTAAGGCAATTCTGGATACCCCTATACTCTCCGCTGACGGAACTTTGACCGACGAATCCGAAGCGGTGAGTGAAAAGATCACGCTGCGCCTGACTAATTGATGTTGCTAAGGACACCATACATAACATGAGAAAAAAGCCTCACCCTTTGCCTTAGTTGGCACAGGGTGAGGCTCTAACAATTTAGTAGGCCGGGATTCCGTATCCCAGGATCTCATAATAACCGAGGGGGTAATCTCTGCGGCGGCAGCTGTCACCGGAGTTGCCCTCGATGGTGTACACTCGACCGTTTTCGACTTTCTCTACGATACCCACATGATCGGAAAGACCATCCTGCGGTCCGGATTCTCCATCGGGAGAATCCCAATCGAAGAAGATAATCATGCCGGGTGTCGGCTCTGCGCTGTTGTCGGCCCACTGTCCGCGTTCACGGAACCAGTTGACGCCATTGACGCAGCCTGCAAACTTTGGAATGACACCGGTATCAATATACCCGCACTCGTTGGCGCACCACGATACAAAGCAAGCACACCACGGCACTCGACTTCCAAATCCGTACCAGGACCAGTACGGCTGACCAACCACATTACCGATCTGGGACAGAGCGACTGCTACAATTTGGTCATCGGACGTGCTGATACCATATAGCACGGCTGTCCAAAGGGAGTTGTTCTCATCATCGAGAAGTGCTGCCAGCTGTTCTAACTGGTCATCATTGAAGTTATATTCTATTGCCATTTCATCAGCTGTCTTATGGCTGACGGTAATATACAGATAGACCTCTGTGACTTCAACTGTTTCCTCGACGATATTGCCGTTACCATCATCCGTTTCAATGATCTCCGTGCCGGTTACTTCCTCTGTGCGGTAGTCAATATCGTTCATGGCCCAGAAGATATCCCGCAGCAGTTCTATTTTCTCATCTGTGATGGATGCAACCTCCTGCGGGTTGTCTGGGTCAGTGGTGGTTTTGACCGCATAGATTGAAAGAACCTCCGGCCAAACTGCCCTTGCTCCGGACATTTCAAGTTCATCATGTGGGACGGATGATTTAATGCGGTCTATCTCGGAAAGGTATTCTTCATTGATTTCCTGAACTACCTGCTGCATGGTTTGGTCACTGCCAGTATCTTCGCTTGAGAAGAAAATGCCAAAGCAGGAACCGACAATCAAAGCGATCAAGCAGATCACCACTACAACAACGCCTGCAACCCAACCGCCCGCTGCGATAGCGGCTACCAATGCTTTCACACCGGCGATAATTGCCTTGACCGCTGCTGCTGTTGCTTTCGCTGCGGCTTTGGCGGTGGCTACAACCGCTTTTGCTGTTGCCCGTGCAGCCTGTACTGCAACCCGTGCTGCTTTGGCAGATGCCTGCGCCGTTTTCTGGGCGGTTTTTGCTGTCGCCTGAGTCGTTTTAATGGCTGTTTTTGAGGTGGCTTCTGCGGTCTTCACAGCCTTTTGAGAGGTCTTGATTGTCCCCTTTGCTGTTTTGACGGATGATTTCCCGGTGGATTTCTCTGTCTGCTTAATTGTTTGCCCAGATCGCCGCGCAACCTTGATACTACGATGAGAAGCATCCTGCGCTTGCTTTGCAGTTTTTCGTGCATAAATCCTACCGCGATAGTAGGTCTGTGCTTCCGGAGTCATTGACGGTGCAGACGGTACATCCGCGATTCTCACATCCTGTGCGGACGGCTCAGGCTTAGTAGCGATGAGATTTGTTTGATCCTTCGTATGATTGCCTTGCTTCGCAGCCGTGGACTTTGCTTGCGCTGCGGCTTTTTCTTTTGCAGGATTTACATGGTCAGCAACATTCTCGGCATTCTTAGCCCGCTGTGCTTTTTCAGCCTGCTTGCCCTTATGATGCTGATATGCTTCACGCCCCTTTTGTCCCGCTTTGGAGATACCGAAGGTTGCTGCATGGCCCGCTTCCTGGGTAATATCTTCAATCGCATACTGGAGGTTGTCCGATGCGTATTCAGACGGGGATACTTGACCGTCATCCATCAGGTTTTGCCCCTGCTCCTTGGTGCGGATAAAGGCTTTTTTCATATTCTCGGAAGCAACGGCGGCTCGATCCAAAACCTTTACATTCTTTACAGACTCTCTGGTTTTAATTTTGCTCAATGACGATCACCTCCTGCCAAGGAAAACTTTTCGGCATTATTCGATGATCTTCTTTGCAACCACAACGAAACGACCGTTTTCATAGGTGTACTCACAGGTGGAGAGAGTAATCAGCTCGTCACCATATTCAGCGGTAATGCCGGTGTCATACAACTGGCGCTCATGGCAGTTGTACATATACTCTGCAAACTCTTCCTCGTTCATATCGGTGAACTCGTTGAAATGGAAGGTTTCGTTGTTGGTATCAAAGCGGAATACTGCAACGATCTGATACTGGCTCAGCTGACTGAGGGTATCAAAGCAGATAACAGGATGTGCTTCATAATAGTCCTGGGAAGCATATTTCAGCAGATCTGCGAACATGGAGCCGTTGCTCATGTTGTGTCCATAGATGATGATATTATTGCTCAGGCCGGTAGCGCAGGCTTCATCAATATAAGGGACACCGTAATTGCTGTAGCTCTTGTCGAAAGCGTGCTTCAGATAAAAGTCGGGATTATCGATGGACTGCATGACGGGATAGCTGATAAGGGTATTGTCGATCTTGATCCATCCAACAAAGTCCTCGTTCTGCTCATAGAGTGCCTGATACTTTTCCATCGCTGCCAAAGCCTCTGCGATTTCATCATTAACAGGCTCGGTGCTTTCTTCGGAAGCATTGGTTTCATCACCGGTGTTGTCGGTGGGATCTTCGCTCTCATCGGGAGTAGTCGCGGGTTCAACGATGAGGTCTTCCAGTTCATTGAATGCCTCCTGGGATTCCTTGCCGTCATTGTACTGGTGGAAGAAAATGCCGCCGAAGATCACAGCAGCGAGAAGGAACAGGGCAACCAGGGTAATATAGATGTTTTTCGTTTTCATAGTGTAATCCTCCTTGAAATGAGAAGGACAGGCTGTTAAGCCTGCCCTCCTGCGAAAGTACCCTCGCCGGGGCGAGTGGTCATCAGTTGATAGAGCTGCGTATCCTTGGGGAAACGATTGACGAAAGGAACGAGTGCGCCGCCGTACTTGATAAGGCCGCAGCCGGAATCTGCATTGGTGATATAGCTCATCTGCTCATGGGAGATATTCAGTAGCTTGGCAAGCTTCTCACGGTCGGAAGCTGCCTGATTCAGCATGATAATGAACTCGGAGTTGGACAGCATGGTGCTGGCTTGTACGGAGTCCAACAGATATTCCACATTCTGCGTGATGGCTGTGGGATATGCGTTGCGCTTACGGAACTGACGCCATGCGGAATTGAAGAATTCTGCAGAGAACTCGTTTTCAAAAACAACATGGAACTCGTCGATAAAAACATGGGTGCGCTTGCCCTTCTTCCAGTTCAGAGTAACACGGTTCAGCATGGTGTCGGTAATGACAAGCAGACCCGCAGGTTTCAGCTGAGTGCCAAGTCCGTGGATATCGAATACAACCACGCGCTTGTCCAGATCCACATTGCTGCCATGACCGAAGATATCCAGAGAACCGGTGGTGTACAGCTCCAGAGACAGCGCGATCTTCTTGGCTTCGGGTTCGGGCTGGTCAAGAAGCTTCTGGCGTAGCGTATTCAGCGTAGGAACGATGCCGGTTTCCTCTGCTTCACGATAGACAGCCGCAGTACAGCGGTCGATGATAGACTTCTGCTGGGGGCCAACACCCTTACGGTCGATCTGTTCCACCAGGGACATGATGAACTGAGATTTGACCACGATGGGATTGTTCTCACCGTAGCCATCAACCATATACATGGCATTCAGACGGTCACGGCCACCGGCAGAAACCCGGATGATGGATGCGATCTGCTGCATGGATTCGAGCATGGAGGCATATTCACCTTCGGGATCGCAGATCAGAATATCGTCATCAGTGTTCAGCAGCAGGAAGAAAATCAGTTCCTTTGCGGAGAAGGACTTACCGGAACCGGGAACGCCCAGAATGAAGGTAGACTGGTTCATCAAATTTTCTCGGTTGCACATGATGAGGTTATGGGAGATTGCGTTCTCACCAAAGTAGATGCCGCCCTTGTCCATGATCTCCTGCACTTTGAAGGGAATGAACACAGCCAGAGATTCGGTGGTCAGAGTACGGAACGCATCGATCTTGCGTACACCAAAGGGCAGCACGGTCTTGAGTCCATCCATCTGCTGATACTTGAGCGTCGCCATCTGGCACATGTGTTTACGGGCAATGGAAAGAATGGCATCGGTATCGCTGTCAAGCTGTTCCTTGGTGTCAGCGGTGTGTACCATGGTCATAACAGCGAACATCATTCGCTGGTCACGGGTGGTAAGGTCATCCAGAAACTCCTTGGATTCCTTGCGCTGCAGTTCCATATCATAAGGAACCACCGCAGAGAAGTTGTTATTGCTGTTCTGGCGGCGCTGCCAGTTGGTAATGTTGGTTTCAACACCCAGCAGACGGCTTTCCACTTCACGGACAGCTTCATCCGTAGGAATGGGATTGATATCGATGGAGAACATCAGGCTGCGATTCAGATCGGTCAGTTCCGTTACCATAGAGTCCTTGATATAGGAAGCATAGTCCTTGAGGAAAATGACACGGGCGAACTTGTTGCCGATCTTCAGGTAATCTCTGTGCTTCTCCAGAGAGTCCGGGCAGATATAATCTCGGAAGTCATGTCCGAGCTTCATACGGGTGCTCAGACTCAGGCTGTAGGCACTCTCATCACCGGGACGGAAGAAATCGTGGAATACGCGCAGACGGTCATCCGCATCCAGTTCGGCGCACTTGGAGCCAAGTGCCGCAAAGTGTGCGGTAAGATCTGCACCAATACGGGCAAAGTAGCTGCGGGCTTCCTTGATATCCTTTTTCGCCACGGAAATGGTGATCAGCTTGACCTGCATAATGCAGTTGGCACCCATGGCCTTGTCCATGAGCATCTTGTTGTATTCCTGACGATAGACATCCAGTTCATCCCCACGCATGGGCATCAGAATGGATTCCTCAAAATTGGACTGATTAACCGTCTGGTTGTACACAGTGATCTTTGTAGTTGCTCCGCTGTCCAGGCTGTTCAAGAGTTCGGAGTAGATTAAGAACATACTCTCCTTATCCTCGCGGGAAGCCACCAGATAGTTGATGTCAGTAAATTTGAAGGTCTTAGAGAACTTATTACCGACTTTGAAAATACCATCCTTCCAGACACACTGGATGGGGATGATATCCTGCACCTTGCGAGGAACCTTGTACTTTTCCTTGTCCTGGCGCATGATGGTTTTGATACTCTTAATCATGGGCCTTATATACCTCCTTCTCATGCTCTGCAATGCGGTCCTTCAGAGCTTCGTAATAGATGTTGTTCGGCTTGAACACATATTCCTTGGGTTCGATCAGTTCAGACCGCAGCCAAGCCCAAAGAAACTGTTCGGCAGTCATGCCGTGGTAGGTGATAAATCCCATAGCTGCAAAAGGAAATGCGCCAAGGATGCACATCCAACTGACCGTTTCCGTGCCGACATAAGGCTTCAAAACAAAGTACAGCACAACGGCCACGCATACTGCCAATAAAGAAAAAACGAACTGTCGCATCGACAGTCCGAAGAACATGGATTCGTTATAGTTGCGAATCTCTCTATTGATTTTTACTTCCAAATGGATTCCTCCTTTGAATTTGCACATTTTACACCTTTGAATGCTCTTGCTATAATGAAGACAGCAAAAACGAAAGAGGTGTTAAACATGACAATGATGATTCTCTCTGTAAGTGTATCGGTTGGATTGATGCTGCTCTCCATAATCTTCAAGGTGGCAGGAAAGCTTCGGCTGACATTGCCTGTCTGGTATGTCCTGGCGGCTGCTGTCAGCACCATGTTTACCGAGTGGACTACCAAAAATGAAAAGCTGGTCATGCTTGGCCTTTATATTCTCATTGCTCTTATCGTCCTGTCCTGGGTGGTATCTCTTATCAAAGCAATTCGTGCCAGACGGCAGGAACGTTTTGAAGAGGATGACATTGCTTGGCAGATTTGCAGAGCAAGAGAAATGGGAGTGCCGCTGACCAATATCACATTTGATAGCAGCAACAGCTTGATTGATCCGAGAACAGGAAAGCCCGTAAACTACAGTGCCGGAAGATAACCGGCACTGTTTTCTTTTACAGGCCCATCATTTCCCGCACAACACGGTCTGCCATTTTAACTGCACCGACCAGAACCAGCATATTGAAGATCAGCTCACCAATATAGCTCCATACCATCGAAGCTGCGGCGGCATCGGGATTGACCACAGGTGGTGTAGCGGCAAATACAGAGAAGATAATACAAGCAAGTACAATGATGGCACCCTCCAGGCAAACAGCAGCATAGCTCTTCATAAAGCTGATACCGACACTCTGCGAGGGTTCTCCGGCAAAAGAAGCCAGCGGAATCGGAGCGATTGCCGTGTACATATACATTCTGAAAAATCGTCCGTAGACACTCAAAATCATCACAAAGGACAATACCCAAATGAATAGCCCGCCGATCAGGGTAACTGCCCACAAGGGAATACTCTCAAAGAAGCCACATTCTTCAACCGCTGTAATGATTTCAGCCGGTAATACTGTTTCTTGTGGAGTACCAAATCCTGCGGCATTCATAATAGAAGAAATGACACCTTGGATGATGCTGAGTAAGGCCATCATCAGTTCCATACCATAGGTGATGACACCTTTTGCGAGGGCGAAGCGAACGAACAGCTTCACTGCGTGTTCCGGTTTTTTGACATCGGCAAAGGAACCACAGGTCTTGACCATGCCGATCACGAAGAACAGAACCAACAGCGCATAGCCGATAGCCTGTAATGCACCGTGGATATTGACAACCACGGACCAAATTGCACCGCCCTTGAATGTTTCCGGCGACTGCGTAATCAACGTCCAGATTTCACTGAGCTTGTCATTCCATGTTGCCAGAGCATTTCCGAGGTTTTGTACGACCCAGTTATCCGACATTCAAGCACCTCCTTTCAGGGCGAGTCCATAGGACCCGCCCCTTTTGTGCGGATAAACTTAGCCGGTAATCAGAGTCAGGATTTCCTTTGCAAAGGTGATGACGATGCCACCAGCCAGAGTGAGGAAGCCGTTGGAACGCTGAGAGGGGTCATGGGACTGCAGAGACAGGCCCACCTGGACAATACCCCAGCCGAGCAGGATCAGACCGACAGCACGGATGAGGCCGAAGATAAAGTCGGACAGATTGTTGACGACAGTCAGGGGATCGTTGGTTGCGGCAAATGCAGACATAGCCATGCTCATTACCAGGGTCAGTGCCAGAATTGCACCGGTGTACAGGCGGAAGCCGCGCTTTACCTTTTCGGGGGTCTGCAGCTTATTGGTGGACTTGTTCTCGTTCTTCTTGAAGATTTTCATAGTGTTATTCCTCCGTTTGTTTTAAGAATTTTTCTTCAAGCTCCTCTTCGGTGAGCAGCTCAAAATCGTAATCGGCAAGGTTCAGAGTGACGGCCTGTTCCAAAAGGTCAGGGGCGATCTGAATACTTGCATAGCTTCGGGTGTCCTCGCCATGCTTAAAGGCGGGAGCACCGCCGTCGGTTGTGAGAGCGATATTGGGATGCTTTAAGATGTCATATTTGAGATCCCGCACCGGTCGTTCTCCTCGAATAAAAAGAAGCGCGAATTGGTTGTCCAACATACGCACTTCATCGGGTGTCATCAGTTCGCGGCCTGCAAGCTGCCAGTTGGTTGAGTAACTGCCGTTGCGACCACGGGACTGACCATAGGTGTTCATATCAATTGTTTCCTTGCCCAGAAGCTTGGAAATATACTCATGGGTGGACTGTTCGTTGCCGCCCAAGTACAGCAGCTCGTCACAGTTGCCCACGATGCTTTCCCATTGCTTCTCAAACAGTGCTTTCAGCTGTGCAAGGTTCTGAATGATGATGGAAACGCTGATTTCACGACTTCGCATGGTACTCAGCAGCTTGTCGAACTCATCGGGCAGAGCGACATTGGCGAACTCGTCCATGACAAAGTGGACATGAACAGGAAGTCTGCCGCCGTGGACAACATCTGCCTGATAATAAAGCTGCTGGAACAATTGGGTATAAAGCATACCAATAATGAAATTGAAGCTCGAATCATTATCTGGTATGACACCAAAGATAGCGGTTTTCCTTTCACCAAGGCTCCACAGTTCCATTTCATCATTCTGGGTGATACTGGCCAGAGAGTCCAGGTTGAACTTCTCCAGACGGGATATCAGGGTGATCTGGATGGATTTCAGTGTCTTTGCACTACCGGAGTGGTAGCTGCGGTAATACTTGAGCGCAATGTGTTCCGGATTTCTCCGTTCCAGACGCTCAAACAGTTCATCCAGCGGGGACTGATATTCCTCGTTATCCTCCCGAACCTCACCGGCACGAATCATCTCCATAACCATAGGGAAATTCTGCTCGTCTTCCGGTGCTTCATAGTGGAGGTAGAACACCAAAGCCAGCAACAACATGGTTGCGGCCTGATCCCAGAAGGGGTCCTGGGATTGGGAACCCTTGGGAGTGGTGTTCTTAAAGAGGTTTGTTACCAGTCGCTGAATATCATTGTCATTACGCAGATACACAAACGGATTGTAGCAATGGCTCTTTTCCATATTGATAAGGTCGATGACCTTGATCTCATAACCCTTTGCTTTCAGCAGTGCGCCGCAGTCACGAAGCAGTTCGCCTTTGGGGTCAAGCACCACAAAGCTTGTGTTGGCATTGAGTACATTGACCTTGGCGAAAAACCTCGTCTTACCGGCACCGGAACCGCCGATGCAAAGGATATTCAGATTTCTGCGGTGCTTTCTGCCATCCAGACCGATGGCTACATGCCGTGTCAGCTGCTTATTCTCTGTTGCAACCTTGTTGGCATATTTCTTATTGATTGCCGTCGGCGAGCCCCATTTTGCCGAGCCATGCTCTTCGCGCCGCCTGTAATTCCGGTCGTTGGAAAGATAGATGCCGATTGCAATGCCATAGATCAAAAGGAAAATGAGGACAGTTCTTACACTGTCCTCACACCATATGATGTGAAACGGGTCATTCATCGCCGTTCCGAAGTTGGCAAGCAGTCCGGGAAGTCCATCTCCCATCCAGGGAGCAACAAGCAAGGCGATCCAAGTCACAGGAACAAGGCCGCAGGCATAGAGAATAAGATTGGCTTTCGAGAACTTATCTGTCCTCACGCGCACCCCACCGCTTTGCCTTTTTACTTGGGGCATCGATGACCTTCAGAATGACATCATCCACATCTTCTGTGGGCTTGCCCTCCTGGATCAAGTCATTTCGGTACTCACTCATGCCCTTGACCAGAACTCTCTGCTCAAAGTCGCTGAGTGTTACCACTTTCTTATCCTCGGACATTTCGGACCTCCTTATCGAGCACCGTTATCTCGGCTCTTCTGGCTGCGCTGCTGCGGTTCCAGTACACGGGACATGGAAGCAGAAATATCGTTGGAAACATCACGGATACGACCGAGTTCCGCACGGATGGTTTTGGCATCCATACCGCGCAGACTTTCGGGTACACGGTCAAAGCGGAACTGGTCTGTGGGAATGCCATAGCGTCGGCACAGCATATAGGAGGCACAGTATGCGGTAAAGGCACAGTCCCCACGCTTATAGCTGCCCTTGTCCAGATGGGCATGAGCAAGTTCCTGGGACAGACTGCGGAAGATATCCGGTGCATCCATACCCTGACGGATGTGGATGACCTTTTCCTCCGGAACATACGCAGCGGCGAAACCATTGGGAAGCTGATCGCTGATCTTGATCTCACAGGGCGCATTGTGGATCAGCGCCTGCAGGAGAAGACGGGGATCAATGGACACCTGAGAGGAAGGACGCTGCTTGGAAGTGGTCTGGCTGATATCGAACACCTTCTTGGAGTTGTAGGAAACACCGATTGAGCCATCCTCACGGGTAAACTCTTCACCGGGTTCCAGAATGATAATGCCGGTTTCGCCCTTCTTGATATAGATGTTGTTCTTCTTCCAGTCATCGAAGCTGCCCAGCCGGTTTGCTTCGGGCATCTGGGCAGCGATCAGCAGCGCATTGCCGACAGAGTATCGATCAAAGCGGCTCTGCACATCCAGATAGGTTCGGAGAATTTCGCCATCCGTGGTCATTGCCTCGGCGGTTTCATCAATCAGCGCATACGCCTGTTCGCGCTCCTGCTTCTTGGCTGCTGCCCATTCATCCTTATTGAAGGATGAAAAAGTCTTGGCTTCTTCCTGCCTGGGCTTGGCATTGAAGATATCATCGTAGTTGCTCATGGTTATCTCTCCTTTGCTTTCTTGGGTTTCTTAGGCGGAGCCTTGTGCTGCTGCACAGGCTGCTGCCGCTTGGGTTCGGTCCTGGAAGCTGCCGCCCTCTGTCTCTGCTCATCACGGATGTCGCTGAGTTCCTGCCGCACAGAGGGGCGGGCGGAGCGATCCGCAGGATCAGAGATACCCTTTGCGGTACTCTTTTTGGGCCTTGAGGTAGGCTCGGACTGACGGGACTTCGCATTCCGGCCTTCTGTGGGGTTTTGCGTCTGTGCCTGTTCACGAGTGGGCGCAGGCTGCAACAGCTGATCTACAAACTGAGCATCTGCGGTTTTTTCAGCAGGAGTTCTCTCGGGAACCTGCATACCGGCAGTCTGCTGCGCCTGTGCTTCTGCACGGCTGCGCTCGATCTCGCCACGGACAGCGGCAATATCGACGGTAGCCAGATTGAACCGTTCAAAAATGCGGTTGACCTTAGAGGCATCCTCTGCACGGACCATGATATCCGTCAGACCATCCGTTGCGTTCTTATCCTTGAGGACACAGTACAGAACACCGTATTTCTTGGCTTCCTCGCAGAATTTCTGCAGATCCTGGTCCTTCACAGCAAAGACCTTCAGTTCCTTGCCGCTTCGGAGCATGTTGCTCAAACGGACATGGCCGGCAGTCTTTTTCTGCTCCTTGAGAACTGCATACAACAGCAAAGCAAGCTGTTTTGCTCCTTCACCGCTGATTTTTGCAGCAACCTCAACGCCGTTAAGCGTCATACGCACGACCTGATCTGCTGCTTCGGCTGATGTGTTCATCGCGTTCTTTCTCCTTTCTTTCGATTTTCTGTTCGGTCATGAGCTGCTCCAGATTGCTTTCAATCTGTGTGGAGCGCTGTTCAATATCAGTGCATAAGCCCACCTCCTTTCTCAGCTTGCGGATTTCCTTGGATACGGAAGCAATCTGTGCTTTGATTGCTTCCGCATCCGCTGTATTGCCGCTGCGGTTCGCTCTTTTCAGATCGTTCCGCAGTTGGACACGCTGTTCTGCCAGAGAACTGATTTTTGCTTCCACGCCTGTCTGGTAAGCTGTAAGCTGTTCCAGAGTATCAATGCCCTCACGATTCAAAAGCCGCACCTGAGCATCGAAGCGGTCAAGCTTTGTCACATCTTCACGCAATAAAAAAGACACCCGTTTTACGGATGTCGGATGCTGAACGATGATTTTCAGTTCAAAGCAGTATCGGATATACAGAGCACGAAGCCCCTTGGGTTTCTCATAAGGAATATAGCCTTGCGCTCTGCGTTTTTTGTTTGCTTCCTCGCGCTCTGCTTCAGGGAAGGGAACCTTACGGCGCACATTGTCATAGATGCGATCCTTGATCTCTTCCAGGGAATATCCCGCTCCCAGCTTGTGGAATCGGAAAGCACCTTTTGCCCCGGGCGGCTTTAGGCTCGGATACTTCAAAGGCTCGCCCTTGGAATTACGGGTATTGAGTTCATACCCCATCTCCTGCAGAACCTTGATGAACTGCGACTCTGTAGTAGAGGCAGCTATCGCTCGGTCAATATCTGCACGGATGGTTCCTCTGCGGGTAGGCTTGCCGTTTTTCTCAGCCTGCCACTCGGCATAATTCTTGCCCTTGCCGCTGGGATTCTCAATGACATGGAGCCTTGCTTCACGGCAAAGCCGGTCAGAGATCTCGCGCATCCGCTTGTAGTCAGCAGGACTGTTGATGAACTTGTATCCATCAGCAATCGAAACAGAATTGACTACAAAATGATTATGATAGTGCCCGGTGTTGCAGTGGGTAGCGATAATGACCTCGAAGCGGTCGCCCCACATTTCCTCGGCAAGCTTCCTGCCAATGGCATGAGCTGTTTCTGCATCAACCTCATCAGCCTTAAAAGACTGGTATCCGTGATAGCAGAGCCGTCCATCGCACTTACCCCATAAGCGTTTAGTCTCCATGAACTGTTCAGCGGCAGTATCTTCTCTGCAATTGATGGTAGACACAAAGGCACGGGTTTCGGTTTTGATATCGTCAGCGGCATACTCCACTACACCGTCGATTGTGTGAAGCGCCGACATATCTCCGTAACTCTTCTCCGTTGTCTTTTCCGGATTTCTCGCATAGTCAATAACACTGGCGATGCGGGACTTCACCGGCCAGATGGATGTGACAGCCATTAGTCCTCCGGCATGGAGTAGCTTTCGGCAATCAGCTTCTCGACGGCGCGATTGTCTTCCAAAGCAGCACGGAGCTTGGGCACATCCAGCAGTCCCTGGGAGTTGGCAATTTTCAGAATCTGGTCGATGTTATATCCGACTCTGCGAACCTCGCGGATGAGTGTCGGCACATCAGCGGGAGGGGCAGCTTTGACCTCGGATTCATTTAACACACGACGGCAGTAGCCTTCACGGGAAAGGCCGGACTTGCGGACTTTTTTCGTGAGACAATCGAGTTCGCCCTTGGTGAAATAGATTTCTACGCGGCAGTTTCTTTTTCTCAATTTGATACTTCCTTTCTATGCGGGGTTTCAGGGGCGCAAAGCCCAGGACAAGCGGTATTGCACAAGCCAATACGTTGCTTGTTAAGATAATGCCACGGGCTTTGCCCCCGGCGGTTAATACTCTTCGTGGGATTTATCACGAGCTGAAAAGGACGCCTTTGCGAGTTCCGTCCAGGTCAGTTTCCAGTTGAAATACTCGGCCTTGGAAATCTCGCCGCATTCCATTTTCGTTCTCATGGAACTCCATTCTTTGAAACACTCACGGACGACAGCACTCCCGATGAACTCTTCTGCCCAAAAGAGGCTCTGCATGAACTCCTCAACGGAGCGTCCAACCGGGGCATCCAAAGCAGCGGGATTTACATCCAGCATCTCTGCAATGCGCAGAAGTATATCGGACTTGGGGTGGCGGGAATCGCTTTCGTATTGTGAAATACGGATCTCCGAAGCTGTGCCAAGGCCAAGTTCCTCGCCCAATTTCTTCTGGGTCATGCCACGAAACTTCCGGATCATTTTCAACCTCGTTCCCAGTGTTTCTGAAGCCATGGCTCACAGCTCCAGAGAATCGACAGAATCCAAAAGCAGCTGCAGTGCAAAGCGCAGATCGGTGGCAGCTGTGTGGATTTGGTCCACAATCATATCATCATCGTCATCGTCCTCATCGTAGAAATTCTCGGGAGGATCGGTAGTCACAGTAGGCTCAGCGGTAGCCGACATCTCGCTCACATCCATCTCAGTGAAGTTAAGCATATCTGTATGGTCACGGATATCGTTCATGATGGCGATGGCCTCGTCTGCGTTGTGAGCATCGACCTCAAAGGACTTGATGCTGGTAGCGGTCAGGGTAACAGTGTACTTGCTCATATCGTTTTCTCCTTTATCGTTCATGCGTTTTTTCGGGGTTATAGGGAACGGCTTTGATGGCATCGCCCATCATAAAGAATCGTTCGGGTTTCTTGAACATCTCGGTGTACTTGCGCTGCTGTTCCTCGTTCAAGCTGCCGAAGCGTTCTCCACTGCAGTCACAGATGAAGCAGGGGCCAGCTATAATATCCACCATTTCGCGGTTACTGTCCAAGGTATAGCATTTCTCAATCTTCCAACCGCTTTCGCCGCCTTTCTCAGCAGCCATATAGCTTTCCAAACGGACACAAGGATCGGTGCCGTCCAAGCAGGAAGCATAGATGGAGTAGCCACCCATGCCGGCTTGGTATGCCTTGTTGTTACTGGATACCACATAGGTTCTGGACTGCTCGGAATAAGGCTTATCAAAGCTGTCCTCAGTGAATACGATATAGCCCAGCATATGCTCGCCGCGATCTTCGGCTTGGCGGAACTGTGCGCAGAGTTCCCCATAGGTCATATCAACCTGTTCAGGTTCTGCGTAAACCGCACGGTTCAAAGACATTCCGTTGATCTTGCCTTCATCATTGCAAACGATGCAGACCTGTTCCTCAAAGGGATAAAAGGGTTCAATATCGCCCTTCACGATCTTCTGGAGTCCTTCAAGCGATGCGTCAATATCTGTAACCCTGGCAAGCTTTCCGGGCTCCAGAAGCACCACTCGGATGGTGTGTTGTTCCTGTCGCTGAGCCTTGGACGGGTCAAATTCTACCTTCTGGAAGCCAAAGGTATCGCAGTAATAAAAGCCGGGTTCTACATCAGAACCGGCTGCGATTTCTACGATATCCGACTTAGAGAGAGAACGACCCCGGTAGCTTTCTGGATGATCCGTGTTGAAAATGCGGTACACCGACTCAAGATGCTTTGCATCTACAGAACCCTCAAATACGAGGTCATAGATTGAACTGTCGATGTCCTGGGTTTTCTGGAATCGGGGTAACGAATCATAGCCCATGAAGCAGACTCCGTTATTGTCCCGTTCCATGTCGATTTGATAGATTTTAATATCCATCAGCGTACTTGCGCCTCCTTTCGTTTCAGCAGACCGACGCGCAACATCAGCTGCTCGTTGTAATCTTTGCCGCAGGCGGGCGGCTCATCGAACACCTCGTAGGCACCTTTCAGACCGGCTGCGATACCGGCAACAGCCCCTCGACCGATCTCATCATTATCCAGATGCAAATGCAGGCTCTTAACCTGGGGATGGTCAGTAAGATACTGGCTCAGTGCGATAGGCACCACATCCGTGCGTTTGGTCTTGAAGACACCAGCGAGTGAAAGCATATTATTGCTTCGCCAGTTGGTTCCCTCAAACAACTGCAGTGTCGCAAAGCTCATCAGATCGATGGCAGACTCGAATACATGGACAGTATCCGAAGCGGGATTCTCTGCAATTGAAAAAGAATAATGCTTGTCGCTGCCGGTTGCTTCGCCCTTGTAAGAACCCTTGGTTCCACGGATGGCTGCATACCTGGCTTGTCCATTCCTGTCGCGACCAACAAAGACAGCACTGTGATACTTTGCGGATTCATACAGTAACCGATTTTTCAAGCAGTGGTCGATGATCACGGGATGGATACCTCGCCCTCTGAGGTAACGCACAACTCGATCCGCTGTCGGATTCTGCTCAGGCAAAAGCAGCGCTTTGGGTTTGACCTTGGAGGGAGTCTGCCGTGTAACCGGAGGGATTACAGCAGAACGACCGAGGATGGTTTCGACTGCTTGGATAAAGGAATAGCCTTTGACTTTTACAAGATAGTCCAGAGCCGTCGTTCCGCCGAAGCCACGGGAGAACCAGTTCCATTTTCCGTTGCTGATTTTCAAGCTGTCATGCTCTCTGGTGCAGTAGGTGTTGGCAGATACCCTCACAAGCTCATTGGGTTCGTAGTTCTGCAGGTAAGTTAAAAGGTCCATCTGCTTGGCCTGCAGGATGTCTTCCGGGGATACATAAGGCATTTTGTCACCTACTTTCCCTCCGGGATGCGATAAAGTCTGCCCGTAGCACTTCGTTGGCACGGCTCTCCACGCATTCCCAAATGTCTCTCATGTGGCCGGTTTCCCAGGACTCCCACTTTTTGAACACATCCCCCAGAGGGGCAGGTGACTTGAGAAGTGCCTTAGCCTGCTTGTCGCTGAGATCGTTGTATTCAAGCGAGAGAAGAATATCTTCCCGCATGACATACTCGTAGCAATGCTTAATGATCTTGTTGGGAGGCTGGGTCAGCAGCCAATTTCTGAACTGTTCCTGCTCTGCAAACATCTTTTGGTACAAAGCGGTGTTCAGTTCCTCGTTTGTCATATACATCAACTCCTTCATTTGGATTTAGCCACCAATTCCCGCATCGATGGCTATGTAAAAGGCGGAATGACTTTCGCCATACCGCCATAGGGATTATCGTTCTCTGTCCCTGGTGCTTCTTCCGCTGGGTGAAGGTTCCTCTTCGCTGATTTCGCCATCAACAATTTCATTGTCGGGCTTGTCCATGTTCAGCAGGATATTCAGCTCGTCCAGTCGTGCAGACTTGGTGCGTAGTTCTTCTTCCTGCGGGAAGGGTCGCTCCACCTCAACCTTTGCGTTGGCAAGCTGTACTCGGGTATTCTCCAACTGTTCTCTGCAGGCGATAAGCTGTTCGCCCATACCCTCCAGAAGATTATCCAGACGAAGAATGTTACCGAAGATATCTGTGCCGAGTGCGACGGTGTGATGAAGCTTGTTTTTCAGTGTGATCTTGTACTGACGGCCAAAGCTGTCAAAGAACAGTTCCATAGCAAAGCCCCGGTACGTTCCAAGAGGAATCGCATCGGGGCTGGTCATTGCGTGACAGGCTGCAAGGATTGCGGAGCCTGCCGCTTTCTTTTCGGTGTAGAGAACGCCCTCAACCTCCATAGGTGAGAAGCCGTCCTCATTGGGAGTGGTGTGTGCCTGCAGGTGGTCGATATCCGCCATATAGCCCTCAATGCGCTGCTCATAGGCGGCGATCTTCTGCGGGAACTCCTTGATGATCTGATCTTCCAATGCGTATCTCTGGCTCAAGTGGCTTGCTTTCAGCAGCTTCAATCGCTGCACGGCGATATCCAGGTCCATCTTTTCCTTGATATAGGGATTGCCGGTACACAGAGCCTTGATTTCTGCGTAGCTCAATGCTGTTTCGTCAATATCCTCTGCAGAGCGAATCGGCGACTTGGAGGTCATGATCTGACCGATGAACCGCTGCTTGGACTCTACCAGCTGATACAGATAGCTGTCGAAGGTATTTTCGGTGACATAGGTGAAGATATCCACCTCCGGGTTTTCGTTGCCCTGTCGGATGATTCGGCCTTCCCGCTGCTGCAGGTCACTCGGTCGCCACGGGCAATCAAGATGGTGGAGTGCAATCAGCCGGTGCTGAACATTGGTTCCGGCACCCATCTTCTGTGTAGAACCGAGAAGCACACGGATTTGACCGCTGCGGACCTTGCCGAACAGTTCCTTTTTCTGTGCCTCGGTGCCTGCAGAATGGATATAAGCGATTTCCTCTGCGGGGATGCCCTTTGCGATCAGCTTTGCTCTCAGGTCATCGTAGACATTGAACTTGCCGTCGTTATGGGGCGTGGACAGGTCGCAGAAGACCATTTGGGTGGATCGCCGTTCTGCGGTGCGCTGCCAGATTTGAAACACATTATCGGCACAGGCAGCAACCTTACTGGTTTCGCTGTCCGGGAGCATATCGCTCATCAGTCGCTGATCCAGAGCCAGCTTTCTGCCGTCGTTGGTGATAAGCAGCATATTGTCTGTGCTGGAATCTACCATCTTATTTCTTACACGCTCGGCTCTTTCGGAGAGGGATGCAACCATCTCCTTTTGATGCTCGGAGGGTTTCAGAACAACATGGTGGTAATGCGCTTCGGGAACCGGAAGCTTCAGCATATCTGCTGTCTGGATATCCGCTGTTTCCTTGAACATGGCCATCAGCTCCGGAAGGTTATAGAACCGCGCGAAACGGGTCTTTGCCCGATAACCGGAACCTTCGGGTGCAAGCTCAATGGCAGTCACGGTTTCACCAAAGGTAGATGCCCAGGCATCAAAATGGAGAAGGTTGTTCCTGCGGAGTGTCCCGTACTGCAGATACTTTTGCATGGTGTAAAGCTCTACCATGGAGTTGCTGATCGGGGTGCCGGTGGCAAATACCACACCGCGCCCACCGGTCAGTTCGTCCAGATATCGGCACTTCATATAAAGGTCGCTGGATTTCATGGCTTCGGTCTGGCTGATACCGCCCACATTACGCATTTTTGAAAATGCAGCGAGGTTCTTGTAGTAATGTGCTTCGTCAATAAAGATGCGGTCGATACCAAGCTCCTCGAACGTAACAAGGTCATCTTTACGGCTCTGATCATTCAGCTTTTCCAGCTTCTGCTTCACAGATTTCTTGGATTTCTCCAACTGCTTCACGGAGAAGCTGTCACCGCGATTTCTTTTCAGCTCAGCAATTCCATCCATGATTTCCTGTAGCTGCTGCTCCAGAATTAGCCGCTGCCGATCCTGAGACATGGGAATTTTCTCAAACTGAGAATGTCCGATGATGATAGCGTCATAGTCGCCGGTGGCAATTCTGCCGCAGAAACGCTTGCGGTTCTTGGTTTCAAAGTCCTTACGAGTCGCCACCAGAATATTGGCGCTGGGATATAGCTGCAGGAACTCTGCCGCCCACTGCTCGGTCAGGTGGTTGGGAACCACAAAGAGGGACTTCTGGCACAGGCCCAGACGCTTGGATTCCATAGCCGCAGCGACCATTTCGAAGGTCTTGCCAGCCCCCACTACATGTGCAAGCAGTGTATTGCCGCCGTAAATGATATGGGCAATGGCGTTGACTTGATGAGGTCTGAGGGTGATCTCCGGATTGATACCGACAAAATGAAGATGGCTGCCATCATATTCACGGGGACGGATAGAATTAAACTTTTCGTTATACAGGCGGCACAGCTTTTCTCGTCTGGCAGGGTCCTGCCAGATCCAGTCTGCAAATGCCTGTTTGATGAGTTCCTGTTTACCCTGAGCGATGGCGGTTTCTTTCTTGTTCAGCACCGGCACCCGGCGTCCGTTATCATCCTCCACATAGTCGAAGATACGAACATCACGAAGGTTCAGCGTTTCCTCGATGATCTTATAACCGTTGATGCGATTGGTGCCATAGGTGTTGTGGGCCTTGACATTACCTCGGTCGTAAGATTTGCCTTCAATGTTCCACTCGCCGGTATACTCAGAATAGTGAACATGGATATTCCATTGGTTGTATCTCGGTGTGCTGAACAAATGGAACATGAACTCTTCCACCACTTCGGGAGGGAGCCATGTTGCACCAAGTCGGACGGAGATCTCACTTGCGGTCAAATCCACCGGTTGAACAGCCTCCAAAGCCTGCACATTGGCTGCGTAATCTTCCGGGTACAGCTGCGCCGTCCGTCTCGCAAGCACCAGTTTCTCACGGACATTGCCGGAAAGGTATTCGTCTGCAGGCAGGTACTTGGCATGACTGTCATCCTCGTGGGTGTGCATGGGGTTGAGGAAGATAACGCCGGTCAAATCCCGGAACAGATCCTGCTCCGTCTTGCCGGTCAGCTCCATCATATAAGGTATATCGATTCTTGCTTTTTCAGCCAGTGACAATGCCAGCGCTTCCGTAGCGGTATCAACAGAGGTAATGACTACCTGCTGCTTGATGGTTCTCTTGGAGAACATATCAGCCTTACGAACAAAGTTTCCCTCATCGTCCATAACTTCCAGAGAGGATAGCAGACAATAGGAACTGTCCGCATTAAAGGCGGAGCTGTTGGCTCTGGAATTGATACGCCCATACTTATCGTTAAAGGTATCATACAGTTCGTTAAGCCGTGCCTGCTCCGCCTGGATCATGGAATCGGGGTAATCTTCTGTCTGGTACTCAATGAGCGTTCTCACGCAGTCCCGGATGGCGATCATTCCCTTGATGCGATTTTCTGCCGTCATGGACACATCTACGGGGTTCATACGGCTGTTCTCACGATAATAGATTTTGCCGTCCACCAGCGCATAGCTGAAGTTTCGCACTTCGGGGTCTGCGGGAATGGACAGATCTTCCTCTTCATCGACGAGCACATCCATATCCAGTTCGGTAAATTCTGCGTGGATATTCTGGATGGCATCTTGCAGCATGGCACCAAGGTCTTGCCCGTCAAACGGAACACAGGCTGTTTCAGGGCCATAGGGACCGCTGATTTCCTTCATCTCACCCATAACCATATCCGGGTTGTCGATGAAATATTGGTTCATGGTCAGTCCATCGGCGGTTTTGCCAAGGTGTACCCACTCAGGCTCACGGTCGATCAGCCTGTCCCGCTTCTGCAGGAAGATGATGTCAGAAGTGACCTCCGTACCGGCAGCACTCTTGAAGGTGGTATTCGGCAATCGGATTGCGCCCAACAGGTCTGCTCTCTGGGCGATATACTTCCGGACAGCGGGATTTTCCTTGTCCATCGTTCCCTTGGAGGTCACAAAAGCAATGATGCCGCCCGGTCTGACCTTATCCAGAGTGCGGGCAAAGAAATAGTCATGGATCAGGAAATTATGCTTGTCGTATCGCTTGTCGGGCACTTTGAATTGGCCAAAGGGAACATTGCCGATGGCAGCATCAAAGAAGCTGTCGGGCAGATCGGTCTTTTCAAAGCCCTGCACTGCGATACTGGATTTCTGGTAGAGCTGCTGTGCAATGCGACCGGAAATGGAGTCCAACTCAACACCATATACCTTGCTTCCACTCATGGAATCGGGAACCATGCCAATGAAATTACCAATGCCGCAGGACGGCTCCAGGATGTTGCCGTTACGGAACTGCATATTCTCAAAGGCTTGGTACATGGCACGGATAACCACAGGAGGCGTGTAAAAAGCCGTCAGAGTGGATTCCCTGGCGGCTGCGTATTCGTCCTCGCTGAGCAAGGCTTTCAGTTCTGCATACTTGCTGTGACGCTCGTCAAAGCAATCTGCCAAGCCGCCCCAACCAACATACTGCGAAAGAACTTCCTGTTCCTCGGGAGTGGCAAGCCGTTCTTCGGCTTCCAACTGCTTGAGAAGTCGGATGGCTTTCACATTGGCAGCATAGCGCTGACCGGGAGTTCCAACACCGATATCATCGTCCTGGATACGGAAGTTGCTTCGGTGAGCATCCGGAATATTGGGTAGGATAACTGTGGCTTTGGCTTTCCCTTTCGGCTTTGGCGCAGGAGGTGCAAGCTCAGCAGGCTTTTCTTCAGCCGGTAATCGCTCGGCACCTTCTTTTTGCGCTGCAGGGCGATGGGAACGCAAAGTGCTTTCGGCTTCTTCCTGAGTTTCAAAGGGACCTGCAACAGCATCTGCAACCATAGTATCTGGATTCGAGCCGTAATGATTATAGAAATAGCCGTTTACATACCGGATGACATCAATGCGCTCCGTATCAGAGAAATAGGTCGCAACGATTTCGTTGTCCCTATCATGGATAGAAACCTTGGCAAGCTGTTCGTCGCTAAAATAGATCAAATCCTCGAAGCTGAGTTCCTCCAGCTCATGTGAAATCAGCTCATCCAAAGAACTGTATTTCCGCTGATCGACGATGACCCCTTCCACATAGCGGTCCAAACTGAAATCGACCAAATTTACATTGATCTGGACGGGAATTTCCGCGTCTGTGATGGTTGTGTAGCCGATGCCGATATTTCTCATGTCAGAGAAATCTGCCTCCGATTCATATTCGCTCTGGCAGAACTCATCGATCAGCCGCATAGCCTTTTCCATGGTGGTTTCCAGTCCTCCCTTAAGGTGGGGGTTCATCACCACCGATGTGCCATGCAGAGGCGGGTCCATCTCATAAACGAAACGATGCGGAACTGTCTTGCCCTGACGATCTACATACATTGTCACCTGCATTGGAACACCGGTGAAGTTATCTTCCCGGAGATCCTTCTCCATCTGAGCAATATCCGTGTATTCAATTTGCTCCCGAACTCTGCCGTCTGTGTGCAGATATTCAATTCTGCCGATGGGAATAGGTGCTTCTTCGGCGGGGACATCTGCTGCGGGTTCTTCTACCACGGGTTCTTCTGCCACGGCTTCCTCAACTACGGCATCAGCTGCTTCCACAGCGGGAGCTACCTCGTGAAGCAAATGGTCATTGCGGGGATTCTCAGCGATTTTTGCATCGAACTCCGCACGGGTCATTTCCTCGTTAAACAGTGGGAACTCCGGATTATACAGACGCACATTCTCATCGTCGATAGCCAAAATCTCGTATTCCTGGACACCCAAATAGACCGTATCTCCAAGGGAGAAGCGATACTCCATTTGCGGCTTAGGCGGCGGATTCAGCTCATCATAGGTCGGTTCCATGATCTGTGCCAGTTCTCCACTCAGCTGTTCAAGCATCGCTTCACACCGTTCTGTCAGGTGTGTGTTTTCACCAATGATGGTCTGCATCGCGCTTCTCATCAATGGCAGGATGAAGTTGTTCTCTGTGAGTGTGTAGGTGGTCGTATTGCCTGCAACGAACTCTGAGGCGCAGCTACTGAGCACATACATATTCAGTTTGGCATCTCTGTTACCGAGCTGCTCCTGGAAGTCGTTATAGTTATCCAGAATGGATCGGAACTCTTTGGCGATTACTGCCCGTGCTTCCCGGATTTCCTTGTTGCGGATATAGGCGGGATAGGCTTTCTTTTCAGCCGGTGTCAAATAACGGTCAGCTTTGATAAGCTCACGGATGCGCTTTTCAGCGGCAGGCCAGCGAATGAGGTAGGTGTTTTCTGCTTCGGTGCCGTAGCCGGAACGGGAAATGCTGATACCTTTTCCATCATGCTGCTCCCAATATCCGCTTCCGGGAATGGCATCGGAATGACCACCCCAGCCATATTCATTTTTGAGAAACTCGATATTTTCCTTTGGGGTTTTACCCATTTGGAAATGCTCAAAGATACGAAGCTTGCTGTTGACCACATTGCTGCCACCGGCAAGCACATAGTCGATAGCGGCCTGGGGCAAGATGAACTCTGTGCTTTGAACAGGCTCAGAGGAATCAATCATGGACAACTGCTCATTCACGGTAGGCAGCAGCTTTTCACCGGGAGCCAGCCACTTGTCGAGGATAATCATACCTTCGATATGCCTTACAACATTGCGCCAAGGCATATACACTTCATGGGTTCTGGTGAGATACGCACCGCGCCAAAGGTGGAAGGTATCGGAGTATGCCCGATAACCGGCGCGTTCGCCGTTGCTCAGAATTTTCTCAACAAAATAGTTATCGAAAAAGTCCCTAACAAAATTGCCGCGTTCTTCGCTGTCCGGGTGGTCTGCAAAGAATGCGGCAATCTCTACTCTATGGTCTTTTAGTGCATCGCTGATACGGATCAGCTCATTTTTTTCGTCATCATGATGGTAGTAATCTACATCCCATGTGTAGTTACCATCCCGGCCACTTAACTGTAGACCAGTTCCTTCATCACGACTTCCTCCGCCGACTGGCGGATGTTGTTCATCAGCTGCACCCACAACATCTGATTCGATGCCTTGAGGTTCTCGTTCACGCCCTGGCGCTTCGCCATCTGCGAGGTCATTCGTTCCATCATCTCGGTGGCCTGCCGGTCGATCTCCTCCAGGTGCGGGTTCAGCTTGCCCGACAGCATCATCCCCGTGTACAGGCCGTTCCTGTGGTTGCGGAGGTAGCTGCGCCGCAGCATTCCATACTTGCCAATCTTCGGTGCCTCCGGGGGAACCAGATTCGGGATCTGATAATCGCCCTGCATTGAATAAGTCAGTGCCATCTTCATTGCTCCTTTCGTGTTTTTGTTTTCTGTCATTATGATACTCAGGGGACGAAGGACTTGCAAATGTGCGATTGCTTGTGCGTTCTTCTTTTTGCAGCCCCTTGACGGTTTCTCCGATCTCCCGGAGTACCATTTCGGAAATATCACTGGTTGCTGCACCGAGAATGGATATGGTTTCCGGTGTGTTGAAGTCTACGACATGACTGAAATCCTCTGGAGAAAAATACTGTGACGGGTCATAGCCGCAGCGCAGCATCAGCATATAGGCAACACTGTTCTGCAGAATGGTTTTCAGCCAGACTTCTGTGTTCAGATCGTCCAGTTCTTCAAGCCAACTGTCCTGCTTGACCAAATTGAGGTCTGCAAGATAATCAGCGAGATTGTCCGTTACGACCATGATGGCGATTTCAATCAGGCTGGTCGGGAAATCGTGTGTACCTTCGATTTCACCAAAGCTGTTTTCCAATGCTTCCTGCACAGCCGCTTCATATCGTTCTTCCATCTGCCACAGACTGATTTCACGCCCGATACGGCTGTTTGTGTCTGAAATATCAAAAACATGGCGAAGTCGGTATGGGATATCCCGGTCTACCAGAAGGGCGATGCCCTTAGTGCCTTTGTTGACCCATCTGCCGAGCTTATTCCACACCTCGATTTCTGCGCAGGCTGTTGCGTCTGGCTTCTGTGCGTAGATCAAAAGCTGCTCCTGGAAATTGTACTTGTAGTTGTTTGCTGCAGTTGCCAGGAACGCTGTGTACCTTTCAGCATTGGAAACAATACTCTGTGCCTCGCTTGCCGCCATCGCCACGATGATTTGGTATTTGCTCGGCATGATTATCAATCCTCCTCTTCAAATGATAATTGTTCCGGCCCGAACTTCGTGCATTTTTTCAACCCCTCGCTGGCTTTGGCGATATGCCGGATCCGGCTCGTCAGTTGAGCGATTGTTGCATTCAATTCTTCCTGCTTTGTTGCGTAGAAATAACCGGTCGCATTGCTGCAGATAGGTTGACTTTGGCTGCGAAGGTTGTTGATGATGCGTCGAAGCTCCGACCCCTTGACATGAAAAACGGCCTCAAGCTTTTTGCTTGAAGCCGGTTCCATTTCTCCTAAGTGATACCTTTCAAGATATTCACAGAGAGCCTGTTCAATATTCACTTCATCCATGGCGCTTACCTCTCATGGGCAGAAGCTCTGACCTTCTGCGGAAAGTCCCAGCCATACACTTTACCAATGTCATCGCCCAGACGCCGCGTAATGCGGGTAATGTCCGCACGGGTGGCAACACCGTCATAGATTCTTTCTTTCAGTCGGTCGATTTGCGCTTCGGTAACACCGGGTTTATAGGCACGATACAGGTAATGGTCGGTGCCATCATGGTGGACAGCATCACAGCGGAGATCGCCCAAACGGTCCACATACCATGTGGAATAGTCTGTGTCGGAATACAGACAGTCACGGATATTACCGCTCGAGATTTCCTTGTATCCCGAGAAACGGCCATTCCATCTGCCAAGGTCGCCAATTACAAGAATAGACCCCGCCATCTGAATATTGAGATTTACGCGCTCGTCGTCCAAATAGCTGTCATTTTGCTCATACATTAGCTGCCATAGTTCGCTTTCGCTGGCATCGGGATGTTCTTCCAGAAGATCATCCCGCCAATCATCGATGTCCAGATGATAGTTGCTCCAGATAAGGTGATCGCCGTCTTTCATCGTGCATCACCTCGGTCTTTCTGCTTGGGAGAAATGGGATGCCCCTGCTCATCATAGTTCTTAGGATCAGCGCCGGGGACATGCCAGCCGAACATAGAACCGGCAACCATGGCTTCTTCCTGCGCTCTGGTGACACCCAGCAGCTTATTTGCAGCATCAGCACCTTCGCGGGGAGTAACTCCCTCGGCATAGGCATTGGTGGGTGTATAGCCTTTCTCACCCTTTTCAATGATGATCATTTCTCCGGTGGTTTCCAGATAACTGAAGCACTTCTCGGGGAGGGAAGCTCTCAGAGGGATAATAGACTGACACTCTGCCTGCTCCATTCTCTCTGCAAACTCGCAGATATGATACAGATTTTCGCCACGATAGCTGCCGGTTTCCAGATGGTAGTCATCGATATAGCGGCAGGTCATATCTCTGCGTTCGCCACCCTTTGTAATGATGCGTACCTTATCGCCATCAGCAATGCGGAATTTTTCTTCATAGTTCGGAGTTATGAAGCGGATTCCTTTTTCAGCCTGTTTCATGTGTCGATCAAGCCACTGGCGCACATAGCAGTAACAGTACAGATTGTATTCGCCCTTGTGAGGGTTCACACGAATCATATACGAATAATGCTCAGTATCGGCACGGAAGCCATACTGCCGGTCATCCTCCACACAGCTTTCAGGATGTTTTCTACAGAAAGCGGCCATAGCATTTCTGTCACTGAGAATACCACCGTATTGAGGATCATCCCGCAGGGCATTGATGACATCATCGAACTCCATTCGGAAATCCTCGGATTTCAGGCTGTCACGGAAGTCAAAGAATGTCGAAAAAAACTGCTTACCGGTGCTGCCGAAGTCAGCACGAAGATGACCGATCAAGCCGGTCTGTATGGATAGCTGCTGACTCTGGGAGTAGCAGTAGAACTGTTCTGTGCCGGTCATAGGTCTTAATGTCATGTCCATCATCGTGCCTCCTTACTTGCAGATTTCTTTTCTCTCTCAGCCGCCAATGCTTTGGCAAGCCCTTCCTTTGCCCATTGGGGCAGCTTATCCGGCGAGATCGTGCCCAGAACATCTCTGCGCTCAAAACGGGATTCTTTTCCGGTCATCAAATCGGTGCAGAAACAGGCAGAGCCACGACTATTTCCGTAAGCGCCGAACCCACTTCTGCAAAGCTTCAGCTGTCTGGTTGCCCGCTGATATTCGGGGCGCAGCACCTCCGCTTTGATGACGATAACCTTATCCAGTATGCTGTCTGCATAACTGACAGGATCACAATCATCCTTTGTGAGAGGGGTATCGTCATAGCCCGGTTGCACAAGCCGTGCAAACTCATCGCGGGTTTTCTCAATCTGACCATTGATGCGTTTCCCGAAAAGCTCTGCGATCTCCAGATAGTCATCACTGACCATGCAATCCTCATAGAGAACAAACAGGTCGGTGCGCTGTCCCAGACCGCACATGAACTTCTCGCCCTTTGCGGCATTCGGATTTTCGCCGATGATAACCTCCCGGTCGCCAACTCGAAGACCGGCTATGATGGTATAGTCACCGGCCATTCTTTTTTCCTGGTCCATATCAAATTCACTCCTTTCTCTGATATGTAAAAAGGGCGGCATCTTTCGATACCGCCCAGAGAAAGGACTGTGGGGATTACTTCTTCTTTTTCAGCTGCAGAAATACAACACCTGCCACAATGAAGACCACAAGACCAATCCCAATGATGGTTTTAGGTTCCATTACTTTTTCTCCTTTCCTTTGGTTTTACGATAGCCGATAAAGGCCGTCACTCCGGCAGCTGCAAGAGAAATCAGCGCCAGTGTACCCCAGAGGGGTGTATTGGTTTCATCCCCGGTTTTAGGAATGTCAGGGGTTTCCGGAATAAGCTTGTTGTAGAACTTAGCAACCGTAGTTTTACCATCCAGAACGGTCACAGTAACAGCATCGGGAAGCTCGTATTTCTCGGTTGCCTTGTTTGCCACCTCGGAAATCACATAGTCGCCAATGCGCAGGCCCTCAATGTGAATTTCGCCGTTCTCATCCGTAACATATTCCTTGCAGAAAGGCTGTCCGGTAATATCCGTACCTTCCACCTTGAAGGTAAAGCCCTTGACCACCTTATCCTCGGAGGTCTTTTCAATACGAATGCTGCCGGTCTGTGCTGCGTTGATGAAGCCCTTACCGGCTTCGTTTTCCACGATGACGGTTTCGCCGTTTTCGCTGATCTGGAAGTAGTAAGCGTTGCGGTCAAGGAAGAAACCGGTGGGTGCTGTCTTTTCCTTGACGAAATAGCCACCATACAGGAGGTCGTTCATCTGGTAGACACCACCGGTCAGCTCCTGCAGCATACCAAGCAGCTCATCGTCAGAATCAAACTCGCCATTAGAATTGCTGTCGGCATACAGCTCGAACTCAGCACCGGCCAGGGTGTTTTCGGGATAATCCTTGTCCACCTTGGTCAACTGAACATTACCACGGATGCGGCTGTTGGTGATCTGAATCTCGACTACAGCACCATCTTCGGAAATCGTCACAGGGATAATGGCCTCGGACAGCACATAACCGGCAGGAGACTCGATTTCACGAATGACCCAATTGCCATAGGGAATCATGGTAAAAGCAAAGCCGCCGTCCTCATCGGAAACAGCGGTCTTAATAGCGGTATTCTCATTGAACTCAGTCTCATCGGGGTGGAACAGACCGATGACCGCACCATGCAGACCGGTGCCATCTTCATCGACCTTTGCGCCGATGATTTCGCCATAGATCAGTTCATTTCCAATGGCATTGCCGTCATTTGCCTGGATCTCAACAAGAGAGGTATCCTGTCCTGCATAGCTGAACTCGAAGGGATACTTCGCATCGGAGAGGATATAGTGACTGTCCGTGGACATTTCCTGCAGATAATAGCTGCCAAAGGGCAGGTCTGCAGCGCTGACGGCATAGCCGTTCTCGTTGACGGACAGAATCTCAATCAGACCATCGGCAGGAATCACACAGCCATCAGCAGCGGTCAGCTCCTCGGCAGCATAAAGTCCGAAGGTAACTGCAGTGACTTCTCCCTTCGTGCCGATGCCGAACAGCTCGTCAGCTTCCATGACCTTGTTCAGAGAGATGGTCACTTTCTGGCGATCATTGCAGAAGCTGGTGGAGGTTTCGGTGATCTCCACTTCCTGTCCTGCGTAGACCAGTTCAGCGGTGTGTACCTCGGGGTTGATAATCATGCCGATGGGTGCTGTGATTTCCTTGATGGTGTACTTGCCCAGATAGAGTGCCTTACTGGATGCGCTGCCATCTTCACCGGTGGTAACAGTATCGACGACCTCGCCTGCAGAATAGCGGAGGGAGCCATCCAAGGTGTAGATATCCTCGGCTGCTGCGATTTCATAGACAGCACCGGGAAGACCCTGCACCACATACACAGGCTGATACACGCCCTCCGTTACCATGACGGAAGAGAAAACCTCACCGGACTTGGAAATCGTGATAACACCCTTCTGCGGCATATTGGATTTGGTCACTTCAATAACAGTAACGCCGCCCTCTTCCTCTGAAGAATCCTGGGTCACATCGAAATAAACAGGCTCGGTATTGATGATATAGCCGTAGGGAGCCTGCACCTCGACCAGAGAATAGCCGGTGCCATACTCAAGGGTTTCGGGAGTAATCAGATAACCCTCGTCGTTGGTGTAGAAGGTGTCGATGGTGGTCACTTCGGGGTAGGTGAAGGTCTGCGTTACCAGAGAACCATCGGGCTTGTAAATCTGGAATGCTGCGCCTGCATACGGAATGGTGTTGCCGGTTTCTGCATCTACCTTAATGACCTTGATAAAGGACTCAAAGTTGGCATTGTTGATGAGATAGCGATAGATCTCACCGTCTGCGGAAATCAGCACATCAAAGTCGGCAATCAGCTCACGGCCCTCCCAACCGGAAATCTGGTGGACAGTATAGATGCCATAAGGCATTTCCTTGGTCTGAGCATAGCCGTTTTCGTCACAGGTGAGGTAATCTCGCTCGGATTCCTTGGCTGCATCATAGCTGCCTGCGGACTTGAGATACACGCAGAACTCTGCACCTTCTTCGGGAGTTTCAATCTGCGTATCGCCGTTGTCCGTGTGCTTGATGATAGAGATGCTGCCCTTCATAACCGTTTCAAGTACATCAACAGAAGTGCTGTTGTGCTCGACTGTGTAATGGGAAGCCTCGGCACCTACAGGGTAGGTCGTGGAATCCAACAGATAACCCTCGGAGGGGCTGATCTCACGAATGGTCCAGTCGCTGCCGCAGACATAGTAATCGGTGGTGAACTGGCCGTTGGCATCCGTTGTGTAGCTGTCGATCAGTTGATCTTCCTTGTACACGCCGTACACTGCACCCGCCAGAGAAGCATTGCCCTGTGCGGTTCCGGTTTCGGCATCGGACTTGGTAACAGTTGCGTTCCACTTCTTCAGAATGTTGGCGAAGCTTTTGTTGGTCACGCTGTTCCATTCGATAGCTGCGGTCTGGGAATCGGGAATAACATACTTGGTTGCCGTATCGACTTCCTCCAGGGTATAGCCGGAACCGATGAGCACATCACCAAAGTAAGCGATGCCGTCGCTGTCGGTAATGGCATACTCATCTACCTTATGACCGCTGAGAGAGGTGCCGTAGAGATGGAAGGTGATGCCCTCATTCAGACCATCCTCAGAGGTCTTGTAGACTGCCAAATCGCCTCTTTTCAGCACATTGTTGAAGGTGACGGTTGCAACTTGTCCGCTGATTACAGTGACACGGCGGGTTTCCTGGGGTTCGTATTTGTCGTAGGTCTGCTCTGTGACGGTATAAACACCGGGAGCGAGATTGTCGATCTGGAACTCGCCGTTGCTGTCCGTCTTAACCGCTTCGTTGATACCCTCACCGGTGATGGTAAAGGAAATGTCGGCAACCTCGCCGTCCTCGGAGGTCTTGACGATCTTTGCGCTGCCAAAGCTGACTTCCAGCTTCAAGAAGCCCTTCACAGGGTCGCTAACAGACTGCGCATAAGTGATAACATCCTGCGTACCACTGCCGGGGTTATTGGTGCCGTCGGTCCATGTGATAACACCCATGCGCTGAGAGTTATTCTTGGAAGCGGTGATGACAACCGTATCAGTAGGTGCTTCATCAGCAGTAATCGTCAGTGTATTACCGCTGACAGAAAAATTGATGCCAGTCACATTAGCCGTAAAGGAATAGTTGCCCAGAACACCGTTGGTATCGGTCAGTTCGGCTACATATTCCTCACCGCTCCACTCCATTTCGATTTCCTGCGCCTTGGAGCTGCTCTTTGCAAAGAAGCTGGGCAGAGTTGCATGGTTCTTGACCTTGGAAGAAATGGAGTTGTAGTAGCTCATGATCTGGCTGTACAGGGGATGTCCGGTGCTGACAGAATCAAGGACAGCATCATAGCTGCCGGTATCGACCTTGTTGAAGTTGCTGTCGCGTTCACCCACAATGGTTTCCCAAATCATCAGCTGCGTGGCAACTGCATAGGCCAGCTTGTCACCGCCCTCGTTCTGAGAGCGCCAGTTCAGAGAGATCGGGCCGGTATAGCCGTACTGGAGAATACGACCGATAAAGGTCTTGATCTCATCCGGACTGATGGTGTTGTTCAGCTCCGCAGGGTAATTGTCCCAGAAGTTCTCGTCACGGCTGGTAAACACATCGCCTGTATCCTGCGGAACGCCGGGTTCAATGCAGTAGCAGATATTGCCCTCATAGGAGTTCATGGCACGGATGTTGGTGTAGTTGGATTTACCGGAAGTCCAGCCGTTCATATAGTGCAGATCGGGATGACCCCATTCGCCGCTGTAATTGGCATCGCCGTCACGGGGAAAGCCGACCATATACACTTCGGCCTGTTCACCGGCTGCATAAGCTGTGGTTCCAAGACCGAGCATCGTCGAGAAGCACATCAGCAACGCCAGAAAGAGCGATGTGCCTCTCTTGAAGGTTTTCTTTTTCATTTTGGATGATCCTCCTTGTTGTTGAAATGAAAAAACGCACCGGAAATTCGGTGCGTTCCTTCGGGGAATGTGGAGTTTTACGCATAGCCAATATAGAGGTCATAGCAGCCATTGCCGATTTCCACCGCCCAGATCCAAACATCGGTGATATCATCATCGCGGTTGTAGCGGTCGAGCCTGATGCAGATATCCCGTTCCAGATAAATGCAGTGAGCGCCTGCGGTGATTGGGTTGTCCCAACAATCAACCGCTGCAGAATCCAGGTTGAGTCCAATGCTCTGCGCATAGCTCTGTACAAAGCCTACCCAAACACCGATATCAAACGGCTCGGTCGGCTCCGTTTCTTCTTCGGTTTCCTCGGTGGCCTCTGTCACTTCTGAGCTTACCGGTTCAGATTCTGTTACCGGCTGAAAAGAAGATTCCGGTTCACCTTCGGTGGGCTGTGGCTCAGTTTCTGAAGCAGTTTCTTCGGGTTGCTTCGTTTCCTGGGGTTCTGTACTTTGTGGCGCTTCTTTTACAGGCGGAGTGTCAGCTCCTGTCTGCTTGTCCATAGTAGCCGGTTCCGTTTCAGATTCATCATCAGCAGTTCTTTCAACTTTCTCTGTGTGCGGCTGTGTAATCTGAACGGAGTCTGTTGCTTCTACGGATTCCTCTGGCTGTGTTTCTTTCTGTACCGGCTGAAGAGAAGATGCGGTTGCTTCTGAGGGGAGGCAACTATGCTCTGTAGCTTCCGTTTCCGGGGATACAGCAGAGTTTTCAGTTACGCCTGTATCAACAGAAACAGTTTTGCTGCATCCTGTGAGCAACAGCGATATGAGAAGCATAAAGATCAGCACTTTTTTCATGAGGTGTACCTCCTTGTGATTTGTGCATCTTCAGTATAGTAACTTACGGCACAAATGCCCAATGTGTACTCTCCCATATACTTCTTTTCAGATAGTACAGCTTAGTCTCGAGGGGGAGAGTGTGAGAGGGGGAACACCCCATACACCCTCCCGCCAGCGAAAGATCGAGTCTCCCCCTCAACGCTCGTGGTTATCTTTCCTGGCTTCGTTCCCGCATCCGTTCCTGATACCGGTGGTAGTGCTCAAGCGCCTTTAGCACATAGTCCTCGGTTTTGCTGTACGGCACAGACGCAGGGATGAATTTGCGGAGTCTGTCAGCTCGGAAGCTGAACTTTTCCCGCTGATTTGGCTTTTCTTCGCCCATGATCGACTCGATGACCTCCGGTGTCAGCTTGCCATTCTTGGAAAACTCCTTCATCTTGATTGCTTGGGCAAGGGACGGAGTGGCATCTGCAAACGACATGGCTTCGTAGAGTTCTTCCTGCTCGTCTTTCAGCAAGTAGGAGATCTCCACCGCAGGACGGAACGCAATTCTGCCCTCATCCACCATTTCCAGAATCGACGGAATCAACTCTGTCAAACGGATATAACGGTGGATTTGATTTCTGCTATCACCGGTAGCATCACCAAGAATATCCAGAGATTGTTTTCCCTGCGACTTCATCCCCACTGGGGATGAAGTTAAGTCCGTCCGTTGTCCCTGGCGTTTCATGGCTTCAAGCCTCATCTTATAAGAAAATGCTTTTTCGCTGGGCAGAATCGTGGAACGCTGGAGATTGGACTCCACCATCAAAATAATGGCTTCATCACGGGACAGCTCACGGATTTCTGCTTTTATGGTTTCAAAGCCTGCCAGCTCACAGGCTTTCTTCCGACGATGGCCCGACACAAGTTCGTAGCGACCATCCTCTTTCTGACGGAGCGTAATAGGCGTGATAATGCCGCGCTCTTTCACACTTTCTACAAGCTGTTCCATGTCCTCATCAATTCTTACCTGAAAGGGATGATCGGGAAAATCATCAATCTCAGGCAGTGGGATATCATAGATACGGGGCAGCTTGGCTTCGGCACGACCTTTATCATCCATAAAGAGTTCATCGTACCCCGTCAGACCTAAATCGATCTTTTTGCCGCTCAATTTGTGTCACCTCCTTCGTCAGAGCATCGTATGCCGCCGCGACTTTGCCATGCTTATCGTGTGCGAAGATGCTTTTTCCCTCAACGCTGCACTCTGCGGCTCTTACAGAATGGGGAATCTCAGTATTAAACACGCGGATGTTTTCTCCTACTGTAGAGCGCAAAGAAGAGATGATTGCCTTTGCGTTGTTGGTTCTGCTGTCTACCATGGTAAGCAAAATCCCATCGATGCGAAGCTTCGGGTTGATCTGCCGTTTCACTCGTGCAATGGAACGCATCAGCAGATTCAAACCCTTAGTAGACAGGAAATTGGGCTGCGATGGGATTATTACGCTGTCAGCGGCGACAAGTGCGTTGATCGTCATCATTCCCAGGGACGGCATACAGTCAACGAGGATATAATCGTAGCATTTACGGATATCGTTCAAATGACTGCGGAGCACATATTCACGGCTCATGGTGTTGAACAGACTGACTTCCATACCGGACAGTTCGATATTCGATGGCATCAAATCTACACCTTCCGCATGATGAATGATACCATCCTGGGGTGCAATCTGTTGGTCATCGATTACCTTCTGCATGATCGTAGCCAATGACACAGGAAGTTCATCCGGGTTTTTGATACCCAAACTGATGGTCAAGCTGCCCTGCGGGTCAGCATCTACCAAAAGAACTCTGTATCCTGCTTGTGCAAGACCGACACCGAGATTGACCGTTGTGGTGGTCTTTCCAACGCCGCCTTTCTGGTTCGTGATAGCGATCACTTTGCATTTGTCCATTGCGATTTCCTCCTTTCCAGAAAACTGACCGCATTTCTGCGGCCACATATAATAGAAATTCATCTTTATATGTAAAGGCACATTATTTGTCCTCGACACCCCATGTGCGTGGGAAATCAACAGGCGCTCGGCTGCTACCGAACTCATAGGAATCGCACCTCTGCCGGGTTCTCCGCCAGCTCCGTAGAGAAGTATCATTGTCCCACACATAAGTCATCGCCTTGTCAGTAGCAATCCGACATTTACAACGGGACTTCTCGCTAATCTGCATTAGCAGAGTCGTGGCGTACCCATTGTGTGGCTCGTTATGTGGTAACGTACCTGCTGATTTGTATGTTCAGTTTTCAAGGTGCCGGTTAAGTTCATTTCAGTTCAGAAATAATCCTTACACCAGTACCCAGTGGGAGAGCCCAAATATTAACCCTCTTTCCAAAAAAATTTCAAAATTTTTCTTAGAAAACAAAAAAGAGCCAGACACACCATTTAGGTATGACTGGCTCTCTGGAGAGAAAAACAATACTAACTTAATAGCCGCTTTCCACTATTCATTTTTTGAAAAAAGAACGATTTTTTGATGTCGTGTTGCAAATCTGTTGCACGGCGGGTTCGAGAAAAAAGAAAAGCCCGAAAACCGCATGAACACAGGCTTTCCGGGCATAAACGCAAAAATAGCCCTCCGTTATGGAGAGCTATTTTTGTATCAAAGTTTGTACTTTGATTTGGAGCTGGTGAGCGGACTTGAACCGCTGACCTGCTGATTACGAATCAGCTGCTCTACCGA
>ENA-OOWK01000083-OOWK01000083.1-human-gut-metagenome-genome-assembly--contig:-NODE-83-length-81273-cov-8.327723_pt1 | contig 81273 bp, 72 predicted proteins | sample MGYA00241405_ERZ501317 | MGnify/ENA primary metagenome ERZ501317 (study PRJEB25962, sample SAMEA1972440) | human gut metagenome | biome: human gut; feature: human-associated habitat; material: faeces... | reverse complement strand
AAGGCATATTGATATCAACTCTGTCATATCCTTCGCCCTCAAATTCCTCTGTAAGGCCTGCGAATACTACTGCCACGTCTGCTGATTTTGCCGCTGTTACGGCTTCTGAAACGAGCTGATCATTAACAACGTCTTTACCCTTTTCATAACCCTGAGCATATGTAACATCAACGCCGAGTGAAACAAGGCAGTCATAAGCATTATCAAGCTTTGTAGCATTAATAACCGATGAGCCTGCGCCCTGGAATCTGGGTGATTTTGCAAGTTCGCCGATAACGGCAACTTTCTGGCCGGATTTAAGAGGAAGGATATTTTCCTCGTTTTTAAGAAGCGTCATTGAGCCCTCTGCAACTTTCTGAGCAAGTTTGTGATGAGCTTCAACGTCATATTTATAGTTCTTTTCAAGGTTCGGCTTTGATTTGATAATAAGGTCTACTACATTATCTACTCTTTCATCAAGAACTTTTATATCAAGTTCGCCGCTCTTAACAGCCTCTATGATCTTCTGAGTATTGAGTGTACCTGAAGACGGCATTTCAAGGTCTGTGCCGTTTTCAAGGCCGGGAATTCTGTCAACAGATGCGCCCCAGTCAGTCAGAACAACACCCTTAAAGCCCCACTCTCCGCGAAGAACATCTTCCTGCATCCATTTATTCTGAGATGCATACTCGCCGTTAATTCTGTTGTATGAGTTCATAACAGTCCACGGCTGGGATTCTTTAACAGCTATCTCAAAAGCAGGGAAATATATCTCTCTGATAGCACGTTCGTCGATAACCTCGTTTATTACCATACGGAAAGCTTCCTGCGAATTGCAGGCAAAGTGCTTAAGTGAGTTACCAACGCCCTTTGACTGACAGCCGTTGATAAGATTTGCGCTCATTTTACCGGCAAGAAGCGGATCTTCCGAAAAATACTCAAAGTTTCTGCCGCAAACGGGAGAACGCTTAATGTTTGTGCCCGGGCCGAGAATTACGGAAACCTTTTCCTGAATACACTCCTCAGCAAGGGCTTCACCCTCCTGCCTTAAAAGATCCTCATCCCATGAGCAGGCTGATGTTGCCGCAGGCGGGAAACATGTGGTGGGAACTGAATTTCCAAGGCCGATACCGCTTGAACTTTTCTTATCGGGATTCTGCTTACGAAGACCGTGAGGCCCGTCCGTAACCATGATTTTGGGAAGCCCGAGATCAGGCGCTTCCTCAAGATGCCAATAATCGTAACCGGAAACAAATTTTGCCTTTTGCTCCAGGCTCATTTTATTGACGATATCTGCATGCTTCATATAATTTACCCTCCGTCAAAAATTAAAGGAAATGCGAACACACTTCCTCAGTTTATTATTTGTTTATATTATATATTAAAATTATAATTAAAACAAGTAGAAAATAACTTTTATGCCAAAATAGGGCATTTTAAAATCAGTGAGTAAAAATAAAACATCAATAAATAAAAAATGCCGCCTTTAAACAGGCGGCTGTTTTGATTTTAATCTATTATTTAAGGAATTTTATAAGCTCAAGAGCTGCTCCGATATCGCCCTCAACTTTAAGTTTGCCCATGGTGAATGCCATTACAGGGTCAAGCTTACCGTTGATAAGTTTTATAAGGTTATCTGCAGAAGCAATCAGGATAGCGTTGCGGTCATAATACTCGTAAGGCTCAATATGAATCTCTCCGTTTTTGATCTCCACATAAAATATGCCCTCGGGTTTACCTACGATATTGATCTGAAATGCAAGAGTGCCTGCCACTGAGCTTACATCTGTATTTTTAAATCTTTCTCTGAATGCTTCAACAACCTGCTCGTATGTTAATGCTTTCATATAAATCCTCCGTAAATACAAAATATATCTTAATTAATTTTATCACACACTCAGAGCTATTTCAATATGGTGGAAAAATTTAATTTTTATCTTTGCTGCGCGCAACAAGGGATACAACAAGAGCCGAAAGCATTGCCACCGTTACACCGCCTGCCATAGACGAAAGTCCGCCCGTAATAATACCTGTAAATCCTCTTTCACGCACAGCGTCCTTTACTCCGTTTGCAAGAGAGTTTCCAAACCCCGTAAGAGGAATAGTTGCTCCCGCGCCCGCAAAATCCACAAGCTTATCATATATTCCCAACCCGCCGAGCAGAACACCGAGGCACACGAAAAGAACGAGTATTCTTGCGGGAGTCATTTTTGTGCAGTCTATTAATAATTGTCCTATAACACATATCAATCCGCCGACAATAAACGCTTTTAAAAAAATCATAAAAAATCACCTGCTGATAGTTTTTGCCTCAGCAGGTGTAATATACCGCACAAATTTAATTTTATCCTAAATCAATAGGATTTTTATTATCCATTTTAGCTTTTCTGCCGTATTTTTCCTCAAAGCCGGGATTTATGTAATCCTCAACCACTTTTCCGTCTCTTATTCTGATAACACGTTCTGCCTGTTCGGCTATCTCATTGTCATGAGTAATTACTATAACCGTTCTGCCGTCATCTTTAAGATTATGAAGTATCTGCATAACGTCTTTTGTTGAGCGTGTATCAAGGTTACCTGTTGGCTCATCGGCAAGAATTACCGGAGGAGCGGCCGCGATTGCCCTTGCAACTGCAACTCTCTGCTGCTGACCGCCTGAAAGCGCCGCGGGCAGATGGTGCATACGTTCTTTAAGACCTACTTTTTCAAGAGCCGCAACGGAAAGTTCACGCCTTTCCGTTTTTGATACACCGCGGTAAACCAGCGGCAGTTCAACATTTTCGAGCGCATTCAGTGAAGAAATAAGGTTGAAGCCCTGAAATATAAAACCTATCTGCTTGTTTCTGATTTCGCTCATTTCATCGTCCGTAAGATCCTCAACAAGCCTGCCGTTTATATAATATTCACCTGAAGTGGGAACATCAAGCAGTCCAAGCATATTCATCAAGGTTGATTTACCTGAACCCGACTGACCAATTATAGCCACGAACTCGCCTTCGTCAATTGTGAGTGAAACACCGTCAAGGGCATTTACCTGATTTTCGCCCGGATTATATATTTTATACACATTTCTTACATCAATAAGGTGCATTGTGATCTTCCTTTACAAATAGTATATTAAAATATTACAGATAATTATATAATTTGTCAAGTGATTTGAATAATTAATTAAAAATATTAAACAATATTTAATAGTATTTTAAAAAAAGGTGGTAAAAATGGGAATAAGCAAAAGCGAATACGGCGAAATGGCAAACAGAGCAAGCGGCAGTTCGCCGAAACTTTTAAACAGCATAAAAGCATTCCTTTTCGGCGGCACAATATGCTGTTTCGGGCAAGTACTCAATGAGCTTTTCAGGATGGCTGGTCTGAGCGGAGACGATATAAAAATAGCAACCCCGTGTGTAGTGATTATAATAACAGCTATTCTAACAGGTATAGGCGTGTTTGATAAAATCGCAAGGCATGCGGGCGCAGGAACTATCGTGCCTATCACAGGATTTGCAAACTCTGTGGTATCCCCCGCTCTTGAATTCAAACAGGAAGGAATGGTACTGGGCACTGCGGCACAGATGTTCACAATTGCAGGCCCGGTTATAGTATACGGTACGGCAAGTTCGTTTATTTACGGTTTAATAATATATATTTTCAAACTGTACTGAAAAAGCAGTCCCGGCGGGACTGCTTTTTATAATTCATCATCATTTGTATCATCCGAAACCTCAAGCGCGTCAAGATTTTTAAGGCGGAAGAAATCACGTGCTGCCCACACAGCTGCACCCGAGAAAAATGAGATACCGGCGGCAACACATATTTTTGCGTCCCCGCCCGAGATATCATTAACATAGCCCATTCCGATTTCCGGGATAAGGCACAGGAAAATGCCCATAACGCTCATTATGAGCTGACCCGCTCCCTTATAAATTCTGTTCATATAGAAATTATGCGCCCCGAAAATACCGAGAAATGAAACAAGACGGAATGCCGTTTTTCTGCTTTTTGGTTTGGGAGAGTCTGTACCACTTGACGGAAACGGCGGATAAAAATTAGTAAAATTTGATATAAAAAGCAACACCATGGCAAACCACAGGGGAACCAATTCAAGCAATCCGCTTTTTCCTAAAGTGAACTGAACCGCAATCATTCCTGCAAGCACAAGAATAATTGCGAATGTTGTTATTTTATATTTTATATGATTTTTAAAATTATGTATGAAGAAGAGCAGAACGGCAATTGAATTTAACGCTATAAATATAAGCGTAACTATTAAATGCGCAGTTTGCTCCCAGCCCCAGTCATTTATAAAAACAACGCCGGGCATAAAAAACACAGCGCATATTGCAAATACAGTGCCCGTTTTGCCGGTGTATCCGAATTTCTTATACATAAATATGATATTAAGAAACAGAGCGGCGGCAGTAAGAATGCCCCACATAAGAAATCCATGGGGATAATCATAGCCAAGATATGAGAGCGTATTATCAGTACCTGCGGGGTTTCTGATGAATCCGAAAATAACATTATAGACAAGCGCCATGGTAAGGAATACAAGCGCAAGTGTTTTATTCGGCGCTTTCAAGCTGTTTACTTTTCCGAAATCGCCCATACGGACACCTCCTTCGAAATACGAAAAATCTTTATCTAACTATATATTATCATACACAAAACCAAAAAACCATATTTAAGAAAAAACCGCGGCAGATAATGCCGCGGAATATCATTTTTCTTTTGTGACGAATAACTTTTTCTCCATCATTTTAAACAGTTTTGCAGACGGCATTTCTACAATATAGTACACTGCTATTCCTGCAATAACAACAATAACAAGGGAGAGAGCTAAACAACGCAGAGCATGGTCTTGAACAAAAGATGAGTTCTGCCACAGAGTTTTCTGAAGAGTCCACATAACTGTTTGCTGAATAAGGTAAATACTGTAAGAGTATCTGCCAAAAAATCCGAAAAATCTGTTGTTTATAATACGCGATACCAAACCGCATTTGAATGAAAGAGAAACAAGTAAAACGGCAAATACTATTACTACGAACAGATCGTTTTTACACTTTAATTTCTCAGAAAAACAATTCAGAAAAATAAGCACCAGAGAAGCTATTTCGGCAAAAGAAACACACGCCGTAAACAATACATTTCCTAATTTGCTCTGCCTTACCCTGCTATCAACCCCGTTTTCTTTTAATCCTGTTACCACTGCGGCAACAAGATAACCGATGCCCATGCCGGCAAGAGAGCGGAACAAAGCTGTACTCAGAAATCCAAAAACTATACCCCGCCCAAGGACTCCTTCATCTGAATTAAATATAACAACATAACCAAAATATGAAATCAGCGCAACAAAGAAACAAAAGTTTTTTTCTTTTTTAACAAGTTTATGGAGCCCGAAATAAAACAAAAGAGACCAGAAAAGCGGAGAAACATACCAGTTTATGCCTTTATATTCAGTTGTGAGACCGATGCACTGCAAAAACAGCGCATTGAAAAAGCCGTTATACACGCCTCTGTTGAAAAAGATAGTTTCAACAGCTACTACAAAAAACAGCACGGGCCACAATCTTGATACTTTTGAGTAAACAAATCTGCCAAAAGACATATCTTTATGCTTTTTAAATGTAAAAAACAAAAAGAACCCGCTTAAAATAAAAAAGCATTCCACGAGTTTGTCTCCGGAGCAATTATCTGCCAGCTTCTGATAAAAAGCCGAACCTCCCGTGTAATTCATAATATTTGTATGCAAAAAATGGAAATATACAATTACACACGCAAAAATAAATCTCAGGAACTCTACACTGTATAACTTCTCATTTTTTTCGGGAGCTTTTATTATTAATGAACTTTTTTCATTGCCCATAATAAACCTCGTAAAATACAGTTGAATTTATTCATGTTTTTAATTATATCATAAATCTACCGTATTGTAAAACATTTAAACGCAAAAAGCCGTCTTTTGTCAAACAAAGGCGGCTTTTCAGACTTATATAAAAACAAGTTTTATTTATTATTTTTAGTATTTGCTCTTTAATCATTTCAGCTGTTTAAGAGAAGATTTGTCCGGAGAAACTATTAGCAGAACTGCCTGAAGCACAAGAAAAGCCACGGCTATTATTCTGATTGCAGTAATAACTCCGTAAAGTATATTTACTGTTTTTTGAAATGTTCCCATTACTTTTATATTGTTTTTTATATCCATATCACACCTCCAGCATAACAGCATGCGCAATACCCGGAATAGGCTGCCCCTGTTTACTTGATGTAGGCGACATAAGTGCTCCCGTAGCAACAAAAAGCACTTTTTTAAGTTTCCCCTCCCGCATCTGCTTTAAAATGTGAGAGCAAAGCACCGATGCACTGCACCCGCATCCAGAACCGCCGCTGTTAACATCCTGCTTTTCACGATCAAATATAAGCAGACCGCAATCCTTGTGTACCTCTCTGATATCAAGCCCGTGCTCTTTTTCAAGCAATTCATAAAGAAGCTGTGAACCTGTATAGCCGAGATCGCCTGTCAGTATCATATCATAATCAAGCGGAGCGCTCTTAGTATCGCACAGAAAATCAAATATTGTTTTTTCAGCGGCAGGCGCCATCGCCGCGCCCATATTATTGGCATCGGTGATACCCATATCGCAAATAGTTCCGATTGAAACAGCGGGAATTTTAATTCCGCTTCCGCTTTTTTTAACGACTGCACATCCTGCTCCGGTTACAGTCCACTGAGCTGTGGGAGGACGCTGACCGCCGTATTCAAGCGGATATCTGAATTGCCTTTCAGACGAGCAGAAATGGCTTGAAGTGGCAGCAGCCACGCATTCAGCGCCGCAGTCCACCAGCATTGAGCCAACACTTAATGACAGCGCCATTGTTGAACACGCCCCGTAAAGACCTATTGAAGGAACCATCAGATCCTTGAGTGCAAATGAACTGCCCATACACTGATTGAGCAGGTCGCCGCTTAAAACAAAATTCACATCTGACGCTGCTGTTTCAGAATTTTTAAGGGCGAGTATAATTGCCTCATGGAGCATGGCGGATTCGGCAAGTTCATAAGAATCCTGCCCCATTGTTGTATCTTCAAAGACGGCGTCAAAATCACCGGCAAGCGGGCCTTCCCCCTCTTTTTTGCCGCAGACTCCCGCTGAGCCTGCAACTACGGGAGGGCTGTCCAAAAACGCTGTTTTCCCTTTTATTTTCATAAAAAAACACCTCGGACTTATTTTGCCCGAGATGTTTTGTTTTATTTCATTATTCAAAATAGTAAACACGAGTTTCATAAGGACGTGTTTTAAATCCGTTTCCCTGTACTGTGGGATTTTTATAATTACAGAGAATAGGTTTGCCTTTTTCAAGATCAAAGCCGTCAGGAGCTTCAAAAGCAACATTTTCTTCTGTAAACGAATTTATAACAAGAAGACGTTTGCCTTGATAATTGCGCTCATAAACATAAAGTTTATCAGAATTTTTATAGTGCTCTTTGTAATCGCCCCATACAGCAACATCGTTTTCCTTTTTGAATTTAATAAGCGCCCTGTAATGATTAAGAATTGAATCCGGGTCATCTTCCTGAGAGGCGGCGTTTATCTCCTTATAATTCGGATTTACGTAAAACCACGGTGTACCTGTTGTAAAGCCGGCATTTTTCTCTGCGCTCCACTGAACCGGAGTACGGGAATTATCCCTTGTAGACTTAAACGCAAGCTCTTCGCAAAGCTTTTTCGGAAAATGAAGTTTTTCCCTGGCAGTTTTATAATTATTCTGAACAAAACAGTCAACATAATCAGAAACGCTGTCAAGGCGTATATTTGTCATTCCGATTTCCTGCCCCTGATATATAAAGGGCGTACCCTGCTGAAGCATATACATATTGGCAAGCATTTTACCTGATTCCACACGGTATTTTTCGCTTCCGTAGCGGGAAATTATACGCGGGTGATCATGGTTTTCTATGTAAAGAGTATTCCACGCTTTGCCGTTTAGCTTATACTGCCATTTTGAAAAAGCGTGTTTCATCTTTTTTAAATTAAATTTAGTCTGCAGATAATCCATCAGGATACAATCTGCGTCCATGTGCTGAAAATGGAACATCAAATCGAGTTCCCTGTTTTCGCCGCCTATGTATTTCAGTGCGTTTGACGGTGTCATCATAGGCGCCTCGCCTACTGTAAAGCAATCGTATTTATCTGTAACATCACGGTATTCACGCAGATACTCGTGAATGTGAGGGCCGTCCATATAATTTTCTATACCGCAGGCAGTAGGAAGCGGCAAACCGTTGGGAAGTCCCTCTTTTTTTGAAATGAACGTGATAACATCTTCTCTAAATCCGTCAACGCCCAAATCAAGCCAGAAGCGCAGAATATTCTTAACTTCTTCTCTGACCTTTGGATTATCGTGATTGAGATCGGGCTGTTTTTTAGCAAATACATGAAGATAATATTCGTCTATCTTTTCGTCATATTCCCATGCTCCGCCCTCAAAACATGAAAGCCAGTTATTAGGAGGGCGCTTGCCTTTTCCCTTTCGCCAAAAATAATAATCGTGGTAAGGAGAGGACGGATCTTTTGATTTTTTGAACCACTCATGCTCATCAGATGTATGATTTACAACAAGATCCATTATTACCTTGATACCTCTGGAATGAGCTTCGTCAAGAACTTTTTTAAACAGTTCCATATCGCCGTATTCGGGATTAATATTCATATAATCCGCAATATCATAGCCGTAATCGGCATTTGGCGACGGGTAGAGCGGCGAAAACCATATACAGTTTATTCCAAGGCTTTCAAGATAATCCATTTTGCTAAGAACGCCCTGAAGATCGCCTATACCGTCTCCGTTGCCGTCGCAAAATGAGCGAGGCCATATTTGATAGACAACAAGATTTTTGAACCAGTCTTTCATAACAAACACCTCCGATTCAAACTACAATGAAATATTTCTTTTAAATCATTTGCAATTACTTTTTATCTGATTTTTTAGAATTCTTTTCCTGCTTTTTCTCAGTTTTTTTATGAGCTTTTTCAGCTTTGAGCTTTTCTTTCATAGCCTTTTGCTCTTCTTTCAAAGCTCTTTCTTTTTCTTCTTCTATTCTGAGTGCTTCTTCGGCGCGCTCTTTAGCCTCATCATAAAGATCTTTAATATCCTGATAATGGCGGTAATTATCTGCCTGTTTAATAAGCTTTACTGAATCAATATAGGGTTTAGCAAGTTTATTGAAATATGAGTTTTCATCTGTTGCCTTTTTGATTTCAGCATCAATAATTTTCTTCTCTTCCCTGAGTTTTGTGCGCTTATCTTTGAGTTTCTGAACTTCAGCAGGGTTCTTTGCCTTTTTAGCCTTGCTGATTTCTTCTTCGATTTTAGTGCGCTCCTCAAGGTTATTATCTTCTCTTTCAAACAGGGATTCAAATACGGAAGTATCAAACTCCTCTATATGACCGCCGTGTTTTTTCTCTATTATCTTTTTGCTGTAAATTCTGTTTTTAGCAGATTCTATGGCTGAAGCACGCTCTTCTTTCTGCACCTTTGTTTCCTTGGGCATTGCCTTTGCTCTTGCAAGCACTGCGTTAAGCTCTTCATAAGAATCAGAAGTAAGGCCGTCAAGACCTGCCGCTGCTATCTTCTTTGCCTCTTCAAGCTTAAACTGCCATTCGGGAGAATCGAATTTGCGCATTTCATCCATAACTATCTTTGAGATCTAAATATCATCGTTATAGTCAACAGCGGCTCTGTATTCTTTTTTAGCCGCCTTTTTGGCTAACTTTGACGAAGCTGATTTTATCTTAGCTTTGAGCTCTTTAAGATCTTTGGGCTGTGCCTTTTCGAGTTCAGCCGATTTTTCTATCATATCAATGGTTCCAACAATATCCTTATCTCTGAGTACATTGTTGCCGTAGTCTTCAAACAAAGCACGTACTTTGAGAACATTGATTATGCCACGCTGGCGAATTTCCGTCATATCATAGAAGAAGAACGGAATAACATTCATAACCGCGCCGACAACCGAAAGAATAACTATTACCGTAAATACTTCCTTGAAAATATCCGGCAGATAAAGCACGTTATAAGGGGACTGCAGCATATCCACGGCAGATTTGCCCGTTATATTAACGATCTCATCAATACGTTCTCTAAGAACGGTTTCATTAATTCCGAGGTTTTGATATACTGACGGAACGACGCCGCTTGTAGCAAGCGTTATAACCGTACCTATAAGGCTGACGGTAGAGAACATTCCGTCTATTCTTTCGCCGGTGATATACTGCTGATAATCACGCATATCTGCGTTCATAGCAGGGGTAAGAATTACGCCGAATGAAGTCATCAGGTAATTCATGAACAAAACCATGGCGATTGCCCAGATCATATTTTTAGGTTCTGACCGCACAACCGGATATAGCAACGCCAGGAAGAAAGCATTCATAACATTAGTTACGATTACAACTTTTTTCTTGCCCCATTTTCTGATTGCAAACGGAGCGGCAAGCATTCCCCAGAAGCTTGCATTTCCGACGATAAGGCCCAGGACGCTGAACGCCGCAGGGGAAATTTCACCTTTGCTGTGGTACTCATAGCACCAGTTTATCATCTGGCTGTAAGTAGTTTCAAGGAAGCCTACCCATGAAGCAAGAGATATAACCCAGAAAAGTTTGTTCTTAGCTACTGCTTTAAGCGCATCCCAGAATTTGATTCTGATAACATGTGTTTTTGCCTGAACTATTCTTTCCTGAGTGTTTGCGTATATGTATACTGCTGCAAATACACCGAGCAATGCAAAAGGAGGATAAAGTATTCTGTAAACATTCATATCGGTTATAGAACCGTCATCAGTTACCCAAGAGGCAACGATCGGCAATACAGCCGTTGCAATTGAAGGGGCAAGCGAATATACTACAGATTTAATTGTAAGAACATCAGCTCTTTCCTGGGTATCCGGAGAGAGAACCATAATAAGGTTTTCATATGCTTCATAATAAAACCAATAAAAGAACTGAATGCCGATATTGAAAAGGAGAACTATTATACCTTTTATAATTTGACTTTCTATTTTTTCGTACGGCACCATAACCATGCCTATAACAATGGCCGCCGTAGGGAACGCCATATAAAGAAGGTAGGGTCTGTATTTACCCTGCTTACTTCTGGCGTTATCAATAATATTTGCTCTGAATGCCGTCGTTGGGAACGAAACAATAATTGATATTGCGTAGAGCAAATACATGAAATTAGGCTCAATACCGATAGAGTTACCTATAATTAAGTTAGTTGTACTGAGAGTAAGCTGCTGAATACAAAAAATAAGAAAATACACACCTATACCGCCAACCGAGTATGCGGTTATTTCCTTAAACGGCATGTACTTTCCCGGCATCGGACGCTTCCAGTATGTTTTGGCATCTGAAGCTATTTTCTTGACTTTACTTAAATTCAAAACACATCCTCCTTTAATAATATAGGCTAAATAATATTATATCATCATAAAATATCATAAACCATTATCTAAATGCCCAAAAAAAGCGACCGTTTTTTAACCAATATGCCGATTGCCTTATTGAAATACTATCACATTATTTTCTTTGCTTATTATTTATACTGCACACAAAAAAGCGGCAGTCAAAAGACCGCCGCTTTTTGATTAACATTATACCTTAAACAATTTCTCTCGCTTTGATTTCATCATAAAAGGAATTGCAAACATAAGCGCTTTACATATATTATCCGCTATCATGCAATACCAAACAGCACTCAGGCCGAGTCCCCATACACGCACGCATAGAAAAGTGAACAATATTCTTACTGCCCACATTCCGAAGCTTTCCACAAAAAAGGCGTATTTGGTGCGCCCTAAGCCGTAAAAAATCCCCTCAAGCACAACCATAAGGCCGAAAAACGGCTCGGAAAATGCAACTATTTTTAACATTTGCGAACCGAGTTCTATCACCCTTTCGCTGGGAGTAAAAAGGCTCATAAGCAATGTTGAACCCAAATAGAGCACAACGCCGCTGACGCACATAACGGCAATTGTCAGAGCAATGCTCAGCTTGCCCGTTTCTTTCAGTTTATGCGAACTGCGCTCTCCCCTTGCGTTGCCCACAAGTGTTGAGGCGGCAGAACGAAGGCCGTATCCCGGAACATAGAAAATGGTCTCAGCCGTTACGGCTATTGAGTGAGCTGCAAAAACGGTGGTGCCCATACCCGAAACAAGGCTTGCGAAAACAACATACCCCAGGCAAGAAACGGCACTGCTTCCGAAAACAGGTGCGCCCAGCCGCAGATATTCTTTGAGTATCGCTTTATCCGAATGTGTTGTTTTCAGCTTAAATCTGAAAAACTCATTTTTTCGGCAGGCATTCAGCATAAGTATACCTGAAACCGTGTATGAAACAGCCGATGCTGCAGCAGCTCCGTCCACCCCTAATTCTAATACATAAATAAGAATATAGTTTAAAACAATATTTATGCCGTTTGATATAACGCTTATTATCATAGGCGTTTTAGTATTTCTCACCGCTCTCAGCGAATAACCCATTACCGTTGAAAGAGAACGAAAAACAAGCGGCAGACTTATTATGAAGAAATAACGCGAGGCCTGAGGGCAGACCGATTCCTCAGCACCCATCCACACGGGAATGAACGGGCTGAGAACAATGGAAGCGGCTCCGAGAATAACACCTGCTGCCGATGCAAGAATAAACGCCTGGTTTAACAGCTTTTTCACAAGGCTGAAATCCCGGGCTCCGTAAGCTTTGGATATAAGAACAAGCGCTGCCGTGCCGATAGCCGTGGGAGCGCTGTTTACAAGCCATGTAACATTTGTGGTTATGCTTACGGAGGCGGTAGCCTGCTCACCGAGCCTGCCTACCATTGCCGTATCAACATATTGGAGGAGCGTGGAGAGAATCTGCTCTACAACAGTAGGAAGAGCCAGCAGAACAAGCGTTTTGAAAAGCTGAGACCTCTCTGCGCGAAAATGTAATTTTTGTTTCATTATAATAAGATTGTATCAGGCGCAGAAATGCTTTTGTCCGTTTTTAACATCTATACACGCCTTTGCATTTTTATCATCAATAATTATTTCACCTACGGACGGAACGGTTATCTTTCCCGAATACGGATTTTTAATACTAACCACAGGTGTGGTGATTACCGCCTCAACTTCAGATTTTTCAAAGCAGAGATCAGTATCCACCATTTCACAGTTAATCAGTTTAAGATTTTTGCAATAGCAAAGCGGCTGTGTGCCGATAATTTTGCAGTTTATAAACGTAATATCTTCAGAATACCACGCAAGATACTCGCCTTTTACCAAGCTGTTTTTTACGGTAACATTGTGAGCGTGCCAAAAAGCATCTTTTGTATCAAGACTGCAGTTTTCAAACACAGCATTATTTATATACTGAAAAGAATATTTACCTTTAAAATCTACATTTATAAATTTCAAATCCTCACTGCGCATCATAAAATATTCTGACTGAGCAGTACAGTTTTCCATAGTGATATTTCTTACCGACCACCCAAATTCGGGCGAAATTATATCACAGTTTTGAAGCTTTACGTTGCTGCACTCACGAAGTGCTTTTATACCGTGCAGTTTTGTTGACCTGATATCAATATCGTTTGAATACCAAAGCGCCGCACGGCACAGTTGTGTCATATCACATGAATCAATTATAAGATTATCATCGTGCCAAAATGGATAGCGAAGATTGCAGAAAGTATTGTAAACCTCCACGTTTCTGCTTTCTTTTAAAGCGCTTTCACCGTCCGCAGGGCCGTCAAAAGCACAGTTTTTTAACACAACTCCATCCACGCCGTAAAGGGCACGTTCTTCATCAAATTTTTTATTTTCAAATGTAGTCATCATTAACCCTCCCACTAATCATATATGCCTAAACAAAAGAATTGCAACTTTAGAAGTCTTATCTGCATATCATCATTATACTAACCGGTTTTCACCGCAAAATCAGTTTATCACTATGAACAGATTTAAGCAAATACCTATTTTGAATAGTGGTTTATAGCTTTTTTCTATATCCCGTAAAAAACGGTGCCTTTCTGATGAAAGACACCGTAAAATCGGTTAAAACTATCAGCCGAGTATCTCTTTAAGGATATTAGTAACCTCTGAAGCCGGAGCTTTGCCTTTAAGCGCTCTCATACACTGCCCTATAAGGAAGTTGAATGACTGAGCTTTTCCGCCCTTGTACTCATCAACCGCTTTCTGATTGCTGTTGATAACGTCCTCTACAACTGCTTTGATAGCGCCTGAGTCGGAAACCATTTCCATATTATTTTCCTTAACATAATCGGCAGGGATAACATTTTCCTCAAACACTGCCTTGAACACCTTTTTGGCTGAATCACGGCTGATTTTGTTTGAATTAAGAAGATTGATTATCTCACCCAGAGACTCAGGTCTGAAGCTCATATTCTCAGGCAGAGTCTGAGTATCATTGAGCATCTTCATAAGCTCACCCATTATCCAGTTTGCACTGTCCTTGGGGTTCTTTGTAATCTCTACCGTTTTCTCAAACAGGCGAACATAATATACGCTTGAACATATCATTGAGGTATCATATTCAGAAAGTCCGAGTTCATTCATATAACGCGCTTTTTTAGCGTCCGGAAGTTCGGGAAGATTTTTTCTGATATTCTCAACATATTCCTCCGTAAGGCATACGGGCGGAAGATCAGGATCAGGGAAATACTTATAATCCTGCGCGTCCTCCTTGCTTCTCATAGCATAGGATTCGCCCTTTGAATCGTCCCATCTTCTTGTTTCCTGAACTATTTTGCCGCCGTCCTCAATGATCTCCTGCTGGCGGCGTGCCTCTGTTTCAACAGCATTATGAATAGCCTTGAAAGAGTTAATATTTTTCATTTCCGTTCTTGTGCCGAGCTTGTCAGAACCCTTTTCCATAACGGAAACATTTACGTCAGCACGAAGTGAGCCCTCCTGCATTTTGCAGTCTGACACTCCGCAGAACTGTAAGATATCTCTGAGCTTCTCAACATACTGAACAGCCTCGTCTGCAGAAGCGATGTCAGGCTCGGAAACTATTTCAAGAAGCGGAACACCGCAGCGGTTATAGTTTACAAGTGTGCAGTCATTCCATTCATCGTGAATAAGTTTGCCTGCGTCCTCTTCCATGTGAATCTCGTGGATTCTTACTTTCTTTTTACCGCCGTTTATACTGTCATCTATCTCGATATATCCGTTGCGGCAGATAGGCAGATAAAGCTGGCTTATCTGATACGCCTTTGGCAAATCGGGATAAAAATAGTTCTTTCTGTCAAATTTATTATTCATTGTGATCTCGCAGTTGGTGGCAAGACCGGTTCTAACCGCGAATTCAAGCACTTTTTCATTCAACACAGGGAGAGTGCCAGGCATACCTGAGCATATCTCACAAACGTGAGTGTTCGGCTCTCCGCCGAATTCCGTTGAGCAGGAACAGAAAATCTTGGTTTTCGTTGCAAGCTCAGTATGCACTTCAAGTCCGCAAACAGTTGAAAATTCCATTTTTCTGCCTCCTTATACACCGGCGGGTTTCTTTGTGTGATAATCAGTTACACTCTGGTAAGCATTACCCGCAGCAAGAATTGTTTTTTCATCAAACGGGCGGCCGATAAGCTGCATGCCGACCGGCATTCCGTCTCTGTCAAAGCCGCACGGAAGCGCAAGTGACGGAAGACCCGCAATATTGATCATAACCGTATAGATATCACCGAGATACATGGCAAGAGGATCACTCAGACCTTCGCCCATTTTAAGTGCCGTCGTGGGCGCTACGGGGCCGAGCAGGAAATCGTATTTCTCAAACGCCTCGCCGAAAGCTTTAACGATAAGACCTTTTGCCTTTAAAGCCTTGTTATAATAAGCGTCAAAATATCCGCTTGAAAGCACGAAGTTGCCAAGCATTATACGCTTTTTAACCTCCATGCCGAAGCCCTCTGAACGTGATTTGAAATATACTTCTCTGAGATTTTTTGCATCAGGTGACTTATAGCCGTATTTGATGCCGTCAAAACGAGAAAGGTTTGAACACGCCTCAGCGCACGCAATAATGTAATAAGTGGGAATTGCGTATTTTACGATGGGCATTGCAAATTCTTCAACTTCCGCGCCGAGAGATTTAAGAGTTTCTGCCGCCTGCATAACGCTTTTTGCAACATCCTCGTTAATACCCTCACCGAAGTAATCGGAAGGTATACCCACCTTTTTGCCCTTTAAATCAGTTGTATTTTTAATCTCATCGAGTGTGAACGGTTTGGGGTCTGCCGATGTGCCGTCCTTTTCATCCTTGCCGCTGATAACGGAAAATACCGCCGCGGTATCAAGCGCCGTCTTGGCGATAGGGCCTATCTGGTCAAGCGAAGAGGCATAAGCGATAAGTCCGTATCTTGAAACCGAACCGTAAGTTGGTTTAAGACCTGTTACACCGCAGAAAGAACAGGGCTGACGTATTGAGCCGCCGGTATCAGAACCGAGCGCTACAACGCTTTCACGAGCCGCAACAGCAGCAGCCGCACCGCCCGAAGAACCGCCGGGAACTTTATCTGTATCCCACGGATTTTTTGTTGCACCGTAATATGATGTTTCAGTAGTGGAGCCCATGGCGAACTCATCCATATTAACTTTTCCGCATGGTATCATGCCTGCTGCGGTAAGCTTTTTAACTACCGTTGCATCATAAGGCGGCTTGAAATTATAAAGTATTTTTGAAGCGCACGATGTAATCTCGCCCTTTGTGCAGATATTGTCCTTTATTGCAACGGGGACGCCTGCAAGCGGAGAAACTGCTTCACCGCTGTCTACAAGTTTCTGAGCTTTCTTCGCTTTTTCAAGAGCGGCTTCCTTATCAAAAGAAGTGTAGCAGTTATAAACACCGTCTTTTTTTTCTATGCTTTCGGCAACCGAATTAACAGCGTCCTCACAGGAAATTTCCCTGTCTTTGATTTTCTGCGCTATTTCAAGCGCTGTCATTTCATAAATTTCCATAAGGCACCTCCTACTCTGTTACCGTTTTGGGAACTACAAAAGCACCGTTCCTGCTTTCGGGAGCGTTTGCCGTAATTTCCTCAGGCGGCATTGAGGGTTTGACCTCATCCTTTCTGAAAACATTTGTTATCGGGAAAGAATGGCTCATTGCCTCTACACCTGTTGTGTCAAGCTCATTGAGCATATCGATATAGCTGAGTATATCCTGAAGTTCTGCGCCCACCTTTTTTTCCTCATCTTCTGTTAAGGTAATGCGGGCAAGTGATTCAAGATATTTAATAAGATCGGGAGTGATCTGCATAAATAAGACCTCCAAAACATCTTTAAAAGCGATTGTAAAAAATCAACTATAAAAGGCAATCGGGCGCACTGAAAAGTGCACCCGTGCTTATTTGTTTTTCAGTACGCACTGCCGAGCAGGCGTGTTGTGATTTATTTTTCGGGAACGGGTCTGCGAAGCTTGATGTGAGTTTCACGAAGCTGCATTTCCGTAACCGTATTCGGCGCGCCGAGCAAAAGATCCTGCGCATTGGAATTCATCGGGAAAGCGATTACTTCTCTGATGTTTTCCTCATCCTTGAGAAGCATTATCATTCTGTCTACGCCGGGAGCCATACCTGCGTGCGGCGGTGCGCCGTAATGGAAAGCGTTATAAAGTGCACCGAATTTTTCCTTAACATCCTTTTCGCTGTAACCCGCCATTTCGAATGCCTTTACCATAACATCCGGTCTGTGGTTTCTTACTGCGCCTGATGAAAGCTCAACGCCGTTGCAGACGATATCATACTGATATGCCTTAATCTTTGTAGGCTCTTCATTAAGCAGAGCATCCATCTCACCCTGCGGCATTGAAAACGGATTATGTGTGAAAATGAGATTGCCGTCCTCATCCCTTTCAAACATCGGGAAGTCGGTAATAAAGCAAAGCTCAAATTTATTTTTGTCTATAAGATCAAGCCTGTTTGCCAGTTCCGTGCGTATCTGACCTGCAAGCTCGTTTACACGCTTAGGTGTATCGCAGATAAAGAAGAGAGTGTCATCCGTTTTGAAATCAAATATGCGGCGAAGCTCCTCTTTCTTTTCGGGCGGCAGGAACTTATCGATTGGGCCTTTATAAGAGCCGTCCTCCTGCACCTCGATATAGCCAAGACCTTTCATGCCTATCTCAAGAGCGAACTTGAGCATTTTTTCAAACCAGCCCTTGGACTGCTTTGCGCATCCCGCAACATTGATACCTCTTACGGGTCTGCCCTGAAATGCCTTGAATTCAACATCGCTGAAGAAATCTGTTAAATCAACTATTTCAAGCGGGTTTCTGAGATCGGGTTTATCGGTACCGTACTTGAGCATTGCCTCTTCATAAGGTATTCTTACAAACGGAGCGGGAGAAACTTCCTTGCCGCCGCCGAATTCCTTGAATGTGTCATAAAGAACATCCTCGGCAACTGCGAACACATCCTCCTGAGTAGCGAAAGCCATTTCAAAGTCAAGCTGATAGAACTCTCCGGGAGAACGGTCGGCACGGGCATCTTCATCTCTGAAGCAGGGAGCTATCTGGAAATACCTGTCAAATCCCGACACCATGAGAAGCTGTTTAAACTGCTGAGGAGCCTGAGGCAAAGCATAGAATTTACCCTCATGCTTTCTTGAGGGAATTATATAGTCTCTTGCGCCCTCGGGTGAAGAGCAGGTAAGGATAGGTGTTGTAATCTCTGTAAAGCCAAGGCTTTCCATCTTTTTACGGAGATATGAAACTACCTTGCTTCTGAAAACTATATTATCGTGAACCGCCTTGTTTCTTAAATCAAGAAAACGGTAGGTAAGGCGCACATCCTCTCTTGTATCCTTTGACTCGGAAACTTCAAAAGGAAGATTTTCCGTGCAGGCGCCGAGAACGGTAAGTTTATCTACCTTTACTTCAAGTTCGCCTGTTTTTATCTTATTATTGACTGTTTCCTCATCACGCTTTACAACAACGCCCTCAACGGAAATAACGCTCTCTTTTTTGAGGTGGTAAATAAGAGTATCATCATTTACAACTACCTGAGTTACTCCGTACTCATCACGAAGATCAATAAAAGCAACGCCGCCGTGGTCACGGATAGTATCTACCCATCCGGCAAGTGTTACTCTTTTGCCGAGATCATCAAGAGAGAGCTCGCCACAATTAAAAGTTCTGTAAGCCATAAGTAAAATTCCTTTCGCGGAAAAAAATTAACATAAGCCGCAAACGGCAAAGCGGCGCGTTTCAGCGCTCAAAGCATCGCCGTGCTTTAATTCCGTAATAGTATAGCATATAAATTTAAAATATACAATAAAAAAATTGCCATATAATGCAAAAAACCGCCCGTTAGGTTATACGGGCGGTGTGTATATGCTTGCACCTGTTACAATTCACCTGCTTAAAAGCGCTCTTTCATAAGGCTCAAGATGCAAAATACCGTTTTTGCACACTCCGCCGAAAAACGAATAAGAATTATCCCATTCGGCTCCTGCTTCTATATCAACAGCATTCGGAGATATATTCACAGCAGTGAGCACACTGTTCTCTGAACACGTGCGCAAATAGGCAACCGCACCGGAATGTGCGTGTATGATTTTGATTTCGCCATTGACAAAAGCTTTGCATCCGCGGCGTATTTCTCCGAGCCTCTTATACCATTTGTATAATTCTTTATTCATATCATTCCATGTAAAGCACGCTCTGTTGAATGGGTCTTTCATCCCCTGCATACCTATCTCATCGCCGTAATATATACTCGGCACACCCGGCAGGGTAAACTGCAGAAGGCTTGCCGTTTTCAGCATTGAAACACCTCTGAGATAATCGCTCTCGCTAAGTTTGTTATTTTCGTGCTGCCAGTTTCTGTCCTTCCCCGCAGCATCCGGGCCCGCAAGACGTGTTAAAGCGCGCTCTGTATCATGGGTGCCGATATGATTCATAAGAACATTAAGGACCTGCGGCGGATAGTTTTCAACTATGCTCATTACACCGTCTTCAAACGCTTGAGCTGAGCCGCCTTTTACAAAATTAAATATAGCGGCGGCAAAAGGATAGTTCATAACGCTGTCTAACTGTTCTCCGAGCAAATAGCGGCGCCTTTCGCCGTAAGCAAATTTAGTAGTGGCGTCCTCCCACACCTCTCCGATTATAACGGCATCCTCTTTTTCAGCCTTTACGGCTTTTCTGAGTTCATCAAGGAATATATCGGGAAGTTCATCGGCAACATCAAGACGCCATCCGCCCGCGCCTGCCCTGAGCCATCTGCGAAGAATACCGTTTTCACCGCAAATATAGTTGCGGTAAGATTCATTTTCTTCCTGAACTTCAGGCAACAGTTTTATGCCCCACCAGCTTTTGTAGCCGTTTGGATAATCGGTAAATTTATACCAGCTGTAATACAGGCTTTCTGTACTGTTATACGCACCTACAGAATTATAATGCGAATACATATTGAAATATTTGGAGTCGCACCCTGTATGACTGAAAACGCCGTCAAGTATGATTTTTATATTTTCTTTATCCGCAGCGCGGCATAACGATTTAAAATCATCCTCTGTGCCGAGGAGAGGGTCTATACGCTCATAATCCGCCGTATCATAACGGTGATTTGAGTTTGCGGCAAAAATGGGATTTAGATATATACAGGTAACGCCCAAAGATTTTAGATAAAGCAGTTTCTGCTCTATACCTTTAAGATCTCCTCCGAAATAATCGTTATTCCATATTCCGTTCATCTGGATTTCATTCCAGAAAGGTTCATCGCCCCACTTACGCATAACGCGGCTTTCAGGCACACCTGTTTTGGGTGCGCCGCTGTTGTAAAATCTGTCAGGGAAAATCTGATAGATAATTCCGCCCTTTAAAAAATCGGGAGTTTTGAATTCACTTTCATAGACAGTCTGTTGAAATTCAGTACCGTTTGCATTAAAATCACCCAGACCTGAGCCAACATTTTTGAGATAATTAAGGCCCCACGGTGTATCAAGCTCAAAATGATAAAAGTAAAGCCCCGGAGTGGTGGCGTAAAAATGGAGCTCCCAGTACTCGTAGTTATCAGTGCACATACCTGCCCAGAACATACCGTAAAACACGGTTTCCTCCCCGTCTTTATATACAGCAAGGCGGGCACCGGAACAGCCCATTGAACGCGGAACTATTATACGAAGTTTTACTTTTTCGTTTACGGCTATTGCGCGAACTGCCGACTTATATTCAGTTTTTCTTGAATCAAATGGCTGCATAAGCGCTCCGTTAAAGTGTTTGTTAAAAAGATTTCAGGCAAGGGTTTCAGCCCTTGCCTAAAATTCGATCATTTTTTATTTTGATGATTTGGTCTTGCCTGTTTTTCTTCCGCCTGAAACTGTTTTCTTGCTATCCTTTTCAGGTGTTTCGAAAGTTACCGGCTTCGTGTGCCAGATATTCTGCGCATATTCCATAATTGCGCGGTCTGCGCTGAAAATACCTGCCGAAGCAATATTAACAAGGCTCATTCTTGCGAATTTTTCTTTATCTTTATAAAGCTCCGCAGAAAGCTTTTGAGCATTCTGATAATCAGCGAAATCGGCAAGTGCCATATAAGGATCTGAGTTTGTAAGACTTGAAACAAAATCACTGAAATCTTTACCGTTTATACCTACTGAGATGAAATCAATAACGCTCTTGAGAACGGGATTATTATTCACATAACTCATCGGGTTATATCCCTCTCTTTGAAGCTGCTGAACCTCAGGAGTTTTCATACCGAAAAGAATAATATTATCATTGCCTACTGCTTCTGCAATCTCAACATTAGCTCCGTCAAGCGTGCCGAGTGTTACGGCGCCGTTGAGCATAAGCTTCATATTACCGGTGCCTGAAGCCTCAGTACCTGCAAGTGATATCTGCTCTGAAATATCAGCGGCAGGCATAAGAAGCTCAGCAAGACTTACGTTGTATTCTTCCATAAATACAACCTTGAGCTTTTTGTTTACGTCCTTATCGTTGTTTATTACTTTCGAAACAGCGTCAATAAGTTCAATTGTTTTCTTTGCCATATAATAGCCGGGAGCGGCTTTTGAAGCAAAGATATAAGTTCTCGGAACAAAATCAGCGTTCGGATCTGCCTTGAGCATAAGATATTCCGCAATAATATTGAGAATATTTAAGCTCTGGCGCTTATACTCATGAAGTCTTTTAACCTGAACATCGAAAATCGAATCAGGGTCTATTTCAACACCGTTTCTCTTTTTAACTATTTTTGCAAAGCGCTCCTTGTTCTGCCTCTTGATAGCCATAAGATCAGCAAGCACTTTTTTATCGTCTTTATAATCAAGCAGTTTTTTAAGCTCATCGCTCTTGGTGATAAATCCGTCTCCGATAAGATCTGTAAGATACTCGGTAAGAGATTCGTTTGCCTGACAGATCCATCTTCTGAACGCGATACCATTAGTTACATTTTTAAACTTATCGGGAGTAATAGTATAGAAATCGTGGAAAACTGTATCCTTGAGTATCTGAGAATGAAGCGCGGAAACACCGTTTACGGAATGGGAACCGGCAACGCAGAGATTTGCCATTCTGACAACTCCGCCTGAAATTACTGCCATGCGCTCAACTCTGTCCGCATCGTGCGTTACGCCCCATACATATGCACGGAAACGATTATCAATCTCTTTTGTTATCTGATAAATTCTGGGAAGCAGACGCTTATAGAGCTCTTCGCTCCAGCATTCAAGCGCCTCTTTCATAACAGTGTGGTTTGTGTATGCAACTGTTTTTGTAACAATATTCCATGCGTCATCCCATCCGTAGCCGCATTCATCGAGCATGATTCTCATGAGCTCCGGAATAGCCATTGTGGGATGAGTATCATTAATGTGGATAGCAATCTTTTCCGGAAGATTATCAAGGGTATTATACTTTGTAAGATGACGCCTGATAATATCCTGAACAGATGCTGAAACAAGGAAATACTGCTGACGAAGCCTTAATGATTTGCCCTCAGGTGAGTTGTCTGCGGGATAAAGAACTTTAGAAATAGTTTCCGCCATTGCAGACTGTTCCATAGCCTTAATATAATTTCCTTCATTAAAGAGACCCATATCAAGAGCCGGTTTGCGTGCAGCCCAAAGGCGAAGGCGGGATACGCCCTGACCTTTACCTGAAACATACATGTCATAAGGCACTGCTGTTACAGTATTGCAGTCACGCAGTTCAACGCGGTGGAAATCGCCGTCCCAGCTGTCGTCAACATAACCTTCAAATTTTACTTCCTGAGCTCTTTCTTCTCTGGGTACAAGCCAAACGTCGCCGCCGGGAAGCCAGAAATCGGGAAGTTCCGTCTGCCAGCCGTCAACAAGTTTCTGACGAAAAATACCTGCCTCATATCTGATTGAATAACCCATTGACTGGATACCGGTTGTTGCAAGTCCGTCAAGATAACAAGCGGCGAGTCTGCCGAGACCGCCGTTGCCGAGACCGGCATCAGGCTCCTGATCATATATCTTTTCAAGGCTTACGCCGTAGCTTTTGAGAGCTTCTTCAAAAACTTCTGTGAGTCCCAGATTATAAAGATTATTTTTAAGTGAACGGCCCATAAGGAATTCCATGCAGAGATAATACACTTTTTTGGAATCCTGTCCGTCAGCAACATGACGGAAATCACTGTTTTTTTCTGCAATCTCATCACGCACAATAAGAGCAATTGATTTATAATACTGCTCATCTGTTGCATTATCGGGAGAAACGCCGAAGAAGTGGCTGAGTTTATCACTTATCATTTTTTTAGCTTTAGAAACGGAAATGCTTTGATTCATATACAAAACCTCCAAAAATATTCAGAAAAGCCAGCCTTAACACAGCTGATATTGTTAATTATACACTAAAAAAATGCAATATTCAATAGCAGCATTAAGATTTGCGCTTTTTGATAAATCTATTGAGCACAAGCGGTACGATTACAATAATCGACTTTATATTCAAAAGTATTACCAAAACGCCCAAAACGGCGGCAACAGCAAAACTTATCCACTGACCGCCCACCTCAAATATCATTAACGCCGAGGCTGCGAAAAGCATAATGACGGACGGAAGGAAAGTCAAATAGTTGATTTTTATTACAACAAACTTCTTTGTGTTGATAGCACGTATAATAAAGACCACTACGAATGACGCTGCAGTTGCGATAGCGGCGCCGTAAGGCCCCATAACCGGAATAAGAGCAAAGTTCAAAACTATATTCAGAACTGCTCCCGCTCCTGCGGTCATCATAGAAAGCATACTCTTTTTTTCTGACATATATACCGAAGCATAGAAATTTACGAGATTTGAAAATGTTGTGGCAATAACAAGTATCGGTACATAATGCCACGAATCATAATAATCCTCGCCAAGATATATTGATGTTATAATTCTTGAAAATACTATAAGTAATGCGCCTATTGCAAGCAAAGCTCCGCTGTACGTTCTGAAAACCTTTGTAAAAAATTCGGATCTTCCTTTGCTGTCATATTCATCAACGGCTGATATCTGCCACGCATCAATAAATATTGACGCAAATATAGTTACGAAATTCGGTATTTTATATGCGGCTGTATATATACCGCTTGTGGATACACCGTTAAAATAGGTTACCATATACTGGTCTGACACATTTATAATCCACCAAAGGATTATAGTGGGAATAAGAGGAATACAGTATTTGAGCATAGGAGATACCGTGCTCTTTTTCAGTCCCGTTCTGAAGTTGACATAGCGCCAAAGCTTTGCCGTTACAAACATGAAAAGAACGGAAAGCATATCGCTTGTAAAAATGGCAAGAATATATCCGTATATTCCCCATTTAAACGCCCCGAGATAAAGGAATGTAAATCCTGCGGAAGTTGCCGTTGCTATAACGCCGTCTATTGCATAAAGCTTTACATGGCCGCTGCCGCGCACAAACTGCTGGCAAAGCTGGCGCAGAGACGAACCCAACAGCATCAGATAAAGCAAAATAGTATACTGCCCGAAATTGAAATCGTTGATGGTTATACGCATAACCAGCGGTGAAAACAGGCAGAATATAGCAAATCCTATAAGCGTAGTGGCAACGCCCGTTGAAAAAACGCATTTTTTATCACTGCCCTTATCAAGAGCAAAACGCAGGGCAGCGGAATTGACCGCAAGGGTAACGATCGGCACAAGAATATTGACAGCGTTCTGAATAAGAGTAGCGCCGCCGAAATCCCCTGTTGCCATAACTCTTGTATAAAAGAAAGTTAACACAAGAGTCAGCAATTTTGAGGAAAATGTGCCTATCGCAAAAACGATGGTATTTGAGGCAAGTTTTTTATACTTGTCCATTAATAATCATTCCCTTTATTATTTACTGATAACCTTTTTATCTTATCCTATCTTGTCTGACCTGTACCGTAAATAAGATATTTGGTTGTTGTAAGCTCACGCAGACCCATAGGACCGCGTGCGTGAAGCTTCTGTGTAGAAATACCTATTTCAGCTCCGAGGCCGAATTCGCCGCCGTCTGTAAATCTTGTTGAAGCGTTTACATAAACTGATGACGAATCTATTCTCTGCAGAAACTCGCGCGCATTATCCATATTATTTGTAATTATGGATTCGCTGTGCCCCGTTGAATTTTTATTAATATGCCTGATAGCTTCATCAAGGCTGTCAACGGTTTTTACGCTTATCTTATAATCAAGATACTCGCAGGCAAAATCCTCTTCGCTTGCGGGCAAAACACCGTTTGCCGCTGTCATAGCGCGCTCATCGCCGCGCATTTCAACATTCTTTTCATCAAGCTTTTCCTTAATAACAGGGAGAGCATTTTTTATTATTCCTGAATGTATAACAAGGCTTTCGCACGCATTGCATACGCCTACACGCTGTGTTTTTGCATTATAGATGATATTTGCCGCCATTTCTATATCGGCGCTTTCATCAACATATATGTGGCAGTTGCCAGAGCCTGTTTCAATTACAGGAACTGTGGAATTTTCAACAACGCTTCTGATAAGCCCTCTTCCGCCTCTGGGAATAAGGCAATCAATAACGCCGTTCATTTTCATCATCTGATTAGCGGATTCTCTTGAAGTATCCGTAACAAGCTGTATGCAGTTTTCATCAAATCCGCAGTCTGCAAGCGCAGAGCGCATTGCCGCAACTATTGCGATGTTTGAATTTATGGCTTCTTTGCCGCCGCGGAGTATAACTGCATTAGAACTTTTTAAGCAAAGCACTGCCGCATCTGCCGTTACGTTAGGTCTTGACTCATATATTATACCTATTACTCCAATGGGAACGGAAACTTTTTTTATTACAAGCCCGTTGGGTCTTGTAACTTCCTCAAGCAGTCTGCCGCACGGATCATCAAGTGCAACAACATCCTCAACGGCTTTTGCTATGCCGTCAATTCGGCTTTCATCAAGCATAAGTCTATCCAGCATTCCGTCGCTCAAACCGTTTTTTCTTCCGTTTTCAAGGTCTGTTTTATTTTCGGTTATTATGGTCTCACTGCTGTCTCTCAGCGCTTTTGCAATCGAAAGAAGAGCCCTGTTTTTATCCTCGGTTGTAACAGTTGCAAGAAAATCTTTAGCAACAAGTGCTTTCAAACCTATCTCTCTCATTTTTCCACCGCCTTAAAATATGTTCCTACGTTTTCGCCTTTTACTACCTTATATATATTTGTAGGCTTATTTCCGTTTATTATGGAAACCGGAATGCCTGAGGAAACAGCTATCTCAGCCGCATTTATCTTTGTGATAAAGCCGCCGGTACCGCGTTTTCCGGCACATCCTGTTACTGATTTAATATTATCGTCAATCTTATCAACAACGCTTATAAGTTTCGCATTTTTGTTTTCTGCGGGATTTCCGTCATAAAGTCCGTCAGTATCGGTTAAAATAACAAGAAGATCGGCATCTGTTATTGCAGCAACGGTTGCAGAAAGGCAATCATTATCGCCGTTTACAAGTTCCTCAACGGAAACCGAATCGTTTTCATTTACAATAGGCAGGCAATCATATTCAAGCAGCTGATTTATGGTATTTATAAGGTGAGCTCTGCTTTCTCTGTTTTCAAGTTCATCAAAAGTGAGCAAAAGCTGGCTCACAACTACATCATATTCAGAAAACAATCTGTCATAAAGAAACATAAGCTCGCTCTGCCCCACTGCCGCCGCAGCCTGAAGGCACTGAGTTTCCTTCGGTCTTTCGGCAAGGCGCAGTCTGCTCATTCCGACCGAAATTGCGCCCGATGATACAAGCACGATCTGATGCCCCTCATTTTTTAAATCCGAAAGCACGGAAGCAAGCTTTGCTATAAGCGCAATATTTGCCTTTCCGGTGCTGTGAGTCAAAGTTGAAGTTCCTATTTTAACAACTATGCGTTTTTTACCGTTTTGCAGGTTCATAATATTCTCCGCCTTTATTAAAATAACGCTGCACTGTGCAGATAATCAATTTATTATATCAAAAAAAGATTAGCAATAAAAGACTTTTTTGTATGTTTTCGGATTTTCAGGGCAAAATCCGTTTAGGGAATAATTATCACAACCCGGAAGGAATGATTAAATGAAAAGGCGAAATATAATCAGAATATGCTCTTTCGCGCTCTGCGCAGTAGCGGCTGTTACGGCATTTGCAATTATAGGAAATATTAAAAGCAATGAGTATCAGGCGCAGCTTGAGGCATCATACCAGCGCAATCTCACACAGCTTTCGGAATGCCTGGATTCAATAGAAACAAGCCTTTCAAAAAGCCAGTACGCCACATCAAGAGATATGATGGGACAGATTTCGGGAAACTTATACTCCGAGTGCTGCACGGCTAAAAACGCGCTTTCGTCTCTTCCCATAAGCCAGCTCAATCTGAGCGGAGCATACAAATTTTTAAGCCAGGCGGGCGACTATGCGCGTTATCTTTCAACAAAACAGGAAATAACACAAGATGAATATGACAATCTTGCACTGCTTCTGACATATGCGCAAAAATATTCCGATTTTACGGATTCGATAGTAAGCAGATGTAACGCGGGCGGCAGAATTACGGAAAACGAAATTTATCTCGGTGACGGCAGTGAAATGAAAGTATCGTCTTTTTCCACTGATTTTTCCTCTGCCGAAGAAACTTTTGAAAACTACCCGACACTACTTTACGACGGCCCGTTTGCTGACGCAGTGCTGAATAAGGAAAGCGCCCTGTTAAAGAATGCAGAAAAGCTTGATCAGGACGAATGCCGCAAAATAGCGGCAAAAGCTTTAGGTGCGGAAGAAGGCGGAGTCGTATACAAAACTGAGGAAAGCGGAAATCTGCCGGCGTATGTTTTCTCTTACAAGCTGTATACTATAGCCATTACAAAAAACGGCGGTTATGTAGCATATATCTTGAACGAGGGAAAACCTTCCGACCAGTCGGTAACTGAAGAAAACGCAATAAACATTGCAAAAAGCTATCTTGAAAAAATAGGTTACACCAACATGAAAGAATCCTATTATTCTGTCTACAACAATGTATGCACAATAAACTTTGCATACTGTGAAAACAATATAACCTATTATTCAGATCTGATAAAAGTGGGTGTTTCGCTTTCTGACGGAAAAGTTTTTTCACTTGAGGCTGACGGATACCTTACAAACCACACTGAAAGAAGCGTGCCTTCTTATGCCGCTGAGCAAAACGAAACGACCCTGAGCAACAGTGTTGAGATAGTTTCACGCTCAAGATGCCTTATTCCGAAAAATAACGGTGTAGAAGTATTTTGCAACGAATACCACTGCAAAAATAAGACAACCGGGCAGGAAGTGCTTATATATACTAATTCGGAAACAGGAGAGGAAGAAGATATTCTGCTTCTTATGTATTCCGACAACGGCACGCTTACAAAATAGCCTTTACGGGGGTTTTACCCGTTTATATATATAATTTTAAATTATTCTGAAAGGATGCATTCTAATGAAAAAGAGCATTATCGTGCTTATTGCCGTAATCGTTCTTGCTGTCTGCATTTTTGCAGGCTGCTCAAATGATAAGATGGATGATATGACTACCACCACAACAATAACTACGGCACGCACAACAGAAACCACAACGGCAACCACAAACACCACAACCAACATGGCAGAGGAAGGACTTTCCAACGCAGGTGAAAACGCAAGCGAAGCGGCGTCTGATATCGGAGAAGCGGCAGGCGACGCTGCAGGCGGTGCAGGCGAAGCGGCTTCAGACCTTGGCGATGCTGCAAGGGATGCGCTGGGATAAGCGCAAAAAAGCGGTTCGGATTTTCCGAACCGCTTATGTTTTTAATAAACACAATATTAATCGGGTACAGGCAGAGTTTTATTAAGTTCAGCTACATCTCTGGCATTTATAATGCCGTCCAAATTAAGGTCATAAACAGAATCATAACCCTGCTGCCCTTGTCTTTTGTTGAAAGCTGAAAGCATACCGTTTTCCGCTTCCTGCTTCATTTTCCTTATCAAAACATAATCACGTGTATTGATATAACCGTCTGAATTTACGTCATAGATTTCGTTGTAATCATCGTCTGTACTGCTTGCATTGAAGAAATCAAAAAAATCAGCGTACACATCAGCCCCTCTTGGGATAATATCTGCCGAAATACTCTCCGAACATTTTGTGCAGGTATATACCGTACAGCCCTGCTGAAGCCATGATGCCTCCTGTTTTGAAGAAGCAACATAGCTGTGAATGCAATCAACTATCTCAAAGGAAGCGGTGACTTCCCTGCCCATAAAATGCGCCCTTACGGTATGAACACCAGTTTGCGCCGCGCAGTCTGAAAGGTCAAGTATAATATCGCAGCCGTTGAGATAAGGAATTACGGTATCTTTGCCGTTCCACTCATACAGCTTGCCGTCTGAATAAACAGCACGCAAGCTCATATCTGAAATCAGCTGCTGAGGACTGTATGAATCAAGCTCGTAAACACTGCCGCTCTTTTTGCCGTTTACATAAAGATGCAGATAATCGTCGCTCGGTATTTCAGCCGCGGGTGAACTTGTCATATATACCGAAAACGGCCCGCACGAATTGAAATAACCGTTTGTAAAAGCAAATTCATAATAATACGTCTTGCCTTTTTCAAGATAATATGTATTGCTGAATTCATAATACAACCCATTATTCGGCTCGTCCGGTGCGTAGCTTGATGAGAGCAGATTATCCTGTGCGTCATAAAGTTCTGTTTTCATTTTCTTTTTGGCAGAAATCTTTACAGTATAATCCGCCGAATACTGCGGAGTAAACGAACAGCGGTAATAATATTTCCAGTTATCATTTTCGTGGAAATTGTTTGAGCCGGTTGTGAGATCCAGCCTTGAAAAAAGAGCGGTACTTATTTGATCGTATTCAATCGGAGTTGTGGGAAAATAAGTTGCGGCAACGGCACTGACGCCGCAAGGCAGTATTACCCCCGTTACAATTAAAAGCAATGCCATTAAAACCGCAAATTTCTTTTTCATATACCGACGCACCCGATTTTCTTATAATCTCAATAAAGTAAAAGGCGCCTGAAAAGACGCCTTAATGAATCATTTTATATGTGAGGATTATTCCTCTGTGTTTTCCTCTTCTTCGTCCTCAAGTTCAAACTCAAGGAATTCGCCGCAAGCAGGGCACTCAATGCCGCCTTCCATAACGGTATCTTCGTCTACTGTAAACTCTTCGCCGCAAGCAGGACATGTGATAGCATATTCATCGTCATCACACTCGTCGCAGCAGTCACAGTCATCACATTCGGAAAGGTAATCCTCAACCTCTGCGAGGTCATCATCAATTCCGTCTACCTGCTCTGCAAGAAGATCCATATCCTCATTTACATCATCAATATCCTGAATAATGTTTTCAAGAACATCAACAATGGCTCTGAACATCTTTGTTTCTTTTTTGTTGCTGTCAAAATCAAGTCCGTCAAGCAGACCTTTGAGATAGCCGAGGCTTTCTGTTGTATTCATAGAAAATCCTTTCTGAGCTTATGCGCGCTCCATGTATTCGCATGTTCTTGTGTCTACGCGGATCTTATCGCCCTCGTTGATGAAAAGAGGAACACGGATCTCAGCGCCTGTTTCAAGAGTTGCGGGTTTAAGTGTATTTGTTGCTGTATTGCCCTTGAAGCCGGGATCTGTTTTGGTAACCTCAAGAGTTACAAATGTAGGCGGCTCTACGCCGAATACCTTGCCCTTATATGAAAGAACACGGCAGATATCATTCTCCTTAACGAACTTAAAGTTATCGCTGAGGTCACTCTCTGATACGGGAACCATATCAAATGTTTCCTGATCCATGAAGTAATAAATACCGTCATCGCTATATGAATAAACCATATCTTTTCTTTCAATGAAAGCGGTGGGGAATTTTTCCGTGGGATTGAAAGTTCTTTCAACAACGGAACCCTGAATAACATTCTTAATCTTTGCTCTTACAAACGCGGCGCCTTTACCCGGCTTAACGTGCTGAAATTCAACAATCTGATAAACCTGGCCGTCCATTTCAAATGTTACGCCGTTTCTGAAATCGCCTGCTGATACCATAAATATACCTCCAAAGTTTATTCTTCTTAATACAGACTTATTTTATAATATTTCAAGTAATAAATCAATACCCATTTTGTAACTGTCTTTACCGTAACCGCATATCTGCTTTCTGCACACCTCTGTAATTACGGATGTTTTTCTGAAATCCTCGCGGTTATGAATATCACTCATGTGAACCTCAACAAAAGGCAGATAATCCTGCACGGACTCAATAGCATCCCTGATGGCATAGGAATAGTGAGTATAGGCTCCGGCATTGATAACAACACCGTCATACTCCTCCCTGCTCTGCTGTATCATATCTATTATATCGCCCTCGTGATTTGACTGAAAGAAACTGATTTTGGCGCCTCGCGCCTTTCCGTAAATCTTTAGTTCCTCATTTATCGCCTTGAGCGTTTCTGAGCCGTAAACGTCTTTTTTTCTTATCCCCGTCATATTGAGATTGGGGCCGTTGATTACAAGTATTTTTTTCATATTGCAACACCTTCCGCATACCGCATGATCTGCTACACACGGTATTTTGTGTATAAAGAAAATCAAGGGGAACGAAAATTCCCGTTCCCCTTTTATGTATAATTATTTATACTTTCTTTTGCGAGCGGCTTCGCTCTTCTTTTTACGAGCAACCGAAGGCTTTTCATAATGCTCTCTTTTGCGAACTTCCTGAATAATGCCGTCGCGAGAAGTCTGCCGCTTAAAACGGCGGATAGCGCTGTCAAGAGATTCATTTTCTTTAATTCTGACCTGGCTCACTTTATTCCCTCCCTCCGACCTGCTGTCAGGGGTAATCACAAATTTTGAATATTTTTTGAATATCCGCAGAAAATTATAATCAAATAAGACTGAATTGTCAAGCATTTTAGCAAATAATGTATAAAACTAATGAAAAAAAGACGCCGAAAAACGCGCAAACAGACGTGAGAAGGCATTAGGCGCCTGAAACAGCTGTATATCAGCCTTTTGTAGTAGAGCCGAAACCGCCGTCTCTAATTCCGCTTGCATCGTCATCAACGGTAATGCCGAACTGAAGGAATATACCCTGAGCAAAGCCGTCTCCGGCAGAAAGTGAAACGGTGTGCCCGTCATCGTGAGCGTCACACGAAAGCTTTATCATGATATGCCCCTCGTTTGAGGAATTATAATAATCGGCATCAATTATTCCGACCGTGTTATCAAGCTGTACCCTGTGCTTAAAACCGAGCCCCGAGCGCGGGAATATCTGAAGCACCCAGCCGTCCTCTATTTTTGACCTTATACCCGTAGGGATAAGAACGCTTTTACCTTTTTCAAGCGTAATATCAACAGGGGCGTAAAAATCATATCCTGCAGAGCCTGTGGTGGCTCTTTTCGGTAATTTTATCGAATCGTAGATTTCCTTTACATTTTCACACTCCGGAAAATTCTTTTTGAAATCCGCCTCAAACTGTGAAAAGCTTACTTTCTGAAACTCTGCTATTTTTTGCATACGAAAACCGCCTTTATAATTCTTTTCGAATTATTTTAACATTTCAGGCGCTTTTTTTCAACATCATTCGAAAATAAACGCAGTAAAAAAGCGGCTCAAAGAGCCGCTCCGGCTAAGCCGAGTATCTATTTAAAGTCCGAATGAAACAGAAAGAGCCTCGTTTACTTTTCCCATATCGCCAACATCAAGGGCACCCATTTTTTCCCTCAGACGACGTTTATCAATAGTGCGCACCTGCTCAAGAAGCACAATACTGTCCTTTGCAAGGCCGCAGTGGCCTGCATCCACCTCAATATGAGTAGGCAGATTGGATTTGTCCTTCTGGCTTGTTATGGCGGCAGCTATAACGGTTGGTGAAAATCTGTTTCCCACATCATTCTGAACTATGAGCACCGGCCTAATTCCGCCCTGCTCTGAGCCCACAACGGGGCTTAAATCGGCATAATATATATCGCCGCGTTTAACAGTCATAATTATCACCTTTGTTTTATTTTTGTTCCGTTTATAGTTTTGCCTTTATTTTCTGATTTTAAACATCCGTATTTTATTATATGCCGAAAAACTTTTTTAGCGAAGCGGCATATTATGGACTGAGGTGAAATTACGATGATTTTCACTTTTAAAAACCGCGCTGTACGTAATTTTATGCGCGGCTAACCTTAAAGGAGTTATATTATGTATAAATACGAAGATATGTTTAATCCGAGCTTCCTTAAAAAGCCGGACGACGGTATTCCCGCTCCGCTGCCTAAGGACGCTACGGTTACTATGGCTTACGTGCCCTTTCAGCAGCAGCCTGTTTTATATGATGACACGATGACGGGATTCAATGCGGGAACGGTATTTCCCGAACTTAACAAACCATTTTTAGGAAAAGGGGCAGAAAAATGAGCAGGGAAAAACTTATGACAAAGCTTTCCGCAGTACAGTTTGCCATGTGGGAGATGCGCGTATATCTTGATACGCACAACGGCAACGAAGAGGCACACCGTCTCTATAAGAAATACACTGCCGAATTCAACGCGCTCAAAGCAGAATTTGAAGAAAAGTACGGCCCGCTTACTCTTGGTGAAAACAACAGTGACGAATGGCTGAAAGACCCGTGGCCGTGGGATAACTGAGGAAAACGCTTAAAGCAAACAATTAAGAAAAAAGGCAGAGCCTATGCTCTGCCTTTAAATTTTATTCTGCCGTATTTTGTTCTTCGCCCTCAGTCTTTTTCTTTTTCTTGGCAAAAATAATGAATTTGCTGAAGAAATAATTGAGAATTACCACAATTACTGCAAGGATGACCTTTGCGATTATCTGACCCGTGATCTCAAATCCTAATAAAGTGAATGAGTATTTGCCCATTCCGAGGATATCAACAAACAGCCAGAGACCGCCTTCCTCAACACCGAAGCTGAAAAGACGCGCAGCGAAAAACTCAACCACTTCGCGGGCAACGATTTTTATATTCCAGCTCTTTGATTCAAATACCCACAGCTTATTTGTAATGTAAGCGAAAATTACGGATACTATCCACGCAATTGCGTTATTTAGAAGATAGATATGATCTCCGAAAATCTTATTGAGCAGCCAAAAACAGACGAAATTTACGACTGTTGTAAGGACGCCGAACACCACATAGGTTATCAGTTCTTTATATTTAACAAAAAGTTCTTTAATTTTTTTCATCAGTATTTTTTTCCTTTTCGGCACCGAGATGATTTTTCAGAATATAAACGGGTCTGTTTTTAACCTGAACATATATCTTTGAAATATACTCGCCAAGAAGCCCGAGGCAGAAAAGCTGAATTCCGCCGAGAAACAGCACAAGCACAACGATGGTGGCATAACCGGGAACGCTTATACCGAAAGCGAGTTTCTGAATAACAACTACCACAAGATATATTATTGATATAAGTGAAGAAAAGAAACCAAGATAAGCGGAAAGTGTAAGCGGGAAAGTTGTGAAAGAAACGATACCCTCAATAGCGTATTTGAAAAGTTTTGCAAAATTCCACTTTGACTCGCCGCTTTCCCTTTCACACACAGTGTAAGGCATATACTCGGTATTAAACCCTACAAAACTGAATATGCCTTTTGAGAAACGATGATACTCGCCCATTTCCAGAACTGCCTGCACCATCTGACGTTTCATAAGCCTGAAATCTGACGCGCCGTTTACAAACGGAACATCGGCTACTTTATTTATTATTTTATAAAACGCCGATTTCATTGCGCTCATCAGCTTGTTTTCTTTTCGTTCTTCCTGATAAGCGGTAACGCAGTCAATATCCTCATCAGCTTCCATTTTGGAAAGCATCTGAAGCACAACCTCCGGCCGCTGCTGCAGGTCTGCGTCGATAAGGCATACAAGATCTCCCCGAACAGCGTTTAGACCGGCATATATAGCCGCCTCCTTGCCGAAATTACGGCTGAAAGAAAGCACCTGTATCTGAGAATCTTTATGTTCTTCATACATTTTTTTCAGCAGTTCATAAGTCTTGTCCTTACTGCCGTCATTTATAAAAACAAATTCGTAATCGTCCACCTTGCCGTCAAAAACTTTTTTGACTTCGGAATAGAATTTTTCTACATTTCCCTCTTCATTATAGCAGGGGACTACAAGTGAAAGTTTCATTTTAAACCTCTTGAAAAATATTGCTATATAAATAGTGCTGAATAATTTAAAAAATTATACTATATAAACACCTTTGATATTGTAACACAACATATTGGTAAAAACAACAATCAAATAACAATCTTAATAAATCTTAAGAAAACGTGATTCATTCACATTCATGACTTTTACACTTTAAAACTTGTGTAAACAGAGCTTTACAATTATGTTTCCTTCGTCAAACTCGGTTTACATTTTTTTAATGTAAACACAAGTTAATGGCTGTTTGGATTTACAGCGGGTAAGATAATATTGCGCCTGAGAGAGCAAAAAGCGCAACGGAGGAAATATAATGAGAAACAAGAATATTAATTTTTTACCGCTTGACAACGCCGCAAAAATCTATCCCGCGGCAATGACAAAAAAATGGAACGCTGTGTTCGCTATATCGGTATATTTAAAGGAAGAAGTAAAAAAAGACGCATTAAGAAAAGCCGTTTTTGATCTAGAAAAAAGATTTCCAAGCTTTTATGTATGCCTGAAAAAAGGACTGTTTTGGGATTATTTCTACAAGGCGGAAAGCCTTGACATAATAACCGATTCAAAAGATATATGCAGACCGATAAACACGAAAGATAAAAAGCGGCCGCTTTTCAGGATAATAACTAACAGCTGCGAGATAAGGTGTGAATTTTTCCACGCCGTTACAGACGGTTCAGGAGCTATGGAATTTGTAAAGGCGCTGATGCTAAGATATCTTCAGCTTTGCGGCTGTGAGGTAAACGACGCGAAATCTTTCGGAATAAAAGAATATAAGGAGCCGCCGAAAAGAAGTGAGTTTGAGGATGATTTTCTTAAAATCTACAACGGCAGCAAGGGTGCGGCAAGAAAAGGAAAAAAAGCATATCAGATAAAAATGAATAAGGAAAATGAAAAATTTTACCGTGACGAGGTGTGCATACCCCTTTCAAATCTTAAAAAGCTCACTCAGAAATATGACTGCACCGTTACTCAGTTTATAACAGCCGCGTACGCTATGGCGCTTATAAACATGTATAACGACGACTGCCGTTCTTCAAAGAAGCCGCTTATAATATCAATACCGGTAAACCTCAGAAAATACTGGAAAAGCGGCACTTTGAGAAATTTCTCATCATTTATAACTGCAAATATTTTGCCCGAAGGAAAAATGAGTTTTGAAGCAGTTCTGAATGAAATAAAAAAAGAAATGAACGAAAAGATAAGCAAAGAACAGCTTTACAGCGACGTGTGCCGCAATGTTGCCGACGAAAAGATGCTTATCTCACGCCTTGCCCCGTCTTTTCTGAAAAAGCCTGTTATGAAAACTGCTTTCAGGCTTTTCGGCGAAAGAAAATACACATCTACGGTAACTAACCTGGGCTCTGTAAAACTGCCGCAGGAAATGGAAGAACACATAAATATGATTACCGTAACACTCGGCGAAACGTATATAAACCCGATAAACTGCGCTGTTGTAAGTTTTGCTGATACACTTTGCGCCACCCTTTCATTTGCGGGCAACGGGTTTGAGATAGTCAGATACTTTATGGATATACTTCAGTCAAAAGGGCTGAAGGTCTCCTGTGCGGGAGCAATATAAGCAAACAAAAATACCGGTCTGTGTAAAACATACCGGTATTTTCGTTTTTCGGAGGATAAAAGATTTATCCTTTTAAGAGGTAAATTCGCCGTTTTGCAGTCTGCCGCCGTTTTCCTTTTCCCTGAGCTTTTTCATATATTTCATGCCGAAATATGTACCGAGTGCGGAAACAACGGTTATGACCGCAAAAACAGCAATAAAGAGGGCGTAATTATTATCTATCAAACTGCTTCCGCAGTATGTTGAAGAAATTATAGCGGGTATTCGTGCAATGCCCGTTATTATCAGAAACGGCAAAATCTTTGTATCAGTAAGCCCTGCAAAATATGTAATTATATCTTTCGGTGTGCCCGGTATAAGATAGATTATAAACAGGAGCAGATATTTTCTTTTTGAGTTTTTTATAAAACTCCACTCATTAATTTTATCAATATCTACAAACAGCCTGACAAACTTTACACCGAAAGCCTTTGTTAGCGCAAGTATCACAAGCGAGCCTATCTCTGTGCCGAGCATGCAGTAAAAGAAGCCGCCGAACGTGCCCCACACATAACCCGAACCTATCTCAAGCGGTTCGGCAGGAATTATCTTAACAACTGTCTGAAAAGCTCTTATAAAAACGAAAACAGCGTTTGCAGGCACGGAAAAACTGTCAAGCCACGCTTTGAAAGTCTGCTGGTCTGATATAACGCTCATAAGCTCCCTGCCCAGTGTTAAATATAGAGCCAAAAAGCAACCTGCAACAACAGCCGCTGAAACGCCTGCCATTATCCACTGCCGTTTTGTGATACTTTTAAGTTTCAGTATTCTGCCCATTACACAGCCGCCTCAAATCCCGCAGTTACGGCAACAGACTCTTTTTCTTCATGCCAGAACGTATTGAGCTGACCGCGGTAATTAGGCTTCCACGGCTTGTTCTTGCCATTATAATGCACGAAAACCGTGTTTTGCCTTACCCATTCAAGACTAAGACCGTTTCTTTTGTATGTAGCCTCATCAAGATTATAAAAGCAAGGATTTATTGAGATTATCCTATCCCTGAAAAGGGCGTTAATAACATCCTGATCGGCCTGATAGAGCGTTTTGCCCTTCCTTGAAATATACTCAAATATCTCGTCTGCGGTAATGCTCTTTCTCATATTATCAACATTTATCATAAGCACACCCGCGTTTATATAATCTCCGTGTCTGCCGAGATCAAGCCTCATCCTGTTAAATGCCTTTACAATTCCCCTTGTATGGCCGGCACCTGCGAAAATCATATCTCCGAAATCAATGTTATATAAAAGCCTTACAGAATTCAGCACGGCTATATCGGGATCAAGATACAGGATTCTGTGCACATCCTGAGGAAGATATTCAAAAAGGAGAAGTCTGTAATACGTTTCCTTTGAAATGCGTTTGGTGAAATGCGCGCCTTCAAAAAGTTCTGGAGATATTTTTATGGGATGCAGTTTTATTCTGGCGCAGCCGACTCCGTTTTGTATGTAAGTCAGATCTGTAAACGTGAGCGAACTATGGGCAATATAAACATCAAACTCATCACAATTTGATGCGGCAAGGGAACGCAGCATACGTATAAGAACATCAGAGTAATTTGCATCTATCGTAACAAGAATATTCATAAAACACACTCCTTTGCGGTTTCTTTACTATAATAATATCCTGCTGCTTTTAAAGCGGGGTAAAACAAAAATAAAGAAATGTTAAGAACACGCAAATTTGCTTTAAATTTCCGCTTCCTGCAGAGCGCAGGGAGGGATTTTAACAAAAAAAGGTGTTAATCATAAAATGAAATGACAACTAAAAAAGGAGCAAATTCTATGTTTAATTATATAAAAAAACTGCAGTATCCCATCAATATCAAACACTGCGACCCTAAAGCCGCAAGTCTTATAATTTCACAATACGGCGGCCCTGACGGCGAACTCGGAGCATCACTGCGCTATCTTTCTCAGCGCTATTCAATGCCTCTGCCCGAATTAAAAGGCCTGCTTACCGATATAGGTATGGAGCACACGCAAGTGCTCTTTTTTTCATAATTTTCTATTTCCTTTTTTCCTGCAAGGATTTTGCCCCGCCATTTTCCCGGCATCTGTCTGAGATAGATATCCGCTTTTCTTCCCTTAGCAACCACTATCTTATCAACTATATTTCTGTAAAATGCGTCGCTCCACTCTTCCCCGCGTGAAATACTTTCCGCATAATTTTTTATATCTCTTATGTTTTTTTCTTTGCCGCCACGCGTTTTCACACTGTTTTTTTCTTTAATCAGTTTTTCTTCAAGATCATTAATCTGACTTTGAAGGCTGTCATAGGCATTTTTATACTCCTGTGCTTTAATATATCCGTTAAGGCACATATCAAGCAGTTTCTTTTTCTTTTCCTCGCAACGCTCTATTTCTTTTCTTAAAAGGATTGTATTATCGTTATCACCAACCGTTTTTACAACGCTTTCAACTGTATCAATCAGCCTGACCGTTACATCTTTTCTGCCTGCCATTGCGCATGTTGTCACTCTTTGCAGGAGTTCTTTAATATCTTTATCGCCGATTGAATTTGCCGTACAGCCTGCATTTTCGCCGTCCTTATCTTTATGATTTCCGCCGTTTTTCTGACTTTCAGCGCACACCCACTTCACATTAAACGTGCCGTCTTTTCGCTTTTTCTGACGTCTTACAAATCGAGCACCGCATTCTGCGCACACAATTTTTCCCGACAGAGCGTATCTGTTAGCGAATGTTCCGTCTGTGCTTTGAGACGGTTTTCGCCTTTCAAGCTCTCTCTGCACCGCCTCAAACCGTTTTCTTGATATTATGGGCTCATGATGATCTCTTATGGTTACCGTTTCCACCTCGCCGTGATTTCTTTTCTTTTGGTGAGTTAGATAATCGGGTGTGTAGGTCTTTTGCTGAACAAGGTCGCCGCAGTATTTTTCATTACGCAGTATCCGCAGAATAACCGTGTATGACCAGTCTTTCATTCTGGAGGAAGTTTTTATACCCTCTTCACGCAGTTCCTTTGCAATTCTGTGAGCGCCCTTTCCCTCATCAAGAAATTTGTGATATATGAGCCTTACTGTTCGTGCGCCTTCTTCATTGACTATCAGCTTGCCGTTACGCACATCGTAGCCAAGCATATCCCTGCCCAGCACAACGCCCTTTTCCATCTGCCTGCGCAGACCCCACTTAACACGCTCGCTTGTTTTTCTGCTCTCCTCCTGTGCCATTGTGGAGAGAAACGCGAGGCGCATTTCAGCGTCATTATCAAGTGTATTAATATTGTCATTAAGAAAGATCACACCCACGCCTATGGCTTTCAGCTCTCTTGTATAGCAGATACTGTCAAGAATATTTCTTGCAAATCTGCTGATTTCCTTGGTGATTATCAAATCAAACTTTCCGCATTTTGCATCTTTTATCATCTGATTAAATGCGGCTCGTTTTTTAGTGTTTGTGCCTGAAATCCCGTCATCAACATAAATGTTATACAATTTCCACAAAGGATTTCGATTTATGTATTCGTTAAAATATCTCTTCTGGCTTTCAAGCGAATTCGCCTGATCCGTCTTATCTGTTGACACACGGCAGTACGCCGCTACACGTATGACTTTGTTATCCGTTTCAAGCATAGCTTTTCTCCTTTTCAAGCACTCTTATCTCAAAAAGAATCCTCAAAATTGCTAAACTATTTTGAGCCTGCGTTTGCACTCATCATACTGTGCCCGACTGATTTTTTCATTTTCCAGAAGAGCAAGCAAAATCCCTTTCATATACTCTTTATCAAATTCTTCGTTTGCCTGCTTTGCGCAATCGTTTTGAGCTTCTAAGATCACCTTAGTTTTCATCTTTCATCGCCTCAACGAAATTTATGCAAAGTCAGTTTGTCCTTATGCAGCTATAAAAAAAGGAACTTATGTTTCCATAAGTTCCTTTAAATCATCTTTTGTATCAACATCAAATATTTCATATTCATTATCTGCATTAACGCAAATCGTTTTTAAGCCGCTTTTTTTCGCCGCATTCAGCCCGCTTTCCCCTTTTTCGATATTCGCAAGATACTCAAATGTTTCTTTCGGGAATATTACGGGACTTATGGGAACATCATTGTACCCAAGACGAATTATACAGTTTTTATTGTAATAAAAAGCAAGAAGTAATTTTTCAATACTTATCAGGCTTACTAAAGGCTGGTCTGAGTTTAAAAACATTATTGCGCTTGGATTATCTTCTATACATTGCATTGCTAACTTAATTGCGTCGCTTTTATCTTCAAAAGAATGAAAAACGCAGTCTATATTTTTTTCTTTGCAAATTTCATAAATTTCTTTATGAACAGTTACCACAACAGACTTAAAAAACAGAGGACTTTTTGCTAAATCTATTGAGTAATCAATAAGCTTTTTATCAAAAAGAGTTGCTAATAATTTATTTTCCTGCCCAAAACGCTTTGACTGCCCCGATGCCATAACAACACAAGTAACTTGCGGCAGTTTTTCATCTAAATCACATACAAACACATTATCTTCATTAATAATTCTATTAAAAAATTCTGAATTTTGCTTTCTGAGAACTAAAACGCATCTTTTGCGCTTCATCAAATTTTCGACTGCGTTTTGATATTCTTTTACAGAATTTTCAACATACCCTATCTCATCAATTACGCACCATTTATTACTGCTGTTAATGCATTTTTCAATCTCATCAATACATTTTTTTGAAAATGTGTTTTCCACTATTTTCATTTTGCATCTTTGGGTTTTAACAGTTTCATCGTATGTAGCGACCACAAATTCTTCGCAGTAATTAGTTTTGAAACAAACGCACTGCTTTTCTTTGGCAAAGGTGGTAATTTGGTCAACGCCCTCACTTTTGATGCTTTTTACAAACTCCTGCGCCAAGGTGGTTTTGCCGCTGTTTATAGCGCCTGTTACAACAAGGTGGGCTTTATTACTGCTGCTGAAAATATCTATTATAGATTTCCTGTGAAGATCTCCTACATTCATCTGCATATTTTTCATACTTATTCATAAACTCCCTTGCCTCGTTTGAAAGTACACTGCCTCCTCCGCCTTTGCCGCCTATTGATTTTTCGCAAAGTTTAAAACCAAGTTCTTTTTCCGCTTTATTAATAAGCTGCAAAGCCTTTGTATAAGCCATATTCATCTCTATAGCCGCTTTTCTCAACGAACCAAGCTTATCTATATTTTTAAGCAATTCGTATGGCCCTTGACCGAAAAATTTTTCTCCGCTGTCTGAGCAGATATAAATTTTAATATCAGATTTCATGATTTTTTCACCTTATTAGCAACAAGGAAATATAGCGTATCTATCAAGTGCTTTAACTAATTTAACACCTTTAAACGCTTTATTTAAAATATTTTCAATGCAAGTTTGACTGTCGGTTTTTGTATCTATTATCCCTGCGCACCCGCCATCTGATATAACAATCACTTTTTCACAGGTATACAGCGCCAGCATCGGGTCGTGGAGTGTTACTAATCCCGTAACACCCTTTTCTTTTGCTATATTTGAAAGCAAATTCATAGTTGAATAACGATTTGTAATATCAAGCGCACTGTCAGGCTCGTCCAAAAGCCATAACTTTGTATCTTCCGCCACAGTTCTTGCAATAATGCAAAGCTGCTGCTGACCTGCGCTGAGCGTTGAGTAGTTTCTTTCATCAAAATCCTGCATTCCAACAAGTTTTAACGCATTTTTTGCCGTCTGAACTTGTGAAGAACCGGGGTTTTCAAACATTGACAACCTTGAGTTGAATGCCGATAAAACAACATCCAAAACGCTCATATCCTCTGCAACACCTGTTTTTTGGGGTATGTAGCTTATCAGCCTTGACCTTTCTTTTAATGACAGCGTTTTTATATCCGTGTTTTCAAAAGTTATTTCGCCGCTGCTCTCAATCAGCTGTGAAACAGCTTTTAACAATGTAGTTTTTCCGCAGCCGTTTTGACCTACCACCGCGCACAAACCGTTAATAGAAAAGGATAGCTTTTCAAGCACCTTGTTGCCGGGATAAGAAACAGACAAATTATTAATTTTTAACTGATTTTCATTACTCATAATTTTTCTTTCTGACAAGAAGATACACTAAAAACGGCGCTCCTACAAGTGAAGTAAATATACTTAACGGCAGTTCGCTTTCAGCGGCGCTTCTTGCAAAAATATCCGCAATAAGCATAGTGATTATGCCTACAAGCGCCGCACAGAACATTGATGATTTTTTGTTTGTTTTCATCAGCATTCTTGCAATATGCGGTGCAATTAAGCCAACAAAACTTATTATTCCCGTAGCGCTGATTACACTTGCAACACCGAGAGTTGAAACTATTAAAACAATTCTTCTCATTTTAGGAACATTTACACCTAAAAGTTCCGCCTCTTCACTATTATATGACAAAAGCATGATCTGACGGTGAAGTGCAAAGAGCAGCAAAACACAAGCCACACCGATTACTGCCATAGGAATAAGACTTTTAAGTGTAACTGCATTTAGGCTGCCCATTATCCAATATTCTATTGAAGCGAGCTGCTTTTCTGGGTCGGCAGATAATTTCAGCACCATTAATATCATCTGAAAAAAAGCGTTTACTGCCACACCTGCCAAAACTATTGTTGAGGTGGATCTGCTTTTTATTGCCGAGCAAATAGACAGACTTACAGCTACTGCAAGCATACCGCCTGCAAAAGCGCCCGCAGTAGTTGCAACCGCAGACGCAGATAAAAATAAAATTGCAAATGCCGCTCCGCTGCTTGCGCCTGACGCAACGCCGATTATATCAGGCGATGCTAAAGGATTTTTAAATACGGTTTGATAAGCGTAACCCGCAGACGAAAGCACTATGCCTGATATAACGCAAGCTACCGTTCTTGGCAGCCTCAATGTTAGGAATACACTTTTATGCAGTTCGTTTGAATTTATCAATTCCTTAAAAGACAGATCAAATTTACCAACTAAAAGTGAAATCACAAAGAGCAAAACCGCAGCACATAACAAAATCATATTTGTTAATAATGCTTTGTTTTTTTTAATTTTTATTCCGTCCATAAATTAATGCGTCTGTTACCGATGTGATATTAATCTAAAAGAGTTGTATCAGCTTCAAAACCATAGAATTTGTAGTAAAAATCATATGTTTCTTTTTCTAAATAGTTTTCATCAAGAACATTGTTATGGATCTTGCTTGCAATATAAATACTGCCGAGGAAGTTTGACGGAACAGGTGAATCCCAAGATTCAAAAGCGTCCGGAATTTTATAAACATTTTTATTTTTGACAGCATCTAATGATGAAAGATTTTTATCATTAAGAATATCGTCAACCGTATATTCAGCGTCAGAAGCAACGATTATATATTCGGGATTCCACGAAATAAGCTGCTCATAAGACACTTCTGCCCAATAAGTGTCATCAATTTCTTTTGCTACGTTTACGGCTTTCGCATTTTCAATGAGACTGTTTTGATACATTTTTGCACCGGCAGTTGAAAGGTAAGAACTGTTGCCTGCAAAATACACCGTGGGTGCTGTCTCATCTTTTAACTTGTCATTTAATGTTTTGATTGAATTGTTTGCATACTCAATGATTTCACTGCCGAGTTCTTTGCAGTTCAGTGCAGTTGACAATATTTCCACTGTTTCCTGCATAAGCTCTGTGCTTTCAGGATTTACAACAATTGCTGTTATTCCAAGTTCTTCTAATGATTCTACAACATTTTGAAGTTTTAAAGGAAGAATAACAACATCGGGATTAAGGCTTGCACATTGCTCCAGATCAAACTGCTTAGCCGTACCTACTGACGGAAGCGAAATAATTTCTTCTGCGCTGAGCGAGTAAATATTTCTTGTATCTGCCTTTGCCTCAACACCTACAAGCTTGTCCTCCTGCCCCAGCGAAATTAAAATTGATGTGGCAATATAATAACCGCTGACTATTGTTTGCGGCTCTTTTTCAATAACCACCTCTCTGCCTGCTTGGTCAGTAATTGTAACGGGATAAGTAACCTCGTTATCTGCAGCAGACGAAGTTGCGGTTTCGTTGTTAGCGTTTTCATTTTGCTGTGTGTTTGCGCAGCCCGCAAAGCTAAATGCTAATATGACTGCTACCAATAATGCCAATATTTTTTTCATTTTTTCAATCTCCTATCGTTATAGTTTTGAAACTACAATGGATTATAACACAAAAATATGTTATAAACAATATGAAAGTATTATTTAAAACCTTAATATTAATCATAAATTGCAGTGAAACAGAGGGATATTATGTTTACAGCTAAAAAATTTGTATCTCCCGATACATTAGAAGAGGCATATGAGCTTAACAAAAAAAGGTCTAATAAGATTTCAGGCGGTATGCTTTGGCTTAAAATGAGCAAGCAAAACTTTGATACTGTCATTGACCTTTCAAAATTAGGGCTTGATAAAATAGAAGAACATGACGGTTTCTTTGAAATAGGGGCATATGTAACTTTAAGAGATATTGAAACACATGACGGGTTAAACAACTGCTTTGATAATGCTCTTAGGGATGCCGTAAAATCAATTGTGGGAGTTCAGTTCAGAAACTGCGCTACAGTTGGCGGAAGTATTTTCGGGCGGTTTGGTTTTTCAGACGTTTTAAGCGTATTTTTATCCTTGGATACTACTGTTGTGTTATATAAAGGCGGAGAAATTTCTCTTGAAGAATTTATAAAAATGCCTTTTAACAACGATATTTTAATTAAAATCAAAGTTGCAAAAAACGGCAGAAAGTGTTTTTATCAGTCAGTAAGAAATTCTAAAACAGATTTTCCTGTATTAACCTGCGCAGGTTCTGTTTTAAACGGAAAAATCAGACTTGTTTTTGGTGCAAGACCCTTTTCAGCAGTTAAAGTTGAATATGATTTAAATATAAAAAATAATTCAAATTCAATTGAAAGCTTAGCTGAATATATTGCAAACGCCGCAAAAGAAGAAGTTGATGTTTTTTCGAATATGAGAGGCAGTAAAGAATATCGAACCCATCTTGTTGGGGTTCTCAGCAAAAGAGCAGTGTTTAAATTAGGAGGTGCAAAATAATGCTTGTTTCTATAAAATTAAACGGCAAAATCATTAATGACAACATTGACGCGGATATGCTTTTGATTGATTTTGTCAGAAAGCACGGCTGTTTAAGTGTAAAGCGCGGCTGCGAAACATCAAACTGCGGACTCTGCACCGTTTTCCTTGATAACAAACCCGTTTTATCCTGTTCCGTTCTTGCCGCAAGGGCAAATGAAAAGGAAGTTACCACCCTTGAGGGGCTTCAGGAAGAGGCACGGGAATTCGGTCAGTTCATTGCTGAGCAGGGTGCAGAGCAATGCGGATTTTGCAACCCGGGATTTATTATGAACACCATAGCGCTTTTAAGAGAAAACCCAAACCCTACAGACGAAGAAATTAAAGAGTACCTTGCAGGCAATCTTTGCAGATGCTCAGGTTACGAAGGCCAGCTTAGGGGAATAAAGAATTTTATAAAAAGAAGGGACGCAAAGAAACAAAATGAAATCTGTTAATAAACCTATTAAAAAGATTGACTCGATGCAGCTTGTTACAGGACAGCCGGTTTACACAGAAGATATTGCGCCTTCAAACTGCCTTGTTGTTAAGCTGTTAAGAAGCCCCCACGCAAACGCAATCATCAAATCAATATATACTGATATTGCCAAAAAAGTAAGCGGAATTGAGGCTGTTTACACTTATAAGGATATTCCCGAAGACGCAAGAAGATTTACTCTTGCGGGGCAGACTTATCCCGAACCAAGCCCATATGACAGACTGTTACTTGACAAGCATGTTCGTTATGTCGGAGATGTTGTGGCAATAGTTGCAGGAGCGGACGAAAAATGCGTAAATAAGGCATTAAAATTAATAAAAGTAGAATACGAGGTTCTGGAGCCTGTTTTAGATTTTCACAAAGCACTTGATAATAAAATTCTTGTGCACCCTGAAGACAATTGGGAGTCCTTATGCCCTGTTGGCGCGGACAACAAAAGAAACCTCTGTGCACACGAGGTTTGTGAAAACGGTAATGTTGAGGAAGTTTTAAAATCCTGCGATATTATAATTGACCGGGTTTATCATACAAGGGCAAATCAGCAGACTATGATGGAAACTTTCAGAACTTTCTGCACTATTGACACATACGGCAGGCTTAATGTAGTAAGTTCTACTCAGATAGTATTTCATTGCAGAAGAATAATAGCAAACGCACTTGGTATTCCAAAATCAAAGATCAGAGTATCAAAACCCAGAATCGGTGGAGGATTCGGAGCAAAGCAGAGCTCAGTTTCAGAAATATACCCTGCTTTCGTAACTTGGAAAACAAAAAAGCCGTCTATGTTAATTTTTTCAAGAAACGAATCAATGACTGCATCTTCTCCAAGGCATGAAATGGAAATGCATGTACGTCTTGGCGCAATGAATGACGGCACAATAAGGGCAATTGACCTTTACACACTGTCTAACACTGGGGCATACGGAGAACACGGTCCTACTACTGTTGGCTTGTCGGGTCACAAATCAATTCCTTTGTACGGAAAATGTGAAGCGTTCAAATTCAGTTATGATGTAGTTTACACAAATGTAATGTCAGCAGGCGCTTATCGCGGTTACGGTGCTACCCAGGGACTTTTTGCAGTTGAATCGGCAGTAAACGAACTTGCGCACAAGCTTTCCATGGATCCCTTTGATTTAAGAAAAAAGAATATTATTCACGAGGGTGACGTGATGCCCGCCTATTACAACGAGGCAAATACAAGCTGCGCGCTTGACAGATGTCTTGACAGAGTACGCCAGATGAGCGATTGGGATAGCAAGTATCCGTATAAAAAAATCAGCGGCACCAAAATCAGAAGTATGGGAATGGGCATGGCTATGCAGGGCTCAGGAATAAGCGGTGTGGATGTTGGTTCTGCCACAATCAAACTTGGTGACGAGGGTATCTACAATCTTATAATCGGCGCCGCCGATATGGGCACAGGCTGTGACACTATTTTGGCTCAAATTGCCTGCGAAGTTCTTGACTGTCCTTTGGAGCAGATTTCAGTTTCAGGGGCAGATACAGACAATTCCCCATATGATTCAGGCTCTTACGCATCAAGCACAACTTTCGTTACAGGCAAGGCAGTTGAATTATGTGCCATTGAACTGAGAGAAAGAATCTGCAAAGTCGGTGCTAAGCTTTTAAACTGCAAGGAAGATGAAACGGAATTTAACGGAAAAGCTGTTGTTTGCACTGCAGATAACAGCAGTGTTTCACTTGAAGATATTGCAACGTCATCAATGTGCGGAAATGACATTGCACTTGAGGTAACAAGATCCAACACATCCCCCACATCTCCCCCGCCGTTCATGGTTGGTGCAGCGGAAATTGAAACAGATATTGAAACGGGAGAAACGCTTGTAGTAAATTACTACGCTGCGGTAGACTGCGGAACACCTATCAATCCCAACCTTGCCAGAGTACAGGCAGAAGGCGGAATTTTGCAGGGTATAGGAATGGTGCTTACAGAAAATATCACCTACGACAGCAAAGGAAAACTTTTTGAAAACTCATTAATGCAATACAAAATTCCTACTCGTATGGATATCGGCAAAATCAGCGTTGAATTTGAAAGCAGCTATGAAAAGAGAGGGCCTTTCGGCGCTAAATCAATAGGTGAGGTTGTTATAAACACACCGCTTCCTGCCGTAACAGACGCATTGTTTAACGCGACTGGTCACAGATTTACCACTCTTCCTGTAACTCCTGAGCAAATTGCAATGAATATGGATAAAAACAAATAAAAATAAAAGGATGCGAACAAATCGCATCCTTTTTAATTTATATCCAGCTGTAATCGCCGCCTGTTAAAGCAAGGCTTAATAATGTATCCATCTTTTTGATTTCTTCATTGCCTTCAATAACTTTAATCAACTTTGCGCTTTCTTTTACAACAGGCATTTCATCATCAGGCCCTATTTCCATATCAGGCTGTTCACCGCAATAAGGGCAAACCATATACGGCACAACTTTTTCATCTAAAAATCTTTGATTGCAATCTGTGCATTCATAAAAGCCGCATATTTGCGCATTATCGTTCACAAAATACATATCTTCCCTCTTAACTAACTCTAATCAGTTTTTTTCATTCTTTTTGAAATATTCTTTAAGCACGGCAATACTTTCCTCACGTAATACGCCGCTTACCACCTGTGGTGCATATTGTGAATTTTCAAAAACAATTTTACTGCATTCACTGCCTGCTGTACCTATAATTTCGCAAAGGTCAATATCGCTTGCTCCGTAAACAAGCTTGCCGAGTTTTGCCCAAACCATAGCTCCGCTGCACATATAGCAAGGCTCACAGCTTGAATACAATGTGTATTCACTCAGATCCGTTATTCCCGTTTCCTGTGTAAATCTGCGAATCAACCCTATTTCTGCGTGTTCGGTAAAATCTTTATTTGTATATATTTGGTTTTCATTTTTATAAACTATTTTGCCGTCTTTAACCAGAACAGCTCCAAACGGTTCGTTCCCGTGCTCAACTGCTTTTTTGGCTGCCTCAATAGCCTCTTTCATAAATTTAGTATCCATACTGCCCTCTGATTTATTAATTCTTTTGCTACTGATTATAATGCATTAATACATTTTTATCAACATTTTAATCAGTACATTTATGCACAAAAGAACACTTGTGTGTCCTCCACAGGTACTGAAGAACTTGGGCATCTTGAAATGATCGGCACTATTGTGCATCAGCTTACAAAAAATCTTTCTGAAAAGGAAATAGAGGAAAATCCGGGTTTTGCCGCGTATTTTGTTGACCACACAACAGGTGTTTATCCAACAGCGGCAAGCGGGTTCCCATGGAGTGCGGCGTCTATTCAGTCAACAGGCGACCCGATAGCTGACCTCAACGAAAATTTGGCGGCAGAACAGAAAGCACGAAAAACCTACGATAACATTCTGAGGCTTGTTGACGACCCCGATGTTATCGAACCTATAAAATTCCTTCGTGAGCGTGAGATAGTTCACTATCAGCGTTTCGGTGAAGCGCTTAGACTGCTGACAGATAAAATGGACAGCAAGAACTTTTATGCGTTCAATCCGGGATTTGATAAAAACTGGAAAAAAAGCATCAAATAATTTGCAGATAAAAACAAGGTGCAGATTTTATTTCTGCACCTTGTTCTTTCTTTATTTTAGTTTTTCAGTCCACTCTTTTTCTCTGAAACCTGTCAAAACAAAATCATCTGAAACTATAAGCGGGCGTTTAACAAGCATACCGTCCGTAGCAAGAAGTTTCAGCTGTTCGTCATCGCTCATAGTCGGCAGCTTATCCTTGAGCTGCATGGATTTATAAAGCATACCGCTTGTATTGAAAAATTTCTTCAGCGGCAGTCCGCTTCTTTCATGCCACTCTTTCAGTTCTTCATAAGTGGGATTGTTTTCAACTATATGCCTGTCTGTATACTCAATGCCGTTTTCATCAAGCCACTTTTTGGCCTTCTGGCAGGTTGAACATTTCGGATATTCAATAAAAAGCATAACTTAATCTCCTTTGAAATATTATATTTATATTATCATATTAGAAACAGCAAAGCAACCAAAGGCATAAATAAATTAAAAAGCATTATTAAAAGAATATTGTAAATTCAACCTATAAAAGGTAAAATAGGACTGAGGTGAGTATATGAAAAAGCCAATAAAATATTTATCTTTTTTATTATCAATTATTTTCATAATAATGTGCTTCACAGGATGCGGCGGCGCTGGGAGCACGGACGCAATTATAGAGCCTATTGAGGGCGACGCTCTGAATTTTGATGACAGCAACGGAGTATCAGTTCACGACCCGTCAATTTACAAATCACAGGACGGAACTTATTACATAACTGGCTCACACATAGCGTCTGCCAAGAGCAGTGATCTGATAAACTGGAACACCATAAGCTCAGGCGTATTTGACAGCAACAGAACTCTTGTAGCCGAAGGCTCAACGCTGAGAGAAAGTTACGCCAAAGCGTTTGCCTGGTGCGACGGTGCGCAAAGGCTGTTTGAAAAGAGCGAGAACGAATGGGAAACCAACGTGTGGGCATCCGATGTAATTTATAACGAAGCTATGGGCAAATACTGCTACTACGCCTGCTCATCAGTTTGGGGCACAACTGCTTCAGTTATATGGATGGCTGTTTCGGACAGTCCTGAGGGCACTTTTCAGTTTGTTGACACGATGATTTACAGCGGATTCAGCAACAGAACAACTCTGCTTGGCAAGCCTAAAAACCAGCTGCATTACTCATTTACGAATATAAACGACCTTATTGAAAACGGCACGTTTACAAAAGACGAGGTTGAAAGCAAGGACTGGTTTGACAGCGACGGAAATTATAACTGTTCATACGGCAAATATCCTAATGCAATCGACCCTGCTGCGTTTTATGACAAAGACGGCAATCTTTGGCTTGCGTACGGCTCATACAGCGGCGGAATTTATGTTATGCCGCTTATTGAGGAAACAGGCATGCCGGACTATGACGCAATGCGCAATACAAACGGTTATGATATTTATTTTGGCAAACAGATATCATGCACAAACGAGGCAACAAACGGAACCGGAGAAGGTCCGTTCATTGTTTATGACGATGAGAGCGGTTATTACTATATGTTTCTTACATACGGCGGACTCGGCGCGCTTGACGGATACAATATCCGTGAATACAGAAGTGAAAATCCTGACGGGCCGTATGTTGACGCGGCGGGCAGTTATGCCACTGATATGGTAAGCACGGGCACAAAAATCATTGGCAACTATCAGTTTTCAACAGACGATGAGGCAGTGCTTTCTCCCGGTCACTCCTCCTGCCTTGTTGATGATGACGGCAGAATTTATCAGGTATATCACCAGAGATACAATGACGGCGAGGGCGCGTTCCACAATGTGCAGGTGCATCAGATGCTTAGAACCGCAAACGGCTGGCTGACGATGCTGCCGCTCTCATATAACGGTGAAACTGCATCAGCCGTAACAACATCTGACATCAGCGGCTCATACGAAGCTATTTTCTTTTCGCCTGATACAAAAAATACAGACGACTGGTCAAAGATTACCGACACAATAGAGCCTGTTTCAGCCGCCGAGATAAAGGACGGAATAATTACAATTGACGGAAACGAATACCCGCTGAAATTGGACGAAAATTCATATACATTCACGCTGAATATTAACGGAGAAACTTTTTACGGTGCATTCTGCACAGGCACAAAAGGCGGCAAAAATGTTATGACGTTATCCGCAGTTTCAGACGGAAACCGCACACTGTGGGCTGTAGCGGAATAAGCAGCAACAAAAGCAAACGAAATAATAACAAAGCAAACGCCTATACGGTTAAACCGTATAGGCGTTTTTAATTGATTATTATTTTAAATCATATTTTTATTTGCTGTATTTTTTCTTTCTCGGACACTGTGAAACGATCACTGCCCCTGCACCCGCAGCGGCTAACATTGCAAACAAAACTGCAAGGCTATCATTGCCGGTATCGGGCGATTTTGTGCTTGTATCTTTTGATGGGGTATCGTTTTTATAAGTCGTATCAGTTTTGGTGGTTGTATCAGTTTGATTTGTTGTATTTTCTGTCGGCGGCTCATAGTTTGGGTCAACTGCTCCGCAGACAATACATTTGCCGTCTTTATAGCTGTGTCCCAGTGCTTCTCCGCTACTAAATGTTTCCGTACCCTTTTCTCCGCACTCGCAGGAATAATAATATTTTTCAGGCTCAGTACAGGTAGCTTCGCTTGCTTTATAATTATCGGAAACTACTTTCTGCACGTAATCGTGTGCGTGAACCTCACTCCTAAAATAAAGAGCCTTGGTATTTGAAAAATCAGTAGATTCAGATATCGGAGAGCCGTTAATTTTTACAGCATTCTCTGCATTGTCGCCTGTCCATACATCAATCAAGTTTTCGTTGTTTGGCGTCAATATGAAAGAATTGCCTCCTCCGATTGAACCTCTATATCCATTGGCAATAACTCTTGATGCGCCCTCAATCAGCATATCTTGAGCTGCCCAAACGCCCCAATCTCCAGTAGATGTAGCTTCAAGTGTACTGTCTGAAACCTTAATGCTTCCCCAGCAATACATACTGCACCCCATTATATCTTTAACTGTTACTTTACTGTTGTTAATGATGTTAATAGTTCCAACTGTTCCTTGTAAATCATTTCCGGACCACAATCCAAAAGAGCCGTAAGTAGAAAGAGTTTTAATGTCAAATGCAGAATTATCAACTATTATTTCATTATCTGATGAAACAGCCTGGTATGCGTCCGGCGAAACAGCATATGCATTTACCGTACTATCAGTAATAGAAATACTACCGTTTCCAATCAGTGCCATATGACTGGCATTAATTACAATATTTGACTGATTTTTTACAGACAATGTTCCCTCAGCCTGAATTCCGGTACCAGCGTAATTTCCGGAGCCATTTACTTCTACATCTATTGAAGCGGAATCTATTGTAATATCAGCGTCAAGCGCACTATTTCCGCCTCTTCCTAACATAATTCCATAATAAGCACTGTTAATGTGCAAGTTTTCACCTGTCACATTAAGAACCCCTCCGGTTCTGCTAACAATACCGCAAGAAGTGGATGTAATAGTATTGTCTCCGGATAAAACAATGTTTAAATCACCATCGAACATAATAGCGCCCTTTGAATTATCGCCCTCGCCGTATGTACTGTCAATTTCTGCATTATTCAATGTTAAGGTGTTTGATTCAGGGGAATAAACTGCAGTTCCGTTACCGCAGTTCATAGTGTAGTTTGGTTCATTTAAAATGTCAGTACCGGCAACATAAATGTATGTTGGTTCTGTTGCAAATGCTGTTACAGGGAACATACAAATAATTAACAATACCGGCATAAATGCTGCTAACATTCCTTTTAACAATTTGTGCTTCATAAAATTTCCTCCTTTATTTTTCGGAAAATAAATATATTCCTTAATATATACTTTACCATAAAAATCAGCATTTGAAATCACCTGAAACAGTATGAAAAACGGGTAATGCCCGCGGGAAAACCGCGGGCATTGTTTAAAGCAACATATATTTTTTTAGTTCTTTTCGGCGGCTGATTCCAAGCTTTTGCATAGCAGATGAAAGATGCCGCTTAACGGTATTCTGGGAAACATTCAAATGAGCGCATATTTCCTGATTTGTCCATCCCCTTGCTGCAAGCATTGCAGCTGCAAATTCAGTGGTGGTTAGATTATCGGCAACATCATGCCCTGTAACGGGGTTATGCACCTTTCTCCACCCTGCTGAAAATCGATAGGTAATGGCGATTATGCGTTTAAAATCCTCCGGCCAACCGGGTTTTATAACAGCCTCAAGCATTCCGCCAAGCAATCCGTGATGCTCTCCGAAACCCTCTATCAAGTCATCGGGCTGAGCAATTTTCCATGCGGCAAGCAGGTGTTCTTTTGCCTGCTCAGGCTTACGCAGGCTCATAAGATCCATTACCGCAACAAGATGAAGATAAATTGCCGGAATGATATAAATTTCACCCTGCACTGCAAGCGCAGTTTCAACTATGCCGAGGCTTTTAGAATAATCTTTTTGAAGATATGTATAATGCGCCTGAACATAAAGCGCAAATGCCTTGAGCCCGGGAGGAAGCAAAGGAAGAAAATCTTTTGCGTTTGGTATATCATCAGGCAGAGGAAGATGAAGCAAAACCGATGCAGCTGTGTTTATAAAAGCATATGCCGCTTTTAAATATTCGGGCGAATTATCATCAAGTGAAGCAAGTGCGTTTTTGACCTCACCGAGCGCATATCTTGCCCGGTTTATTTGACCTATTGAAAGATTTGCATAAGAATATATAAAACAGGCTGAAAGACGAAGCTGAATATCGTTATCCGTCAAAAAAAGCTGTGCCTCTTTTACAGCTTCCTCTGGATTGCCGCTGAAATATCTATACTCAGCAAGCGCAATCTTTTTAGAAGGGGAATCTTCCATTCTCTCTATATATTCAAGGCAATGCCCCGGCTCAAACACTGTATTCATAAGCGGCATAAGACAGCCGTTTGATACAGGTTTTTCGCTTTTCATATTCTTTTTGCAGTTTTTCTTTCGCGGGTCTGACGGCTTGTCGGCATCGGCGGGTATCCCCCACGATGCACCAAACTTTTTAGTTCCATCTATCCTGCCCTGAGAACAGTATTTCTGGACCAGTCTTTCTGATATATTCCATTTTTCGGCGGCTTCACGCGCAGTTATATAATCCATATAAATCTCCGTAACGGCTTTTTTACACAGCACGCAAACACTGTTTTATTTTATAAATCTGTTTCTGTTCGCTTAACCGTACAGTTTTATTATATTCGTTTATGCGAACACTTTCAAGAAAATAGTGTTATTTTCAAACAATTCTGTTTTGCAAACTGTTCACGGCCGAGTAAGCCAGTTGAGACCTGCGGCTATCCTGCCTGCGATATTCTGAAAATGATTGCCTGAATTAAGTTCAAAAATCGTTTCAATTCCCTGAGAGCGGTAAAAGCTTTCAATCTCACGGGTATTGTTTTCAACGGTTTTCATATATGTATTAAGAGTTTTACTCTCCTTATTTCCTACTGAAAAATACACACGCTCAGGTTTAGTTTTAATTTTATTTTCAAATACAAAATCCTTAAAGCCTTCAAACCACAGTGAACCCGAAACACTTGCGGCACCCGAAAAGGCATCTGTTTTATACAGGGAATAAAGAGCAAACAGACCCCCAAGCGAATAACCCGCTATATATCTGCGGCTTATTCCGTTCATATTATTTTCAGCTGCGGGTATTATCTTTTGCGTTAGCAGATTCAGATAATCGTCTGCGCCGCCCGTAAACGGATCTGAGTTCTTTTTGACGGGAGGTGCGCTCCACGGTGTCATATCGTGATTCCAGTTAAGTTTATTAACGCACACAAAATTAAAATGCGCATTGCCGTTATTACGCAGCAGTCTGGCGACCAGCCTGCCCTCATTTTCAAACGCATTAAAATACACAACGGGCACATCGGCCTCACCGCAGGTAGCAACGGTAACAAGCTTATCTTCTATTTTAAGTTTAATCATTAAGTAAAATTACTCCTCATTTAATTTTCCGAAATTTTCCTGCAGTCTTTCAAGAAAGATCTGTGCGGCGGGCGAAAAGATCTGATATTTTTTCCATATCACATTAAGCCCGGATTCAAGGCTCGGTTTCAGCGGGCGAAAGCAAAGATTGCTGCTTTGCGAAGTATCTGCAAGTTTATCAAGAGTGAGCGCATAACCTATACCCTCATCCACCATTATGGCGGCATTATACACAAGATTGTATGTTGAAACTATATTTAGTTTTTTGAAATCTCCCTGAAACCAGTCTGCAAAGCTGTTTTCACTGTAATTAGGCGAAATAGCCTGACTTGAACATATAAGCGGAAGTTCGAGAAGATCATTCTTTTCAACTGATTCTTTATCGGCAAGACTGCAGTCTTTGCGCATGAGCACTCCCCACACATCTTTAAAGGGAAGATTGATAAAATCGTATTTTGAAATATCGGCAGGCTGAATAAGTATGCCGAAATCGAGCAGACCTTTATCTACACGCTCAGTAACATCCTGGGCATTTCCGCTGTGCAGGTGAAAACGGATACCCGGATAAAGTCTCATTATTTCTCTCATGATTCCTGCTATGGGACGCATCGCCTGCGTTTCGCCGCCGCCGATATAGATGTCTCCGCTTACGGAATTTTCCATGGCTGAAAACTCTTCTTCCGTTTTATCAACCATTGCTATTATCTCCTCTGCACGCTTTCTGAAAAGCACGCCCTGCTGTGTCAGACTGACACGGTGACTGCCGCGTATCAGAAGCTGATGACCGAGTTCGTCCTCAAGGTCGTGTATCTGCCTTGAAAGTGTGGGCTGAGTAAGATGAAGGTAATTTGCCGCCGCGGTAATACTGCCCTCTCTGGCAACGGCAAGAAAATAACGAAGCACACGGATTTCCATTTTAATTCCCCTTTCCTCTATATTATATATCACAATGATATGTGTGTAAAGCATAACACTCAATAGAAACAAGGTATTTGCTATTAGCCGTTAAGAGAGCTAAAATAGAATTGAAACGGGGGCAGATAGAAATGAACACTGTTGCTGACAGCCGCATTTTCAAAATAAAGCGCAATTTGGCAGATGCGGGCTTGAACGAACTGCAGGCAGAAAAATTTTTTGAATATGAGAAAGAGAACGACCGTGTCGGTCAGTACCGAATGCTCAAAGAGCATAAAATACGTCTGCTTGAAAAACTGCATGAAAGTCAGTACAAGATAGACTGCCTTGACCACATGATATACACAATGAAGCAGGAAGATAAAAAAGCAAAGGAGAAACAGCAATGAAAGAAGAACTTAAACTCACACAGGAATGGGATAAAACTTTCCCAAAAAGCGATAAAGTTGACCACAAGAAAGTAACATTTTGCAACCGTTACGGAATAACACTTGCGGCGGATATGTATACTCCTAAAACCGCAGGCGGCAAACTGCCCGCAATAGCTGTAAGCGGGCCGTTCGGAGCGGTTAAGGAACAGGCATCGGGTCTGTACGCGCAGACAATGGCGGAAAGAGGATTTCTGACAATAGCCTTTGACCCGTCTTTCACGGGTGAAAGCGGCGGAGAGCCGAGATATATGGCTTCGCCTGACATAAATACGGAAGATTTTCAGGCTGCGGTTGATTTTCTCAGCGTTCAGGAAAATGTTGACCCCGAAAAAATAGCCATTATAGGCATCTGCGGCTGGGGCGGAATGGCGCTCAATGCTGCTGCAATTGACACAAGAATAAAAGCCACGGTTGCTTCAACCATGTACGATATGACACGTGTGAACGCTAAGGGATATTTTGACGCTGAGGACAGCGAGGAGGAGCGCTACAAAAAGAAAGCCGCACTCAATGCACAGAGAACGAAAGACTTCAAAAACGGCACTTACGCCCTTGCCGGCGGGGTTGCCAATGTAGTTCCCGATGACGCTCCGTTTTTTGTTGAAGACTACTATGATTACTACAAAACCGAGCGCGGCTACCACAAACGCTCGCTCAACTCAAACGGCGGCTGGAACGTTACAGGCTGTATATCATTTATGAATCAACCCATTCTGCGTTACAGCAACGAAATCAGAAGCGCCGTACTTATAATACACGGAGAAAAAGCACATTCGTGCTATTTTTCAAAAGACGCATATAATGATATGATTAACGGCAACCCGTACAAAGAGAACAAAAAACTTTTGATAATTCCGAACGCAGTGCATACAGATCTTTATGACAAAACAGATATTATACCCTTTGAGGAAATTGAGAAATTCATCAGAAATGCTGTGAAATAAGGTGTGCAGTATGAAAAAGATATTATTTAAAACAGCCCTGCTGTGTTTTGCCGCCGTTATGACTGTTTTTTCAATAACAGGCTGCACAAATTCGGCAGATGAATTAAACGAAACTCAGCGGCAAACGCAAAGCAGTGCGCAAAACTCGCAGGCATCTGCCAGTGAACCGACCGAAACGAATACGGAGGAAAATGATATGAACACCATAAAAATCACGATAAACGGAGAAAACTTTACCGCTGAATTATATGACAATGATGCGGCAAAAGAATTTGCGTCAATGCTGCCGATGACTGTTGACGCAAGCGACCTTCACTCAAATGAAAAATATTACTATCTTTCCGAAACGCTGCCGACAGACGCATCAAGGCCTAATATGATACACGCAGGCGACCTGATGCTTTACTCAAACGACTGCATTGTGCTGTTTTATAAAGATTTCAGTACCTCTTACAGCTACACACCGCTGGGCAGAATTACCGACACAAAAGGTCTTGAAAACGCAGTGGGAAAATCAAATGTCCGAATAACCTTTGAAGCGGCAGAGTAGTTTTTATACTATATACCGACTTATCGGCTTCGTGCAATACGGGGCCGATAATTTTATATTGTTTTACAACAAAGGCTCTGTGTGATATAATACATTTTATTAAATCAATACTTGGCACGGTGAAAAGATGAAGAAAATTGTTATCGGTATTCTGGCTCATGTTGACTCAGGAAAAACAACGCTTTCTGAGGCGCTGTTGTATCAGTCAGGCAACATAAAAAAACTCGGCAGGGTTGATCACAGGGATTCATTTTTAGATACTTTTTCCCTTGAGCGTGACAGAGGTATAACTATCTTTTCAAAACAGGCGGTACTGAAATACAATGACACACAATTCACCCTGCTTGACACGCCGGGGCATGTGGATTTTTCTGCCGAAACGGAAAGAACGCTTCAGGTGCTTGACTATGCCGTGCTTGTTATAAGCGCTACGGACGGTATTCAGAGCCACACGCAGACGCTGTGGAAACTGCTTTCCAAATACAATGTGCCTTGCTTTATTTTCGTTAACAAAATGGATATTGACGGCGCAGACAAAGAACGAGTTTTAAGCGAACTTAAAATGAAATTCAGCGACGGATGTATTGATTTCGGCTGTGAAAACGACGAACAGTTTTTTGAAAATATTGCTTTGTGCGATGAAAAGCTGCTGAATGATTATTACGAAAGCGGCGTTATTCAGAGCGCTGATATTAACGAATGCATAAAGAGCAGAAAAATATTCCCCTGTATGTTTGGCTCCGCACTGAAGCTGACAGGCGTAAGCGAATTTCTTGAATGCTTGGATAAGTACACTGAGATGCCTCATTACGGCTCTGATTTTTCAGGGAAAGTTTACAAAATTTCTGAGGACAAGGGTCAGCGCCTCACATTCCTGAAGGTTACGGGCGGCAATCTGAAAGTCAAGGAGATTCTAAAATCAGACAAAAACAAAAATTCCGAAAAAGTAAATCAGATAAGAATATATTCAGGTGATAAATTCACAACTGCTGACGAAGTTAATGCCGGCTCAGTTTGCGCAGTTACAGGCATAACATTCACTTTGCCAGGGGACGGTCTTGGTGCGGAAAAAAGCACGGGGCTTCCTGTGCTTGAGCCTGTGCTTACCTACAAATTACAACTGCCCGACGGCACTGACGCACACACGGCGCTCGAAAAGATGAAGATACTTGAGAGCGAAGACCCGCAGCTGAGGGTAGTTTGGAACGAACGCCTTGGTGAGATACACGTTCAGCTCATGGGTGATGTACAGCTTGAAATTCTGCAAACTATAATTGCCGAAAGATTCGGCATCAATGCTACGTTTTCAAAGGGAAGCATTATATACAAAGAAACTATAGCAGACACTGTTGAGGGCATAGGGCATTTTGAGCCGCTGAGGCATTATGCCGAAGTACACCTGCTGCTCAAGCCTGCCGAAAGGGACAGCGGACTTGTTTTCAAAACGAAATGCAAAGAGGATATACTTGATAAAAACTGGCAGAGGCTGATACTTACACACCTTTATGAAAAAACGCATATAGGAGTGCTTACAGGATCTCCCATTACTGATATGGAAATAACACTTGTTTCAGGCAGAGCACACCCTAAGCATACTGAAGGCGGCGATTTCAGGCAGGCTACTTACAGAGCTGTGCGGCAGGGGCTTCGCAGTACGAACTGCCTGCTGCTGGAGCCTGTTTACGAGTTTTCGCTGGAAGTACCAAACGAAAATGTGGGCAGGGCTATATCGGATATTCAGCGAATGAGCGGCAGTTTTGACGCTCCCGAAACCATGGGCGATTTTGCCGTGATAAACGGAACGGCTCCCGTATCGACTATGTATGATTACGCAAAGGAGGTTGTGCAGTACACTCACGGCAAAGGTAGGCTTAACTGCTCTCTTAAAGGATATGAGCCATGCCACAATGCCGCTGAAGTAATTGAGAGCATAGGATATGACTGCGACGCCGACACGGATAATCCGTGTGATTCCGTATTTTGCTCCCACGGGGCAGGATACGTTGTGAAATGGGACGAAGTAAAAAGCCATATGCACCTGCCCAGCGCGCTTTCAACACCGAAAAAAGATTACGCCGAAAGCTCTGCAAGAAGTTTTGCAAAATTAAAAAACAGCGACAATTTATTTGCTCTTGACAAAGAGCTTATGCAGATATTTGAGCAGACTTACGGGCCTATAAAGAACCGTTCTCATAATCCTGACAGAAATCATTTTACATTCACTGAAAAATCTGAAAACAAGAAGTATAAGTCAAAAAGTGCTCCCAAATACTCGGGCACGGAATACCTGCTTGTTGACGGATATAATGTGATTTTTTCGTGGGACAAGCTAAAGGAGACAGCCGCGGACAACATTGACGGTGCCAGAACCGCGCTTATAAACATTCTGTGCAATTATCAGGGATATAAAAAATGCGAAGTTATCCTTGTGTTTGACGCTTACAAGGTGAAAGGCAGCGTAGGAGAGGTTGAGAAAGCTAACAACATAACTATCGTATATACAAAAGAGGCGGAAACCGCTGATATGTATATAGAAAAAGCTTCATACAAATTGGCAAAGGAAAACAAAGTGCGTGTTGTTACATCGGATGCACTTGAACAGCTGATAATACTCGGCAACGGAGCACTGCGTGTGTCCTCAAGGGAATTTCTCTTTGAGGTACAGCAGGCTGAAGAAGAGATCAGAAATATCATTGCAGATAGCTTTTGAGCCTAAAAAATAAGCATCGGAAATATCCGATGCTTTTGTTTTTCTGATTTACTTTTCAAGAAGTTCGGCGCACTGTTTAAGATGCTCTGTGATTTTAAGATGCTGAGGGCACACGCGCTCACACTGCTTACACTCAATACAGTCAGAAGCTTTTCCTCTGTTGCTTACTGCCTCAGCATAGCTTTTCTTTGCTTCCTCGGTCTGCCCGTTTGAAAGGTGCTTATTTGCAGAAGCAAAAATATCGGGAATGGGAATATTCTCCGGACAGCCCGCAGTGCAGTAACTGCATGCCGTGCAGGCTATTGCCGCTGAATTTCCGAGTATCTGCTGTACCTGCTGAATTACATTTTGCTCTTTCTTGTCAAGCGGTTTAAAATCTTTCATATAAGACAGATTATCCTGCATCTGCTGAGTATTTGACATACCCGAAAGAACAGTCAAAACTCCAGGAAGCGACGCCGCAAATCTTATTCCCCAAGAAGCACAGGACATATCCGGATTACATTCTTTAAATAGTTTTTGAACTTCAGGCTGAGGATTGGCAAGACTGCCGCCCTTAACAGGCTCCATAACAATAATATCCTTTGAGTGCTTTCTTGCTACCTCATAATTAGCGCGGGACAGCACAGACGGATTTTCCCAGTCAGCATAATTTATCTGGAGTTGAACGAAATCCACCTCAGGGTGTTCATTCAGTATCCTATCAAGCAGGTCGGGACCGGAATGAAAAGAAAATCCGATATTTTTGAGTATACCTTTCTGCTTTTGAGAAGCGGCAAAATCCCAAAGCCCAAACTTTACATACTTATCATAATTATCATCCATAATGGCATGAAGCAGATAATAGTCAAAATACCCTGCTCCTGTTCTTGCAAGGCTTGTTTCAAGCTGCTTTTCAGCCGCTTTCTTTGTGGGCGCAACATTTACATTCAGCTTTGTTGCAAGAGTATATGATTCACGCGGATGCCTTGAAACGAGCGCCTTTTTTGCCGCCGCTTCAGACCCAAGATAAGTATGGGCGGTATCAAAATAAGTAAATCCTGCGTCAAGGAACATATCAACCATATCTTTTACCTGTTCAATATCCGTAAACGGCCCTTTTTTCGGCAGACGCATAAGACCGAAGCCAAGTTTTTTCATATAAATTCCTCCCTCAGGTTTTCTCTTGATATAATTATATCAAATAACGGCATGATTTTAAAGAGAATAATTCGGCGGAATTTATTTTACAATTAATTTATTTTACAATTACCGTTAATTGAATTAAATTTTCCGATTTTTGAATTGCGGGACAAAAATTAATATGTTAAAATTAAACAAGGTATATCAAAATTCATAAAATGAGGGGTTACTATGAAGTTAATAAAAAAAATTGCAGACGCAGTAAATTCGCGAACAGGATCATTAGTATTTTTTGCTCTTTCAGCCGCAGCGTTTACATTTTTTTACAGCAGCAGCTGGGCATACGGCTGGATGGCTGAAATCTACCCTCTCGGAGACGGGTTTATTACCCTGATGTTTTGCATCATTGGTATCTCCGGAGCTGTTTCGCTGATTTCAATACTTTTAAACACCTTTAAATTAAAAAATCCACAAAGCAAAGGTACAAAAATCTTTAAAGCAGTACATATCATTTTTGCAATAATCAGCATCATTGCGTTTATTTACACATTTGCATTGCTTTTCGGGATTGACAAGGGTATTACATCAAGCGGATTTGCAAACGGATTTGACAGCCTGCTTCCGAACATAGGTTATCTGGGAGCGGCAATTGCAGCTGCGCTTGCGCTGACAGTTGCCCCAAACAGCAAAAAAGCAATAAAAACAGCCATAGCCTGTGTGCTTATAGCCGCGCTCATTTTAAGCCCTTCCGTATTTTCAAATATTGCAGCTGATAATACGATTTCCGGTGCGCCTCAGATAAATCTTAAATCAGATAATCTTATGGAGGGAGCTAAAATAGTGTACGAAAGTCTTAAAAGAGGAGAAAAAGCAGACGCAGTTAACCTGCTTTCAGAAAGCGGTAATTGCTGGACGGCACAAGATCCTGACCGTACTCCCGAAGAGGGTTATCCTGATATAAACAACTGCTATACTGAAATTGAGCTTGACGGCGAAAAGACATTCAACACCGCAATAATTGAAGAATCAGGCAACGAGGTACAGTATTTCAGACTTCAGGCGCTTATAAACGATGAATGGGTAACTGTATACCAGAGTGAAAAAATACAATCCCAGCGTCTTTGCAGTTTTGATGCTGTTACTACAGATCATATCAGACTTTCAATTGATAAGTTCAGAAGCGCTGATACCCCCGCAAAAATAAAATCTATTAAACTGTATAATGAACCGAAAAGAGACAAGGGCAATTTTGAAGTTACGGCATATCAGAGGCTTGACGGCGACGTGCCGACTGAAATATTGGCACGCGGCGACGAATATGTTGCAAACTACGCACGCTTTTATGATGTTTACAGTACTATTATAGTTTTCGGCGCTGTAAGCTGGGATGAAAACGGAAACATGAGCTTCGGCGAAGGCGGCGAAGAACAATTTGCACGAGAGATAGAAGCACTGAAAGAAATCATTTCACGCCGTTCAAATAAAGATCACGAAGTAAAGCTTATCATTACGGCTCTTGCCGACGGCACATGGGGTGACGAACACAACGGTGTAAACGCATACATGGGCAGAAATTGGGAATCAATAGCTGATAAAATTATTGAATTTACCGCAAAATACGGCTTTGACGGAGTTGACATAGATTGGGAGTACCCGCAGACAGCCGATGACTGGAAATGCTTTGACAACTTCATTGCAAGACTTGACGACGGACTGAAAAAAGTTGACCCCGACGCAATACTTTCCGCCGCGCTTTCAGCCAGCAGCCTTGGTTTGAGCCAAGAAACAATGGACAGAATTGATCAGATTCAGTTTATGGCATATGACGGAAACGATGAGGACGGCTATCAGAGTTCTCTTCAGCAGGCACAGGAAGGTCTTGCGGAATTCATTAAAAACGGCGCCGACATCAAAAAGATTATTATCGGAATAGCCGCATACGGCAGACCTGTTAACTCATCTCCCTACTGGGCAACCTGGCGCGACCTTGACGAAGCAAATTACTGGGAAAACAAATATTATAATGTTCACGATGCAGACCAGGTATACGAAGGTACTTTCTGCTCCCCTGCCCTTGCGGGTGACAAAACTGCCTATGCACTGTTTACGGGATGCGGAGGAGTAATGGTATTCAGAGTTGGATGCGACAAAACTATGGACGATCCGAACAGTGTAGCCTGCGGAATTGAAAACGCGCTTCACAGATACTTTAACGCTTGGTAATCATAACAGAAAACTATATACAGATAATAAGAAAACAGCACCCGGGCTTTTAAATTCGGGTGCTGTTATTTTTATAACATAATTACTTTTTATATTTTCCTCGCTGACTTTTACCGTATGCGGGGCGTTTATTATGATTATATCTGTTATTTTGTGATCCCGTGATAAGGCAGTTCTTGCCTGTTCCTATAAGATCCTGCCTGTGTGCTTTTCTCAGCGCTTCCTCACAAAGCTCACGTTTTTTAGGATCATAATACTGAAGAAGAGCGCGCTGTAACGCCTTTTCGTGCTGTGTTTTAGCAACATAGACAGGCTCCATAGTATACGGGTCAAGCTCTGTATAAAACATACATGTAGATATTGTTCCGGGAGTGGGATAAAAATCCTGCACCTGCTCGGGGCGGATATGATTTTTCTTTAAGAAACACGCAAGTTCAATTGCGTCATCAAGAGTTGAGCCGGGATGGCTTGACATAAGATAAGGCACAAGATACTGCTCTTTATGCACAGAATTCGTATAGCTGAAATAACGCTTTGAAAATTCGATATATGCCTCTATATGCGGCTTTCCCATTTTGTCAAGCACGGCAGCACTGCAATGCTCGGGAGCAACTTTAAGCTGACCCGAAACATGATATTTTACCAGTTCCTTAAAGAAGGTATCGTCTTTATCCTGCAGCAGATAATCATATCTTATGCCGCTTCTGATAAACACTTTTTTTATATTCGGCAGACTGCGCACTGAACGAAGTATATCAAGGTATTCGCTGTGGTCTGCTATAAGATTTGGGCACGGCTTGGGAGCAAGGCACTTTTTGCCCTTGCAAAGCCCGTGGGTAAGCTGAAAATCACAGGACGGACGGCGGAAATTAGCCGTAGGGCCGCCAATATCGTGGATATATCCCTTAAAATCGGGCATCTGGGTAACAAGCTTTGCCTCTCTGATTATGCTCTCCTTACTGCGTGAAGTAACATAACGACCTTGATGAAACTGTATTGAGCAGAAATTGCAGCCGCCGTAACAGCCGCGGTTATGAGTTATTGAAAAGCGCACTTCCTCAATACCCGGAACTCCGCCGAGCGCCTCATATGAAGGATGATACGTTCTCATATAAGGCAGGGCGTACACCTTGTCCAGCTCCTCAGTTTCAAGCGGAGGCATAGGTTCATTCTGCACAAGCATTAGTTTTCCGTGCCTTTGGCGAACGGCTCTGCCTCGGATATGATCCTGCTCGTCCTGCTCAACACGCACTGATTTTGCGTATTCCTTTTTTGAATTTATACAATTTTCAAGAGAAGGCACCTCAACGCCCCTGTAAGGGGTATCACGCACATCAACAGCATAGCAGGTACCTTTAATATCTGTTAGGCTGTTTACACTCTCACCGCTGTCAAGCCGATGAGCTATCTCAGCTATCTGTTTTTCTCCCATACCGTAAATAAGCAGATCTGCTCCCGAATCAATAAGCACGGACGGCATTATCTTATCTGCCCAGTAATCATAATGCGCAAAGCGGCGCAGAGAAGCCTCAAGCCCGCCGATAATAAGGGGAGAATCTGGATAAAGTCGCTTAATTATTCTTGAATAGACAGTAACAGCTCTGTCCGGCCTTTTGCCTGCCTTGCCGCCAGGGGTATACGCGTCATTGCTGCGTATCTTTTTGGCGGCGGTATAATGCGCCACCATAGAATCTATATTGCCCGCCGTAACAAGAAAGCCGAGACGAGGTGTGCCGAACTGTGTAAAGTCAGAATCTCGATGCCAGTCAGGCTGACTGAGTATGGCAACTCTGAAGCCTTCATTTTCAAGCACTCGGGAAATTATTGAAACGCCGAAGGACGGGTGGTCAACATAAGCATCGCCTGTGACATACACGAAATCTACCGTGTCCCATCCCCTGCTTTTACATTCTTTTGCGTTTACGGGAAGAAATGAGCCCATAACATACTCCTTATAAATTGCTACTGTTTATTTTAACATACGCAGGCATATGTTTGCAACACACGGCTTAGCTTATAAAAATAAAAATCACCTGTTGATTTAACATTGACATATAAATTTTTGTGTGATATATTAATTGCGAAATTTGAAAAAAAGAGGTGAGAATATGGACGGCAGTTCACGAAGTAGGGGCGCGGCAGGCAATACTTATAACAAATTCGCGGCTTATTTCGGCCGCCCGTGTTTTTCATTTTAATATAAGGCATATATTGAAATGCAGTATTGTTTACCACTGCCCTACCGAGTAAAAGCGCGTTCAGAAAATTTTGCGTCCTGAAAAGGTGGCAGTGGATTTTTTATGCCTTTTTTGAGCAAAAAAATCCCTTAAACGCGAAAAATTTACCGAAGGGAGTTTTGCAATGTGGAAAACAGAAACAACAGAAACGAGATAAAACAGCATCCCGATTACCAGCAGGAACTTATAAGCATAATAAGAAGCAACCTTCCGCCTAAAGCGCTCAAGGAAAAGCTGCTTGATTACCACGAAAACGATATTGCCGCTGTTTTGGAATTGTTGAGCAAGGACGAAAGAATGAAGATTTACAACATTCTTGACCCCGAAACAATTTCCGATATTTTGGAATACGCGGACGATTACGGCGTTTACTTTAAAGAACTGGGAATAAAAAAGCAGGCAGAAGTTCTGAGTGAAACTGAAGCGGACTCAGCAGCCGAATATCTGAAACAGCTGGGCAAAGCGGAAAGAAAAACGCTTATTGACCTGATGGATGATGAAAGCAAAAAATCCGTACTGCTTGTTGCGTCCTTTGATGAAGACGAGATCGGCAGCAGGATGACAACAAACTTCATCAGGATACAGGAAGGCATAAGCATAAAAGATGCTATGCGCGAACTTGTTGAACAGGCGGCGGAAAATGATAATGTTTCCACCATTTATACAGTGGATAAAAACAACGAGTTTTACGGAGCTATAGACCTTAAAGATCTTATCATTGCAAGGCAGGATGCCGACCTTGACGATATAATCCTGACTTCTTACCCGTACGTATATGCGGACGAACAGATTGATGACTGTGTTGAAAGAATAAAAGACTACTCCGAGGATTCAATACCGGTACTTGACAGCCGCAACAGACTTATCGGAGTTATAACTTCGCAGAACATTGTTGAAATGGTTGATGAAGCTTTAGGAGAGGATTACGCAAAACTTGCAGGTCTTTCATCTGAAGAGGACATAAAGGAACCAATAAAGAAAAGCGTGCGCAAAAGACTTCCGTGGCTGATAATCCTGCTGGGGCTCGGAATGATAGTATCAAGTGTTGTGGGTCTTTTTGAAAACATAGTTGCCCAGCTTACGGTGCTTGTATGCTTTCAGTCCCTTGTTCTTGATATGGCGGGAAATGTGGGCACCCAGTCCCTTGCCGTTACTATCAGGGTACTTACAAATGACAATCTTAAATTAAGCGAAAAATTAGGGCTTATTGCAAAAGAAACGAAAACAGGTTTCACTAACGGAATACTGCTTGCTGTTGCCTCATTTATATTTATAGGAATTTATATATACCTTTTCAAACAGCACGATCTGACATTTGCCTTTGCCGTTTCAGCCTGCATAGGTGCGGCTATGCTGATATCCATGGTTTTATCAAGCGTTTCCGGCACTGCAATACCAATGATATTCAAAAAGCTTAAAATAGACCCCGCAGTTGCTTCAGGTCCCCTGATTACAACGATAAATGACCTTGTTGCAGCCACATCTTATTATGGGCTTGCGTGGATATTCTTACTGCAGATAATGAAATTTTAAAAGAAAAACGGTGCGTATTCAAAACATACGCACCGTTTTTTACTGTGAACTTTCCTTAACTTTTTCTCTGAATGTTTTGCCGTAATATTTTTTTAAAAGCCGCTGAGTCTGCCGCTCACAAACTCCGAGTTTTCGTGAAAGATCCTTGAGGGTAAAATCTTTATTATAGAGAAACATATTTTCAATTATAAGAAAACGCATATCATTTAGATTTTCGTCTTTTTCAGGGGCGGAATAATCAGCAGGTGCGTAAAGGCGGGTTATCCGAGTGAGCAGATTTATCATCAGACCCGCCGCAGCGCTTTCCCATCCGGGTTTTTTCTCTTTTATTTCGCTGAGTATCTGAGAAGCACATTCCGTTTCAAACTGCTGATGGTAGAAAAAATGTGTTTCAAGAAACATCTTTGCAAAGCTGTTTTGTTTTTGTAAATTCCTTGTTTGAATATAGATATAAATATCACTTAAAGGATTGTTCTTATCTCCGACCTGGGAATGTTTGACACCCGGGCCGGTAACAAAGAAATTGCCCTGGCGCATTTTATATTCGCCGAAATCAGTAAACAGTGTACCCTCTCCGCCCAGAATGAAATGAAGTTCGTAACTGTTTTCGGAATGGCAGTGCATCGGAATACAATCATAAAGCACGCCTCCTGAGCATTTAACAAGCGTAAAACGCACACCGCTCCACTCAAAATCAAGCACAAAATCACCGCCTTAATAATATAAAGATAACATAAACACGACAAACAATCAATAAAGATGTCGCTTTTACCGTGGCAGTATATGATATAATTTGCTTGGTGATTTATATGAAAATTAAAAAAATAAAGAAAGTATTATGCCTGTCCCTGGCGGGCATAATAGCGGCGTCTTTTGCGGCGTGCACACCGCAGACCGCCGATGTAAGCGAAATTTTTGATGCAGAAAACAAAATTTCATACTGCACAACTTACAAGGAGCTTTCCGAAAAAAGGAAAAACAGCACGGAAAGCTGGCGCCAGGGAATGGTGAGCGGCAACGGCAGGCAGGGAGTGATAACAAGCGGTTCCCCCTACAGCGACACTCTGATTTTCCAGAACATTCATTTCATCATGCCAAATCAGAATCAGCGCACATGCCCCGACACATCAGACGAGCTTGAATATGTTAAGCAAAGTATTGTTAAGGGTGAAGATATTGTTGATGATTCAAGCTATGACGATGTTTATTACTACCATCCCGGCGGCGAACTGCGGATAAAACAGGATAAAAAGAATGACAGCGACTATGTGCGCTACACAAATTACGAGACTGCCGAAGCAGGTGTTAAGTATACTGACAAAAACGGCACATGGGAAAGAGCCACTTTCACATCAAAAGCGGACGATGTTACTATTACAAAGATAACTCAATCCGACACAGGCTCAAAAGTAAACCTTACCCTTTCGTTTGACGATATTTCCGTAATTGCTAATTACGAAAAAGGAAACGAAAAGGATATGCAGTATAAGAAGATAGTTTCTGACGGCTGTGAATACATTGCGTTTATCGGTCACTATCCCGACTACGAAAACAGTGAACTTAAAAACGGCGGTTATGCCACTCTCACTTATGTAGTTGCCGAAGGCGGATCAAAAGAAACAGTTGAAGGCAAAAAAGTTAAAGACGATCAGTACGTTGGAGAATCGAACCCGCAGATACAGATTACTGACGCCGATAATGTATATCTTATTACAGTTTCAGACCGTACATACGATATGGGAACACTTTCCGAATTTGCCGGAAAGCAGGATTATGAACTGCTTGACGAACTTTCACAAAAATGCGCGTCGGTTGCTGAGAAGTACAGCCAAAACGGCACATTCAGCTATGACGAGGCACTCAGCCAGCATACGGCTATCTTCCAGCCGCAGTATGACGCTGTTACATTTTCACTTGACGGCGGCACAAGCAACTTATCAAACGAAGCTCTGCTCAAGGAAGCAATGGGCGGCGATGAAATAAACAGCTCGCTTGCCCAGAGAGCGTTTTACTCAGGCAGATACGCATATCTCTGCTGCGCAGGATATTCAACGAGCAGGCTTTACGGTATGTGGACAGGTGAATGGAACACCGGCTGGGGCAGCAAATACACTATGGACGCAAATGTAAATCTCCAGATATCCTCTATGAACACGGGCAACATCAGCTCAGCACCCATTGGATATGTGTATTTCCTGTTAAGACAGATGCCTGACTGGGAAGAAAACGCACTTGCCACCCACGGATACACAGACGCAATTCAGGCACCGGTAAATACCGACGGCGACAAGGCTGTTATCACCGAGACTGCCTATACATATCCTTTCAGATACTGGAACGCAGGTACTTCTTGGATGCTTTATCCGCTTTATGAGGCACTTCAGTGCTACGGCGATATGCAGATACCTCTGAGCGATGAATTTGATCTTGATGCTCTAAAGAGTGTACTTTCGGTTACTGAGGATGACCTTACGGACAGCGATATTCAGGCTATCAGAGACCGCGGATATCTTGACCTCAGAACAGAGATTCTTTTACCTCTTCTCACAAAAGCCGCAAACTACTGGGATCAGATGCTCACCCCCGATTACTACACTGATTCAAACGGTGACATCCATTATGAAAGCGGCAAAACACAGCTTGCTGATGATGAATATTATTGCATCCTGCCGAGCTATTCACCCGAAAATAATCCAACAAATTATCAAAGCCCTTCAACCGCAAACTGCGCTATAGACATTTCGGCGTGCAACAGCAACCTGCAGATGCTTATTGACATTATGAAGAGCATAGACCCGAATGCTGACACATCTAAATGGGAGCAGATGAAAGAAAAGCTGCCTCCGTATCTGTATGACGAAACAGGCGCACTCAAAGAATGGGCGTGCAATCAGTTCCAGGAAAACAACGAGCACAGACATCTAAGCCACCTTTACTGTGCGTGGCCGATGATGGAAACTCAGGACAACGAAGAACTGAAAAATGCTTGCATTCAGGCAGTGGAAAACAGAGAATCAGAAAACGAAGCAAGCCACGCACTTGTGCACAGAAGTCTTATTGCCACAAGGCTCAAGGACAGAGATGCTTTAAGCGATGCTCTTACCACTCTGATGAACAGCAAGATATATTACAACTCACTGATGACAAATCACGATTTTGACAGAGGCAGCTGCTACTGCACAGACTATGCGATAGGCTATCTCGGAATAATCAGTGAAAGCCTTGTTTATTCAAATACCGGAAAGATAGAGATACTGCCCTGCCTGCCTACAAGCGGCTTTGACGCAGGACAGATAACAGGCCTCAGAGCAAGAACAAGAGCCCTTATAGATGACCTTACATGGGATACCGGTGCAGGTACAGCAAGCGTAACGGTAACTTCAGATATAGCTCAGACGATTGAAATTTCTTGCGGACTTTCAGATGAAACACAGAGTGTTGAATTTGCCGCAGGCGAAACAAAGACCATTGAATTTGCAATCTAAAAAAGCATACATAAAAACGCCGCAGATTTTTCTGCGGCGTTTCTTTTATATCAATATTTAATTATTGCTCCTGCTCGAGAGTTGTATTTGAATGTTTTTCGCTTAGTATTTTAACATCCTCATCAACCTGCTTTTTATGAAGCGGATACCAGAACCAAAGAACTATGGCAAGCAGAATAAATCCTGCTGCGGGAACAAGTGTTGCAATATCAAATATGCCCTCTTTTACCTGAGTGTCAAATCCCGTTTCTTTTGAATATCCTATCAGCGAAAGCAAAGCGCCTACAAGGCCGGATGTTGCCGCCTGACCCAATTTGCGGGCAAAGGAATAAAGGCCGTACACAGCGCCGTCTTCTCTTATACCGTTTCTTATCTCGGAATAATCGATAACATCGGTAACAAGCGCCCACGCCACTATCTGGAACACGCCAAGACCTATCCAGCTTATCATCTGAAAAGCGGCATAAACAAAAACATTTTGCGGACGCAGGAAATAGAGAATAACGCAGATTATGCCTGCCGCCAAATTGGAAACAGCACCTATCTCCGCCTTACCGAATTTTTTAGCAAGCGGCTTTGCCGAAAATGCGGCAACAAACATACCAATTCCCATCATTACCATGGAAAGCGTTTGTGCCTTTGCATTGCCGTAATAGTTGGGGAATACATAGTTTGCCATCTGCTGTAAAGTAAGCTGAGCGATAAGCATTAAAATGGACGCAACTATAAGTGAAATCAAGGCGCGGTTTTTAAACGCATTAACAAGCATTACACCTACGCTGTTTCTCTTTAACTGCTCCTGTGTTGGCACTACCTTTACACGCTCAGTACACATATTAAAGCAAAGCAGGTAGCATACAATGGCAAGCAGTGAACAGATACCCGCAATCAAAGTGAAACGAGGCCCGTTGAGAACGTCGTTACCGTTTACCTTATCATATGCTACAAGCGGTATACCTGCCGTTACAAAAGCTCCAGCAAGAGCGCCGCCCATGGTTCTGAATGTTGACAGTGACTGTCTGTCTCCAGGGTCTGACGAAATTGCAGATGCCATTGAGCCGTAAGGTATGTTAATAGAAGTATAAAATACCGAACCCCAGAGAATATATGTTACAAACAGATAAGCAATTTTTGCCGCATAAGGCATATCTGCCAGAGCGCTTTGATACATAAGAAATGAAAAAATAGCAACAGGGCCGCACATTCTTAATATCCACGGTTTAAATTTGCCGTGTTTGTTTCCTTTGCTTCTGTCGCATATTCTGCCCATGCCAACATCTGTAAAAGCGTCTACTATTCTTGCCGCCATCATAACGATACCAACAACATAGGCATCCACCGCCATAACATCGGTGTAAAATTTAAGCAGGAAAGACGAAGATAACAAAAAGGTAAAATCGTTTCCGAAATCACCGAACATATAGCCGATCTTATCTTTTATGCCGAACGGTTTGATTGTTTTTTCTTTCATAAGATTACCTCATTTCTCAGGGGTTGTATACAAAACGGCAAAAGCCGTAAATGCCAATTTCGTTTAAAATTATTTTATTTCAAAAACATCCGAATTATACACTTACGGTATAAGTGTTTATCTGATTTTTTTATAAAACAGTTCAAAGTTTTATTATATATGCAGTATCACTAAAAGTTTTAGAACACTATTTGATTATATTAAACAAATTCAACAAAAGCAATACAAAAACAGGAATATTTTTCTTTTTTATAAAAAAACAAATAATTTTTACGTTTGAATACATAAATTCAATGAAATAACGCTTTAAAATGTATATAGCTGTTTAAAATCAGGAACAAAGTATATCGGTTAAATCTTTTATAAACAGCAAAAAGCACAGCCGAAAGGCTGTGCTTTTATTTATATTGCATTACTCATGCTCACAAATGATTTTGCGGGTCTTGAGAATAGCTGATGAAGAAACGGAGAACTCGTCAAGCCCCCACTCAATAAGCCTGGGGATCATATTCGGATCAGAAGCCGCCTCGCCGCACATACCTACCGGTATGCCAGCCTTTTTGGCATTCTTGATAACAGCCTCTATAGCGCGAAGAACAGCAAGATTATTTGAATCATACAGATATGAAACCTCTCTGTTGCCTCTGTCTGCAGCCATGGTATAACCTGTCAGATCATTTGTGCCTATACTGAAGAAATCAGTAACAGCGGCAAGTTCGTCTGAAATAAATACAGCTGCAGGAGTTTCAATCATAACGCCAAGCTTGATATCTTTTTTGTACTGAATGCCTTTGGCTTCAAGCTCCGCTTTGCACTCGCCCAGAAGCATTTTTGCCCTAAGAACTTCATCAACAGTACATACCATAGGAAGCATGATCTTTATATTTCCGAAGCACGCGGCACGAAGCAGCGCCTTGAGCTGAGTTTTGAAAATATCAGTATTTTTAAGGCAGTAGCGGATTGCGCGCAGACCCATAAACGGATTATCTTCTTTTTCTATCTGAAGATATTCAATATGTTTATCCCCGCCTACGTCAAGAGTTCGGATAATAACTTCCTTACCGCCCATTGCCTTTGCAACAGTGCTGTAAGCCTCAAACTGCTCATCTTCAGACGGTGCTTCTGTACGATCCATATAAAGGAACTCCGTACGGAAAAGGCCGATACCCTCTGCGCCGTTAACAACAGCTGAGTGAACATCCTCCGCTTTAGCTATATTTGCATAGACTGCCTTTACTTCACCGCTTTTTGTTACGGTGGGTTTATTGATATATTTCTTGAGCAGAAGCCTTTCCTGCTTTTCCTGCTCTTTAAGTTCTGAATAATGCTTTATCTCTTCATCTGACGGAGAAGCAATAACCACACCTTTTACAGCGTCAACTATAAGACTGTCCCCTGTGGCGAAAACATTATCAGCATCTTTAACTCCGAGAATACACGGTATTCCCATTGCCCTTGCGATGATGGCGCTGTGGGAGGTTACTCCCCCCACTTCGCCGATAATAGCCTCTACTTTTCCCGGATCTATTTTAGATGTCATGCTGGGTGTAAAATCTGACGCAATCAAAACTGAGCCTTCAGGAACACCTGCAATATCAACTTCCTCTATCCCGAGAAGTATTTTAAGAAGACTGTTTCTTATATCATTTACATCTGTGGCACGCTGTTTGGTAAGCTCGTCATCCGTTGCCGAAAACATGGCGTAAAACATAGAGCATACTTCATCTGCGGCTTTTTCCGCGGTCATTGAAGATGACGTGATGTTTTCCTTCATCTGACCTATCATAAACGGATCCGCAAGCATAACAAGATGCCCTTCAAGTATTTCGGCGTTTTTCTCCCCCGCCTCTTTTTTCAGCGTCTCAATAAGGGCTTTTGTTTCTTCGGTGTAACGGCTAACCGCGTCATCAAGACGTTTACACTCATTTTCCGGAGTGGTAAAAGCAACATCGGAATAATCAAGCTTTTCATCCTTGATAACCACAGCATTGCCTATTCCGTAGCCCTCGGAAACCGCCGTGCCTCTGTAAGTTTTAGAAATTCCCATATCAGTCCATTCCGTTTTCTATCATGGAAGCGGCTTTTTCAAGCATTTCAGCCTCGTCTTCGCCGCTGCACTTTATTGTTACATCCGTACCGTATTTAATGCACGCAGCCATTATATTCATAATGCTTTTGCCGTTGATTTCTTTATCGCCCGCTTCAAGTGTGATATCTGATTTGAACTTTGACATCTCGCTTACAAAAACATTTGCAGGGCGCATATGAAATCCCATTTTATCTACAACTTTAACTGTTTTGCTTACCATTTAATTATTCCTCCGATTATTAATTATTTTGCTGCCGGAACTCTTTTCTTTTTAAGAAGCGCAAGCATAAGACAGCCTACTATTGAACCTGCTACAAGAGCAACTACATAACCAATTACATTATCTACAACAGGGAATACAAATATTCCGCCGTGAGGTGCAGGAAGTGAGCAGTTGAACAGTGCTGAAACAGCGCCTGCTACGCCCGAACCTACTATACAAGATGGAATTACACGAAGCGGATCAGCCGCTGCGTAAGGAATTGCGCCTTCTGTGATGAAGCAAAGACCCATTACATAGTTTACGGGGCCGCTCTTGAGTTCATCTTCAGTCCATCTGTTCTTAAAGAATGTTGTGGCAAGTGCAATTGCGATCGGGGGTACCATACCGCCTATCATAACCGCAGCCATAGTCCAGTCATTTGCTGTTGTGGCGTCAGTAAGCATTGCCGTGCCGAATACATAAGCTGCCTTGTTGAACGGGCCGCCCATATCGATTGCCATCATTGCGGCAAGTACGATTGAAAGAAGGATTCGGCTGCTTTCGCCGAGTGCTGTAAGTCCGTTTGAAAGAGCTGTGTTGAGCAATCCGATGATCGGATTGATAAGGCACATAAACAGACCCATAATAAGTGTGCCGAACAGCGGATAAAGGAATACGGGTTTTATACCGTCCATGCTCTTCGGCAGGAAGGAGAATACCTTTTTGAGCAGGAGCATAATAAGACCTGCAACAAAACCTGCGATAAGAGCGCCGAGGAAACCTGATACAGCAGTATCATCGCCTACAAGGCCTTTGTTATCAATAAGACTGCTGAAGGTGTAACCGCTTGATGCGAACACACCGCCTATAAAGCCTGGAAGCAAACCCGGGCGGTCTGCGATAGAGCTTGCGATATAAGCTGAAAGAACGGGAAGCATAAGCGCGAACGCCGCTTTACCTATCCAGAATACAATAGCTGCAACCGGGTTTGTGAAACCAAGGTTCGGGCCTGCCGGTGTGCCTGCGATAGTATCAATAAGGAAGCCAAGAGCAATAAGAACACCGCCGCCTACTACGAACGGAAGCATGTGTGATACGCCGTTCATAAGGTGCTTGTAAACTTTTCTGCCGAAGCTTTCCTTCTCCTCGCTGTACTCATCCGAAGCGCCTGCATCGCCCTCGTGATGATATACAGGAACATTGCCTGAAATAACCTTTTCAATAAGTTCGTCAGGTTTATTTATTCCTGAAGAAACTGAAGTTTTGAGAACCTTTTTGCCTTCAAAACGAGCCATTTCAACATTTTTATCTGCGGCAACTATAATGCCGTCGCACTCATCTATTTCTTTTTTGGTGAGTCTGTTCTTTACACCGCCGGAGCCGTCTGTTTCGCACTTGATTGTATATCCAAGCTTTTCGCCTGCTTTTTCAAGCGCTTCTGCTGCCATATATGTGTGAGCAATACCTGTGGGGCAAGCTGTAACAGCAAGAATTCTGTAACCTTCAGGCTTATTTTCTACCTCTTTCGGAGCCTCGTCGGGATACTTAACAGCTTCCTGCTTATTGATAATATCAAGAAATTCAGCCGGAGTTTTTGCAGCTCTGAGTTTTGCGGCAAAATCCGCATCCATAAGCATTACCATAAGGCGTGAAAGAATTTCAAGATGAACATCGCCGTCCTCAGTGGCGGCTATCATAAATAAAAGATCTGACGGTTTTCCGTCCGGAGCGCCGTAATCAACGCCGTTTGGTACCGTGATTGCAGCAAGAGCAGGTGCTTTTACTGCGCTTGTTTTTGCGTGGGGAACTGCAATTCCGTCTCCGATTGCGGTTGTTCCCTGAGCTTCTCTTGCAAGGATAGCTTCTTTATAAGCGTCCTTGTCTTTAAGATTTCCGGCTGCTGCGTGTAGCCCGATAAGGGCGTTTATCGCATCATCCTTTGTTGAAATGTCCAGCCCCAAAGTTATAGCTTCGGGCTTTAGCAAATCAATGATTCTCATATATTTTCACCCTCCGTTTAATAAGATAATAATAAATTATAACCTGCCGAAGGCATCGTCTATGCCTGCTTTATCAGCAAGGCCGTAGCTGAATGCCGTAGCGTTTGAGCAGGCTGAGCCCAGTTTTAAAGCATAAGCGTAATCACGCTTATTAAGGTACCCGGCAACGAAGCCCGCAACCATCGAATCTCCGCAGCCTACGGAATTCAGCGGCTTACCTGGTATTATTCCTATTGTGTGGACGTCTCCGTCCTCCGTTACAAGGGTAGCGCCCTCTTTGCCCCTTGAAACAAGTACGTTCCTTGCGCCTTTTTCCTGAAGCAGCTTTGCGTATTTCTCAATTTCGGCTTCATTCTTTATTTTGACCCCGAACAAATCTCCGAGTTCAAAATTATTCGGCTTGATTAGGAACGGATGATATTTAAGAACATTCAGCAGCAGATCTCCCGTTGAATCGACTACTGCTTCAACTCCTGACTGAGAAGTTACCGACAATATCTTTTCATAGATATCGGCGGGAAGTGCGCCCGGGACACTGCCGGCAAGCACTATTACATCGCCCTTTTTAAGATTTTTGATCTTTTCGAAAAGCTTGTCGACCTCTTCTCTTTCAATCGGCGGGCCGACGGCATTTATATCAAGCTCTGTTTCTGCTTTGATTTTTACATTAATACGCGTCATTCCGCTTTTAAGGGCAATGAAATCGGTATTTATTCCTTCTTCCTTTAAAAGCTCTTCAAGCTTTTCACCCGTAAATCCTGCCTTAAAGCCGAGCGCCGTGTTTTCCATACCGAGCCTTGAGAGTATTACGGAAACATTTATTCCTTTGCCTCCGTAATAAAGCTCCTCACCGTATGTGCGGTTGATATCGTCATATCTGAGCTTTTCAACCTTCATAACATAATCAAGCGCGGGGTTAAAGGTTACGGTGTAAATCATATTATCGCCCCCATATTATTTAAGAACTTTTACTACTGTTTTGCTCCTGTAGATCTCTTCAGGTTCGCTGTCCGTAATTATACAGGCTGTATCTATAGATGCAAAGCGAACAGATGAGATTTTTCCGAATTTTGAGGAATCGGCAAGAACGTACGACACGAAAGCATTTTCCATAGCGGCAGCCTTTACATAGGCCTCTTCGGTATCAGGTGTGGTAAACCCGCCGCTGTCTGAAACTCCGTTGGCACCCACAAAAGCTTTGGTAAAGTTAAAGCCGTGAATACTGCGGGCTGCCAAAAGCCCTACAACTGCCTGAGTTGTTTTTTTAAGCTTACCGCCTAAAACGTATACGTTAAGCCCTTTATCAGCCAGCCGCTTGGCATGCATTATGCCGTTGGTTACGAAGCTTGCTGTACATGCAGGATCAATATAATCTATCATATAAAGGGTAGTGGTGCCTGCGTCTATATAAACGAAATCATCGTCCTGAAGCTGTTTTGCGCAATATTCGGCGATTTTTTTCTTTTGCTCAATGTTTTCCGTTTCCTTTGAGCTGACATCTGCCTCGCGCGCTATAAACTGCCTGTCTGACAGCGTTGCACCGCCGTGCACTCTATTAATGTTGCCCTTTTTTGAAAGTTCTATTAAATCCCGCCTTATAGTTGATTCAGAAGCATTCAGCATTTCGGTAAGCTCAGAAACGCTTACAGCTCCCTTTTCCTCAATAATTTCAAGGATCTTATTTTTTCTTTCCTGGTTTAGCATATTCCCTCCGGAGGTTTAACAACCTGTTGCAACTAAATTTTATCAATCCGTTCATAAATAGTCAACATCAAATCTTCATTTTCGTTCATTTGAACAAGATAAGCTTATTTTTTATGTCTTTTTGCACAATGAAGAACGTATTTTATGACTGATTTTGACCGTTTTATGAAATCAGCAAAAAAAACGTGCAATCCAAAATAAGAGAAAATTATAAAAATCGGCAGAATATTTGCTTAAATTTATCCTGAAAATAAAAAAAGAAAGAATAAAAATGCGTATGCACCTTTATTCTTTCCTATTTGAATGTATAATAATCTTTTAATTAATTTTTACTTTTTATATATTCATCAATTGCTTTAGCAGCCGCTTTTCCGGCACCCATTGCCTTTATTACCGTTGCAGCGCCGGTTACGGTATCACCGCCTGCAAAAACACCCTCACGTGAGGTTCTGCCGCTTTCATCAGCAACAATGCAGCCTCGCCTATCAACATCAAGGCCGACAGTAGTTGCCTTAATAAGGGGATTAGGAGATGTGCCGATAGCAATAATAACACTATCCACATCCATAACGTGTTCACTGCCCTTTATCTCAACAGGGCGTCTTCTGCCTGATTCGTCAGGCTCACCGAGTTCCATATTGACGCATTCAATGCCAACAACATTTCCGTCATCATCACCGAGAATACGTGTGGGGTTCATAAGTGTTTTAAACTCTATCTGCTCTTCGATGGCATTTTCTACTTCCTCAGCTCTTGCGGGAAGTTCTTCCATTGAACGGCGGTAGATAACATAAACTTCCTCAGCGCCGAGACGCTTAGCACACCTTGCGGCATCCATTGCAACATTTCCTCCGCCTACTACGGCAACACGTTTTCCGTGCTGAACAGGAGTTCTGCTATCCTCTTTATAAGCCTTCATAAGATTTATTCTTGTAAGAAATTCATTAGCGGAATATACGCCTTTAAGGTTTTCACCCTCAATACCCATAAAGCGCGGAAGCCCTGCGCCTGAGCCTATAAATACAGCGTCGAATTTCTGAAGAATATCATCTACCGAAATACTTCTGCCAATAACAACGTTGGTTTCTACATCAACGCCCATTGCTTTGAGTCCTTCAACCTCACGCGCAACAATAGCCTTCGGAAGTCTGAACTCGGGTATTCCGTAAACTAAAACGCCGCCAGCGATATGAAGAGCTTCAAAAATGGTTACTGAATAGCCCATTTTGGCAAGGTCGCCTGCGCAGGTAAGAGCGCTGGGGCCAGAGCCTACTATGGCTACGC